>FWPV01003165.1_pt1 | contig 38105 bp, 39 predicted proteins | sample 2228371 | NCBI WGS metagenome assembly FWPV01 (sample SAMEA103939776, study PRJEB20133) | metagenome
GAAGGCACGGTAATTGCAATATATTATATATCCTATTTATAGAGTTTCGAAACAGCCACCCCCCGGGGGTGTCCACCGGGGGTACTCAAGTTCATTGGCTCCATCTCATCTTCCATCTCAGCCCACATCTCACATCTTCCATCTCAGCTCACATTTTCACATCATCTTTTTCACCTCAGTTCACATCTTCCACCTCACATTTTTCACCTCATCTCATATTTTTCACCTCATATAAGGGGGTGAGATTTACACATACACATACAGGGGTAAAAAAGGACCCCCCGGTGTCCACGTGGGGCACCGGGGGGACTGCTATGCCGAGGCTTCGAGCGGTTTCCCGCCCTCCAGCCCGCTGAGATAAGCCTCGGCTACTAGCTCGTTAACCGCCTCCAAGAGGCGGTTAACGGTGGGTAAATCTGCAGCCAGGTGGAAAATCTCCACCCGGCAAAGACAACGACCACAGAGGAATCCTACGGATTCCTCCGGGTCGTCTATGCCCAACCTTCTGCAGGTTGGGCAATAAATCAGAGTTACTAATTCCATACCAACCTCCCTGCTCATTGACCAAATCCCCTTGCCTTCATCCTTCAGCACAGAGTCAGCAGGTGGAGAAATCGGCGGGATAATAAGAGGATATCGCCTTATTATTAGGAGAGAGAAGACTTCTTTGGTGTAGCCAATCGAGGGAAATGCACAGCAAATGCAGGCAAAATAAAAGGGGGCCGAAGCCCCCGCCGGGTTACTTCAGCCGGACATCGCGCAATACGATGTCCAGAAAGATTTGAAGCACACCGGCCTTTTGTTCATCTATGTCGAGTGCGATACATCTGTACAGATGTCCGCACCGACATGGTTTACCATTGTCAGGAAGCACGAATGCTTCCTGACACTTTGGGCAATACTTCACCCACCACATGACTTTTCCTCCTTTTTTGTGTTGAACAATTCCCCTTGCCTTCAACCGTCATTGTGGTGTCAGGAAGTGGAGAAATCGGCAGGATAAAAAGGAGATATAAGATGAGGAGAAAATTATTCTAGCCAATGATGGAGAAATGCGCGGCAAATGCAGGCACAAAAAGAGGGGGCAGGAGCCGAAGCCCCCACCCCTTGAATCACAGGTCGTAGCCTTCAGGCTCCGACCTGTGATGTTTGACCCCTTTCAAATAAAGCATTGGACGCTTATTGACCCAACGTACTTCCACAAATTCCGTTGGGTCGACTCCCTTGAGCTTTAACAGCTCAATGAAGTTCAACTTTTTACCGGCTGACTTTATCTGGAGCCTATCCCATAAGGATAGTCTCCGATACTTTCGCAGATATTCGACTCTTTCCGTCTTGCCTAACTTCACACCCTCTTGAATAGAAATTTCCAAGAACTTCTCATACAATTTTTGGACATCTGTTAATTTCTTCATAACCTTCCTCCTTTTTTGTGTTGAACAATTCCATTGCCTTCGCTCGTCATTGTGATGTCAGGAAGTGGAGAAATCGGCAGGATAAAAAGGAGATATAGTATAGTGTCTTAGAGTTTTCTGTTAATCTAGCCAATGCAGGGAAAATGCGCGGCAAATGCAGGCACAAAAAGAGGGGGCAGGAGCCGAAGCCCCCACCCCTTGAATCACAGGTCGTAGCCTTCAGGCTCCGACCTGTGATGTTTGACCCCTTTCAAATAAAGCATTGGACGCTTATTGACCCAACGTACTTCCACAAATTCCGTTGGGTCGACTCCCTTGAGCTTTAACAGCTCAATGAAGTTCAACTTTTTACCGGCTGACTTTATCTGGAGCCTATCCCATAAGGATAGTCTCCGATACTTTCGCAGATATTCGACTCTTTCCGTCTTGCCTAACTTCACACCCTCTTGAATAGAAATTTCCAAGAACTTCTCATACAATTTTTGGACATCTGTTAATTTCTTCATAACCTTCCTCCTTTTTTGTGTTGAACAATTCCATTGCCTTCGCTCGTCATTGTGATGTCAGGAAGTGGAGAAACCGAAGCGCTATATAAAGGATACTAATAGAGCCGTCTGGAGTTTGGCTGCGTGTTTCTCCGTCATTAGCTAATGCAGGAATTAAAAACCCACGGCTCTAATGCGCAGCAAATGCAGGCGTAAGCGAGTACTCCCCGAGTACTCCCCTAGTCCTCGCCGAGTACTCTGAGTTACTCACGAGAACTCCCCGAGTACTCCCCGAGTACTCCCCTAGTACTCTGAGTTACTCATGAGGACTCATCGATCCGGACATGTACTTGCTCACAAGCACTCCTAATTACGCTGTGCGGAAAAGTGAAATCGATTTCAGGTGGGAGAGTACTCCCGTAGGAGTACTCCCTAGGGGTGGGAGAGTGCTCCCGTAGGAGCACTCTGTGGTGGGACTACAAGGAGAGAGTGCTGAAGAGGTCGTCGTCAGGGTCTTCACAGAGCAAAACCAGTTTATCGTCTACGTCGGTGAAGGGAATGAAGCCCATCCCGAGTAGTCTCCGAATTACCGGCAGGAGCTTCGGCACCCTCCTAAGTAGGTCAGACGGCAAGTAGAGATAGATTGCCTTCCAGAGCCCACGAGGGGACCGATCGCATAAGTCCTCGATAGCACTAGAAATTAACAGGTAGGCGATGGGCTCCAGGCACTGTTCTGGAGCGTCTAGGAGACGGTCGAGGTAGGTTGGAACAGCGTGTCCTGTGAAGGCTGCACCCTTAACCCATCGGGTTTTCGACGGATCCGTGATGTAGATCACCGTTGCCACTTGCTCACTCATGACGTTCTCCTTTCTTTGGTTTGAGTTATGTTGTGAAGCTACTAAAGAGTGCTTACCGAGCGGTCGGTAAGTTTGGTAAGCACTCACGATACCCTACGCCGTGGAGAGTCCTTTGCATACCCACACGGCGTAGGGGAAAGAGGACTACCTAAGCGTACCTCGGCAGGCAATGAGGACACAGGAGGACTTCACCCACGCTTGTGAGGGTCTCCATACGGGCATACATCCCACAAGAGTCACACTCCCCCACGTGCCGAGGATGGCAGGATGGACAGTAGTACTCATTGTGCCCCATGAGTGCTTCCGCCATGGGTAACGCCGACCGACAGGTCCCACAGAAGACTATCTGCAACCCTTGGAAGCACTCTTCACAGACTGGGTAAGTCTCACCGTCGATCCTGAGGAAGGAATAAGGAACTCCACCGCGACGGTAGAGTTCTCTGCCACAATAGTGGCACGATTCCTCTAGGAGTGCTAAGTGACAACCTCCACACTCCCCAGCTCCGAGCCTACCGAAACAATTACTCTTCCGGTAGTCCTCAAATGTGAACCTCTCCCGAGTAAGCTCACACCACGGCCAACTACCGTCTAGGTTGCGATAGCACTCCCGACAGATAACAAGTCGGGAGTTTCCGTCGACTTTAAGCACGGCTTCACTAGCATCGTAGTGTCGTTGACATACCGGACACCAGCGACGCAAAAACTCCTGGTCGAGTTCTTCTGGCCAAGTGTCTAGAGTAACTACCCGACCGTCACCGTTGAAGTAAAAGGTCTCGATGACGGACTTGACCTCTGTGAAGTCTGGTTCTGCCGTCCAGCATTCTTCAGAGTCGGATTTCCCATTATCGAGAACCCGATACGTCGCGGTCGAGGCTCCGAAGGACCTGCGCAGAGCTTCCAAGAAAGCTCTCTGCGAGTCTATGACAGAAATCCCGACCACATAGAAGTTACACAGAAGGAATCTCCCCATCCCCAAGTAAGTCGCCAGTGCACGCGAGCGTGCAGCGCAACTCTCGTCCTTCAAATCTAGCAAGTACCAAGACGGTGTACCTGCAATGTACTCTTTGCAGAACGAGTTTACCACCGACCTGCTTGCGAAGCAGGTTGCTCCAGACTCTAGAACTCCCTCACCGATCAACGCTTTATCGGCATAGGAGTTCGAGATAGTCACGTCCACTTGCCAAGAAGCCCCAAAGTACCCCTTGGCAAGCTCGCAGATGCGCGCTGCCTGGTCGTTGGTGAGCCCAACGACCTTCCTGAGGTACTTTGACAGAAGGCTTGTGACCTTCTGTTTTCCAGACTTAGTGCTGACAAGAAACACAGGTCTCTCGTCAGCAGACGCGATTATGGACTGGTCGAGTAACCAGTCCACGAAGCCGTGCTGCCTGATGTTGATACACAGAGAATTCCACGACGACACCAAACACTGAGCATCCAACATAATCTTCATAGTTCTCTCCCCCTAAATTCTGATAGTCCACTTCACTTCTGCTCCGACCACCTTCACGGTGGCCGAGATACTCAACCGATATTTCCTCGCCAGTGCATCGAGCGAGTTCTTAAGCTCTTGCACCAGCGTTGTTTCTGTAAGACCACCTTCGACACTGAGAGCTACTTGTAGCTCCATGGCAGACCCTCCTTTACTATCTGCAGCAGTCCTACAAGGAATCGCTGCTTCTTGAGAGATCCCTTGATCCAAATCCCTGGTGAGAGTCCTTCAACACGCTCGTTCAGTCTCTGGAGCCAATAGTCGTCGATGATCCCAAAGTCTACAAGCTCCAGCAGAAGGACTTCCAGGTCATCCAACACCTCGGAACACTCCTCAAGCGGAACGGCCGAGGTGATAATAATCGGCCGAGCTATATCAAACCTGACGGCACATTGGACCTCAGGAAGCGTCTCAAGCACGGCAGCTATGGACTCCCCAGCCTCGTCGTAGTCCTCGAAGAAGTAAACCTTCTCATGGACCCATCGAGAGTGCTGAGTAGAAGCTTCCAAGAGCTTCACGCTTGCTTGGATACACTCCATAAGGTGCTCCAGGACAACAAACTCCTTGAGAGTATGCGGATTGTGATAACCTGTTGCCAGGTTTATCCCAGAGACACCGAAGTAGTCTCCGAGGACTAAAATGTCAGAGTAGGTCCCTACCTGCTCGACCCAACCCGTCACCTTTGACGCGAACTCCAAGAACTCCAGAGAAGCTGTCTGATAGGTGACGAAGTGCCGAGCGCCTTGCCTATCCAGAGATAAGAAGAACTTCGAGTCTCTGAGAAGCTCGGCATGAGGACCTTGAATGAAGGCTCTGGCACCGCGACAGCCGCACTCTTCCTGGTCTGTGAGCAGGAAGTGTGGCTTCACAGAACACTCGTTGACTGCAACGAGTGCTCCATAAACACCAGCACGGTCATCCCCACCGATTCCTTGGGGAGACCACACCTTCCCGTCCCGGACTATGATAACTTCCGGAGAAGCTACGTGGACCGTGTCGGAGTGCACCACCACGGTCGGAACACTCACGTCCTGCGGTGAGACGAAGAGTGTGTAGAGACCTCCGTCCACTCGACTGTATCCGTCAGGCAAGGCCTTCTGGACGATTTCCGCAACCTCTCCATGAGTCTTTGCCTTCAGGATACTCTCAAACAGCTTCTCCATTCTCCACCCCCTCCTCCTCAGCACATTGCTGACAATAAACCTCACCGTTGACTATCTCGAAGACATCTCGGTATGCCACAGCACCACAGCTTGCGCACACCTCGATGTCTCCGCGCCTTCGGAGACGTCGAGCACAGTACTCACAAAGAGTCTCCACATCCCCGTCTCCAGCATCGACGAGGACTTCGTACATCTCCTCAACCTCTTCACCACAGTTCTCGCAGAGAACGATGTCTCCACGAGAAACTGCGTCATTCCAGCACTGATCACAAAGGACTCTACCCATCCGAGGAGAGTAACGAGCTTCGTCGTCAGGGTAGTACGCTTCGCACCCCTCACAGTACTCTACCCTGCAGTTGTCAAGGCAGGAGTAGCAGTAGAAATCTCCGTGGACGTCTACGATGTAGTCGTCACCCTGGAGTATTGCACTTCGGCAGTAGGCACACTCGCCTACTGCCGCGTGTGGACAATCGACACAGCCGTCTGGCGAGTCACATCGGTCACGCCAGACTCTCCAAGAGACATGCGCTCCAGAGGACGAGCAACGAGGAAGCTCGCAACCAGCGCACAGACGGACCACAGTGGTCCCGTCCCTCTGGATCCAACTGTCAGAGAACGGCGTGAAGACTTCGCAGACAGGACAGCAGAAGAGCCTTGATTGCCTGTCGAGTTCTTCTAGGACATGCCTAGGTATCGACGGGAGAATGAGAATCTCTCCGTCGCCGTTGTAGTAGAAATCACTGGGAGTCCCTACTAAGGACTCGACGGTAAAATCACTCGAGCCCTGCAGGACTCTAGCGAGAGCTTCTCTAGCAAGCTCACGAACCTGCAGGGTCGTGAGTCCTCTTATGTAAAAATTACACAAGAGGAACTCACCATTCCCTAGATAGCGAGCCCAGCAACGGAATGAGTTCTCTGAGAACACTACAAACCAAGCTGGAGTGTTAGCCAGGCTGACTTTCGAGAAACTGTTGACCTGGCTGTTCACTGAGAAGCATGTCGGTGAGTACTCTAACTCACCCTCACCGACCCTCATCTTATCCTCGGTCACGTTCGAAACCGTGACCGAGGTTGAGACCTCAGGACAGAAGTGGTTGGACTTGATCTCTGAGACTCTTTTGGAGATCTCAGAGTCGGAGAGATCCGACCTGAACTTTCTTAGCAGCCTGGCGAGCAGTCTTGTGAACCTCTGCTCGCCAGACTTAGTCCTGACGCTGACAGTCGGATAGGCGTCAGGATCGACACCTATCCGGAGCAAATCCTCCCTCCAAGGGCTCTCCTCGAAGAAGAGAGCCCTGGATATGTCGACCCAAGAGATTGTGCATCTCTCGGGCAGAATTACTTCCACAACCTCTCGAATCCTGTTCTCGTCCATAGTCCTCTCCTTTCCTTTCTCTGAGTTTTAAAAATTCAAAAAACCGGTTGCCTTTCATGAAAGTTTGGAAAGTCAGGAAATGGAGGAATGAGAAGAACTCAGGGAGAGACTCGAGAGAGGAGGGGAGAACTCCCTGAGTTTTTGACTAGCTAATGCAGGGGTAAAATTTGACTAGCTAATGCAGGGCTGAAATCGATTTCACTTTTTCACTCTGCGTTATCATCGGAAAGGAGAGGTGGCGGAGTGTATGTAATCGTTTGTTGAGGCTCAGGGGCCTGAAGCCCAACAGTCTGCAATACGACAACCTTGTCTGACTCAGGCGTATCCTTGATGATTCCCATCAGCTTTGCAAGCAGTTGAATAGCGTTAATCTGGTCAGAAACCTTAATATCCTTCCGCTCAATGATTGATTTGAGTTTGTCCGTTACATAATCCCGGCTGACTTCCTGCTCCCTGCGAAGGGCTTCCGTGGCATCCTTCAAATAAGCCTTCGCATCTTCACGGGCAAGAAGTTTAGTGGCCTTATCCCAAATGGTCCTTGGGACTCCTTTCCACCCAGCCTTCTTGGCTGCCGGAAGAATCCGTCCTTCCATGGCATACGCCTCAAGGAAGCGCTTTTCATATTGCTTAAGCGTCAACCCTTCCCGGGCCAATTCAATGTACAGTTCCCGGTAATTTTCCTTCATCTTCGAAAGCGATGACATACCAGCCTCCCAAAATTTTTTGTTTAAAGGAATATATCCTTAATTAAGGGGCCACCGCAACCACCTGAAATCGATTTCATGCGGGACGAAAAAATTTTTCGCGGCCCCCCAAAAAAATTGTTGACAAACCTGTGGGTCGTATGTTATCTAAGGGACAACGATGGACGGAAGGTTGGACCCAAACTGGAAAGGAGGCAAAATGAAAGAAAGATGCGAAGCGCTGGGCAGGGCAACGTCGGAATTAGCCTTCGAAACCCTTCAGGCACTGAAAGCGAAGGGGATCGAACCCACAGAGGTAAAATTTAAAATCAAACTGAGAGCAGTAGTTAAAAAGAAGGAGAACAAAAAATGGGACGGACAACGTTAAAACGGACGGCCGCGCAACAACAATCGAACGTTCTTAGCAAAGTGATCGATAAACTTGCGTCTATCCGAGCACAAAAGAAATTACTGGAATCGGAAGAAGACGCGGTTAAGAAATTGATCGCTGAACTTACGGGAAACGCTCCAGGAACTTACGAAGGGGAAAACTTCGTACTGAAGATTACCGAATCGGTCACTTACGACTACGATACCGTGAAGGTGGTCAAAGCCCTGTCGAAAGAAATCCTTCCTCAGGTGGTGAAGATCACCTCTAATATCCAACATGTGCTCTCCCCGGATAAGCTCCAACAAATGATTGCCCGTGAGAATATTGTGACCAAATACACAGTAAAGGAAAAGGAGTAACGCCATGGGAAAAGCAAAGATGAAGCAAAAAGAGGAACAAGTCGTTGACCTTCGAGCCGATGCTAAACGGCTGATCGAAGAGATTAACGACAAGTGGTATGACTTCTCCACCCTTGCCGTTAAGATCGATGAAGAGAAACTATGGCAGGAGTGGGGATATGAAACAGTAAAAGACTATGTTGAACAGGAACTCAAAATTGAATATCGAACGTGGCGCTACCGTGTCGCCATGGGAAAAGCCTTGGAGCGATACGGGTTGACCAAAGCCCACGTCCAAGACTTGGGTTGGGCCAAATTCAAGGAACTAGCCTCCCTATTTATCGGCCAAGAATACACCCTCGACGAGGTCCACGAGACGCTGGCAAAAGTCAGAGACGAGGGGATGACAGCACGAGAAGTGGCAGAATTTGCACGAAGTGCCCGCCGAACCTACGGGGCTGACGTCGAACCAGCCATGGTCAAAGTCAAATTAACGTTCTCTATGATGGAAGAAGCCGCCGCTGTGGTCGAAGGAGCACTAGAAGTCGCCATGCAACTCCTGAATACAGAGAGCCAAGCCGCTGCGCTGGAATACATCTGCACGGAGTGGATGGCTTCCAGAAAGTGAGGTGAGCCATGCTCACAGCAACCGTTGGACGGATTCAAGTCTCTAGATACCACATCTTGTTCGCCACGCTTCAACTCGTTGAGAATGGCGTGGCGAAACCGCTACCGTGGAATGTAGTCAAAGGTCGGGCCGTCAAGGCATTCGGAACAAGCTCTTCTGAACTGGTCGTAAATCCAGAAGGACGGGAGTTCCTTTACACGATCCGGGAAGCCAGGCTGACCCACCACAGGCTTGAGAACCACTTCAAGCTGACACCGTCAGAGACGCATGAAACAACCATTAAGTTCCGTGGAGACGTCATGCTGAAAGGTCCGGTGAAAGTGGAGGTCATTGCGAAGAATTCCGAACTGGAAGTAGCGGTCCGACGAAAAACCACATTAAGAGTCATCCGGAGGGTCGAAGATGAGCCAACTGAGACGAGTAAAAGTAAAAATGAGACGTGATCAATTCGAAGAAACAGCCGCAAGAATAGGCTGGGACTTGCTGGGAGAAGGCCCTTTCATGGGAATCGTATGCGGCCAGCGAGTGAAGGTTCCTAGAGCTTACGGCTTGTTGGGCTGGACGGACGGGGAGGTCCTCTATGACAATATGGACCTAGACTACTACCAACAGTTCATTGGAGCTTTCTTCCGAGACCAGCTCCAAAACTTAGGGTTCCACATTCAGGAGGAGCAACATGGAATACAACGCATTCTTATTGCACGGAGGGGATGGGCATGAAAGTAATCATATCGGAGAAGGAAATCCTGTTTCAGGCCGAACCGGAGTATGGAGAAGGGGAAGTCGACCTGAACCTTCTGGAAGTTCTTCACCTTTTCCAAACAGAGGAATGTCTGGATGGGCAGCGGGATCAGACACTCATTCAGAAATCGTAGTCATCTACATTACCGACGGGCCCGTCCTTATGGATGGATTTGAATGCCCGTTCGGTACCTGTAATGACTGCGATAAAGAATGTGTCCAAATCCCCTGTGGGTGAAATCGATTTCATGTTTACGCTAAGCGGAATAGGAGGAAACCATGGGCGAGAGTTTGTTGGAAATCTATAAGCTAGACCCAGAAGCTGACGGAAGAATACGAAGAGCAGTCTGCGAAATTGGAAGCGTTATCCTAGAAGCCGACTATCACACCGAGGTTGTCGAGAAGCTTCGGGAAATGTTGGCTACAATGCCGCTCGATGAGTTCCTAATTACGATGGCTATTTCATTCAATGCCCTCATGCGCTTCGCTGAGGCGGGTTATGGGGAAGGTCTTCCACCTGAAGTAAAGAATGTCAATTAAAGAGAAAGGCCCCCTCACGGGGGCCTAAGACGAAGGAGAGAAACTATGGAGAATGCTGGGCCATCCCTAGTATAGCCACCTACCAAACAAAGTCAACCGGAGGACGCTATGAGTTTCCAGGACGAACTATTCAGATGTTTCGACGCTAGGTTCCCTCTTCTTTACGTCAATACAATCGAAGTAGAGCGGGTGAGTAAGGAAATCGCAGAATTGGTCAAACTCTATAATGAGAGCCTACATAAAGTCCAAAATCTCCCAGAAGCCTTGTTAGATAAGGGGTTGACGTTCCTTGAATGGGGCTTCGGCCACGGATTCGGGCCTGAAGGATCCATTCACAAGGATTATCTGTCAGCCCTGAAATTCAAGGCTGCCAGCCCAACAGTCTTCCTCATGAGACATTTCGGCTACGCCTTCGAAAACAAGGGGCTCCTACCGATTCTGGTCGAGGAGATTCCCAAGGTGTATGACGAGTGCCTGCGGACGTTCTCTTACATTATATTTATCGGAAGATTGCTACAAATACCACAAGAAATATCACCATATATCACAGTAATCGACTACGCCTTACCGACCGAAGAGGCCTTGGAAGAGCTGGCAGCGGACGTGCTTGAGCGTGAAATGATGAACCCGGAAATGGCAAGGGCTTGTGCCCTTGGCCTCAAAGGATTGACCGCCATTGAAGCGGAGAAAGCGCTGCAAGTTGCGATCTCTCACAGCAAGGGAAAGGATGTGGACCTGGAGAAGGTCTACGCCCAAAAAGCGGAGTTGGTCAAGAAAAGCGGAACTCTGGAATACTTGCACAACCACGAATCCTTGAAGACATTAGGAGGAATGGACGTGCTCAAATCCCATTACATCATCGCCAGCCGATACTATACAGACATCAAGAAGGCCCGGGAATACGGATTGACCGCACCCAGAGGGGCGCTTCTAGTCGGAGTGCAGGGCTGTGGAAAGTCGCTGGCAAGCAAAGTGATCGCCAACGTATTCGGGCTTCCGCTTTACCGCTGGGATCTCAGCCGAGTTTACGGATCATTGGTAGGAGAAACTGAGGAACGAACACGCGAAACACTTAGGGTAATCAAAGCGATTTCCCCTGCAGTGATTCTGATTGATGAGGCTGAAAAGCTCTTCGCAGGTTACCAAAGCAGCGCTGAAACAAGTGGAGGTGTGGTCAACCGTGTATTGGGTGATGTGCTGTATTTCATGGAAGAAGAAAATACAGAGGGGGCCTTCTTCGTGTTCACGTCCAATGACATTGACGGTCTTCCCCCCGAGCTGATTCGAGCTGGAAGGCTGGACGACCTGTGGTTTGTGGACCTTCCCTCCCATCTTGAGCGGAAAGCGATTTTCGAAATTCACTTGCAGAAAGTTGGAAGGGACGCAAAGAAATTCAAAACGGACAAACTAGCTGAGCTAAGCGAAGGCTTTAGCGGTGCCGACATTGCCAACGCGGTCCGCAAAGCCATGTTCAAAGCCTACTTCGAAGAAAAGGAAGTAACCTTCGAGCACATTGCAAACTGGGCTATAAAGGAGATTACACCGTTTTCAGTCTCCCATCCAGCGGCCATTGAAAAGCTTAGGACCTGGGCGCAAGGAAGGGCAAAATCAGTTTCCTCGATTCTGGATGTTCAGGCCCCACCGATCCCAACAAAACGTGCCGTTCGGCGAAACTACAATTAGGAGGGCTATCATGAAACGAATGATTGCGGCTGGAATGCTTGTATTATGCCTTGGGGCCGAAGCACATGCCATTGATCAAGAAATAGTTGAAAAATGCGGGTGGCTCTCCAAGACTGCCGGAAAGATCATGGCGATCCGGCAATCCGGCGGTTCCCTGGAACACTTCCTGAGGCTGGTTTCAGAGCGGAGAGGAGAACTAACCGACGCCGAGGAAACCTTGTTGGAGAAGCTTGCAATAGCGGCATGGCAGAGACCACAGTTTCGAACAAAAGAATATCAAGAAAAGGCTATCGAAGAATTCAAAAACGATACCTTTGAAGAATGTTATCGCAGACTAAGCAAAGGAGGAAACTGATGGCTAGAATTTCCACCTGTGTCGGCTGTTCCAAACTCATCGGTCCATTCCTTGAAGAGGGGGCTTACCTCTATTTCTGCAAGCTTAATCCGCAGAAACCAATCGGTGAGCTGTCGAACTGGAATACAAAGATTCCATGGCGATGCGATGAATGGGACGGTGCAGAACTTTATGAAGAATGTGGAGGCTCTTATGTGCCACAGGATTGATGGAAGGAAGGGTGTCTTTTTCCAAGTCATCTATAAAAAGGGTACCAAAGGCGCTCTTCTCCTTGGAAGAAAGATTTTGCTCTTCAAGAACGGATGCGCTCACCCGGCAACAGTAGTAGGGGTGAAGTCATACGTCGTTCTAGAAGACAGCCTCGGATACAGAATCACCCACAATCGAGCCGTAAGAAACCAACCATTGGACATCTGCCTCACTCTTGGGATCGCTTTGTAAGAGCCCATCATAGGAAAGGACAATGATCCTCTGCAACGACTGCAAACACTTTACAGTCAAATACTGGGGGGACGGGAGCGTCCAGTATGGATGCTCCCTTATGCCAGGATTGATCACAGGCGAGTCGTCAATAGACGGGGACGATTTCCCAAAGCGCTGCAAACAATATGAGAATGGGGAGAAAAGATGTTACAGCGATGAAATCGATTTCACCCATAGTCAGACCTAGGGGGAAACGAGATCGTGGCACAGAGGGCAACCTGGACAGAATTCAGCGGGGTGTGGTAGAAGAGATTACCCCCCGGTTGGCGGCCGGGGGGCGGAGAAGGGGAGAAACTCATCTAACGAAAGGGAGACGTTTCCCTAACAGAAAGGGAGAAACTCTCCCAACGAAAGGAGAAGCAAATGGAATTTATCAAATTACCCACCTGTTTGGCAAGCTCTTCTACACACACCTACGTTGAGAAAATTTATCTTGCCCTGCGCCACACCTTCCCTGATCGGAAGTTGGCCGTAACCGAGATAGCCGAGCTGCTGGGAGTGGGGGAACGCTCTCTCTACAGAGCCAAAAGGGCGGCATGGACAGGAGAGCTGCTTCCATTCTACAAGCTCCCCACTTGGGTCTGCCAACTGAAGGAGTTGACGCCTATGCAGAAGGTGCTCTATGCGGTCATTGCCGATGCGAGCCGTGGGGGAAGACCGCTGTCAGTTCGCAGAATGGTTAGTCTGATCGGAGAAAGTTCGTTCGATAAAACGAGGCTGGCAGTGAAGCAGCTCATTAAAGCTGGACTTATTGAAGTGAGGAAGTATGTGCAGGATGGAACCTTCTTCAGGGCGGCAACTGCCAAAAAGGGTTCACCCCCTGCCAAAAAGGGTTCACCCCCTGCCAAAAAGGGTTCACCTACCCTGCCAAAAGGGGTTCAATTACAGAATAAAGAACAGACTAAATACAGACCTATTCCAGAACTTTTTCCCCTCCATCCTTCGATCCACTCGGCTTCGCCGAGTGTCTCGCAGGCTGAGAGGGATCCTTCTAAGCCGATACAACCATCCGGGCCTGCGAGACCCTACGACAACCAGCATCTATCCAGACACTTTTCCGGGACTGCCAAAAAGGGAACACCCTACGAGGAGAAACCTATGGATGAAGCGACTTTGCGGACATTAGCAGGATCTAAGCAGATGGAACCTAAGGAACGTAAGGAGCGACGTATTAAGCTAAAGAAGCTGCACATTGAAAAATTTGGGAAGCCCCCGCTGCTCCCATATAAGAACCAATTCAAAGCCTTCCTCAGCACCATGAAGGAGCGGGGGCACAATGAGGAAGCCTGCTGGGACTTTCTTGAATGGGCGGCCAAGAATTGGGCCAGCTTCAGGAACCTCAGCGACCTCGAAGGAATCAAAGCTTTTAAAAACGAGGAGCCGTCTTACAGCTTCGTTATCTCATCCTTCGGACTAGAACGGCTGGTCCCTCTCTGGGAGAAGGGTAATGGAACGCAAGCAGCCGATGTCGATTCAAAAGAATATGCAAGAAAGCTTTTAGAGATGTCGAGAGGAGCTGGATACTATGAGCTATCGAGACGACATTAAAAGGATCCTAACTAAATGTAATCTGCGGGCATACGATGCCGATACGAAGAAGGTCTTCCAACTGTTGGAATCCGGTGCCGTCAATGATGAATTCATCACGAAAATCCATGAGGACCTTCAAGAAAGATGGGAAGTTGAGATGGCTGTCACAATGGGAAGGGAAGGGTGGACTTTCCTTCAGGCGCAGGTTGTTCGATTCTATGAGCTGTTCAAGGCTTGTCCGGTTTTCTGCCCGACGCCGGAAGACATTCCTGACGATCCATACCTCATTATGCTTCCCAAGATTGACGAGAACAATCCATCAAAGAGTCAAATCAAGAAACTGTTGTGGAAGGGTTACCGAATCATTCACTTGTTGGAAGCATGAAATCGATTTCATGTCCGGGGGGATCGTATGGACGAACTCATCATGAAAGCGATAGAGCAGGGACAGCCTGACATAATCCTCTCTATCAGGTCCGGATCCAAGCTCCACAAGAAGACGCTGGATTTTCTTGAGCGTTATGGTGCACTTCCATCAGTCAAGGCAGCTTCTGAATGGACTGAGATAAAATCCTGGGATGATCCGCTAGAGTATTACCTGGACAAATACCGCAACAACGAAGCGATTGCTCGACTCAACGCCATCGATTTCACTAAGATTGGAAAGCTGATCAGCGAAGGGAAAGGCGTTGAAGCACAAGAACTTCTGACCCAAACGGTCATGCAATGGAGGGAAGAAGAGTCCATGGGCCCCGACGATGGGGATCTCTGGAAAAACTGGGAACGTGACTTGAACATACTGAAAAAGGAACGATTCAATTCCAAACTCTCAGGCCTTCCTACAGGATGGAAACAGCTCGATAACGTCACTCAGGGATTCCAGCCTGGAGACCTGTGCTTAGTAGTAGCTCGTGCCAAAATGGGGAAGACAGCACTTCTGTTGAACATGTTTCGAGCTGTCCATTTTTCCGGACATGTCCCAATGTTGGTTTCAATGGAAATGACCGGGCAGCAAGTGCGGAAACGGCTGGTAGCGCTCTACACCCATTTCAATTACGAGTTCCTGCGAACCAAACAAGTTTCCGATCCTGGGTTGACTTATATAGAACATTCAATCAAGCAGCTTCAGAAGCAGCTTCCTCCAGCACATATCTTGGATGGGAAGTTTGCTCTGACGCTGGAAGACATGCGAAGTCGGATTTCGTCCAGGAAACCGGACATCGTCTTTATTGACGGAGCCTATTTGCTAAAGTCACGCTTTGCTCGGTATGACGCCAAGTCGTGGGAGGCGGCACAAGCAATGGCAAATGCGCTCAAGCAGACAGCGCTCATGTTCAACATTCCGGTGGTCTGCACATTTCAACTGAACCGGGAAGCGACAAAGAGTAAGGAGGTGGGACTGGAGCACATTCATTTGACAGATGCGCTTGGAGCTAACTGCTCCTGGGCTGTGGCCGTTCTTGATGTTTATGAGACAGGCAGCCTTGTCCCTAACGTCAAACGGATCAAAGTGCTGGCAGCCCGTGACGGTGAACCAGTCGAGTTCAAGATTCGATACGACTGGGATCAAATGAACTTCGATGAATTGGAGGACAGTTATGGAGAAGAAGAAAGCGTCGAAGAAGGAATTTCTGAAACTGAATCCGCTTGGGATGAAACCTTTTAGAACAGCTCTTGGATGGCTCTTTGAAATCCTTGGCAGGGACGCGTTGGAGATTCCGCCAAAGAAGATTGTAACGGCTATGTTGGAGCTGAACGACCTCCATGTGAAGCATGATGCGCTGATCAAAGAATACGTGGAGAGATACGATGAAGACGGATTCAATTCTGACACTTGGGGAACTTCTAAAGGCGAGCACAGTTAGAGTAGGAGAACGTTGGGTGCAGATGAACTGCCCATTTGCTCCGGAACTACACACTTACGGGAAAGACAAGCGCCCTTCCTTCGGCATTTCCATCAATGAAGAAGGACCGTCTTCCTACCATTGCTTTGCGTGCGGAAGTAAAGGAACACTCTTCTATCTTCCGATCGCTCTTAAAATCGTCCCGACTATCGATGTGGAGCAAGTTCGAGAATTCATCTTGAAGAACGAGTGTGCCTTCTCAATTCAGAAGACTGGGAAAAAGGCTGGGCCTAAGATTCTCGAAGCCATTCCAGAGACTGTCTTGAGCGCTTACGTAACTCCGCTCTATTGGGGGAAGATCAACAACAGTACTATCCGCAAGTTTGAGATTGCTGTTAGCCCGAAGACGCAATCAGTTATGATGCCGATCCGAGACTGGCTTGGACGGTTGGTAGCCATCAAGTATCGGTTCAAGGACAAGTCATTTAAAGTCGTCAAAGCTGACACGATAGGCCCGAAGAGAGCTGGAGTTTGGTATGGCATTCACCTTGTCGATCCTTCCAAGCGTATTTATCTCGTGGAAGGCGAACGGGACGCCATGCTTCTTACACAGATCGGGTGCCAGGCCATTGCGTCTCAGGGATCCGACCTAACAGAAGCCCAAATTGAATTCCTTAACAAGTTTGGCGGGACCTATACAGCATTCTTTGATAACGATAACGCTGGCCGGAAGGCCACCAAACTTGCCTGTCGGAAGATCAAGAACTGTACGCCAATGATTTATCCGCCGACACTCCAAGTTAAAGATCCGGCGGAAGTGGTTGAAAAAGAACTTGATTCGCATTTTTTCCTTGACAAGCATGACGACGTTGTGTTATACAACGATACACTCGATGGAGAGGCTACGAAGTAGCTTCCAAAACAGAAAGTGCTTACGGCACAGAAGAAAGGAGAAATGTTATGACAACGCGTAAGCAACCCGAGAAGAGCGGCTTGGCCGCAGTAGTGAAGAAGGGCTGGGAAGCCGTCAATGCCGAGCGGCAGAAGCAGGATGCACTTATAGCCATCCGCAAGGAGAAGAGCGCCCCGCGCTTCTGGCTCAAGGAAGGCGAAGAAGCGGAGATCATGTTTCTGGACCAGGACCCTTGTATGGTCTGGGAGCATAAGATCGAGCTTAACGGAAGGTGGGAAACTCTTATCTGCACGAGGGAGTTTCAACATTGCCCAATCTGTGAAGCCTTTCCTCGCCATAAGCCCGGACTAACGGCGTACCTCTCAATAATTGACACCAGATCCTATGTGGACCGACAAGGGACTCAAGTGAAATTTTCAAAGAAGCTGTTCCCAATGAAGGCGGCAATGCAAGGAATCGTCTATGATATTTTAAAGGAGCAGAAGTCGCTCAAATACCTGCTGTGCAGGGTGAAGCGTTATAGTGCTAAGAGCGCAAGCGGCGGCGACTACCTGGCTCCAATTCGGCGAATCAAGGATCCGTTGAAGGTGGTCAAGAGCGCCGACCTGCTTGTTCCTTTCGATTACGAGAAGGTGTTCCAGCCGCTGACATCAGAAGAGCTGACTGCAATGGGGATCTTCTCCGCTCCGATATTGGGGAGCGAGGATGCGGAGGAAGTGCTGGGAGAAGTGAAAGATGCTTCCAGCATCTTCGATGAGTAAAGACATTCTAGCCCGGTCGGAGGTGGTCGAAATCTCCGACTGGGCTTACTTGGCAGGTCTTACTCCCCGAGACCGAGCCATCCTTCGCGAGCGATTAACCCTTATCTCCACCCACGAACCTAGATTCAAGGTCGAGTGCTTTAAGGAAAACGGTAAGACATTTGCTGTTCCAAGAGCACTCTTCCGTCAACCAATCCAGGGGGAATGGGACCGTCATCAGTTCTCGTTCCACGGAGAGCTTAGGCCAGAACAGCAGGACATCGTTTCCGATGTTCAGAAATATCTGAATTCGCTGCCTGGAGGAATCGTAAAGGCGACAACCGGAATTGGAAAAACGGTAATTGGACTTTATCTAGCCAAGCTTGTTGGACATAAAACTTTGATCATTGTCCCAACGTCAGTCATTATGCAGCAGTGGATTGAGCGGGCAAAGAACTTTCTTGGGGAAGAAGCTGGAATCATAAGGCAGGGAACGTGTGATATTCGACCAATCACTATTGGAATGATCCACACACTTGCAAAGGAGCGCTACACCCACCTTCGGGATATTTTCGGCTTCGTCATCTATGACGAGGTGCATAAGGTTCCGGCTGAAACGTTCTCTGTGACGGCAGGGATGTTCAACTGCAAATTCCGGCTTGGGCTATCCGCCACGCCAAGACGAAAGGACGGGATGGAAAATGTCTTTGCTTGGCATATTGGCCCAGTCATCTCAACACATGAGTCCAGGGACCTCCGTCCCAAGGTGAGAGTCATTTACCTGAAACGCATTACCATCACAGACCACGGGTGTTTCTTCCGTGATGGGAGGTTGAACCTAGGGCGATGGATCAACAAGATTGCCAAAGATCAAGAAAGAAACGACCTTCTGGCTTCCATCATTCAAGCTGGACACACCACCGGTCGGAAGACTCTGATCCTCTCAGATCGGTTGAACCATCTCCAAACGCTCCTTAAACTCTCCAAGATTCCGTCCGGACAGGTCGGATTTGTAACAGGGGAACGCAAAGAAGGGCTGGACCGCAACACGCTGTTCGGAACCTATACATGTGCTGGGATTGGATTCGACAAACCCGATCTCGATACTGTGATTTTGGCGACTCCTCGCTCCGATGTGGAACAAGCTGTGGGCCGACTCCTTCGCAGATCTCCTGGAAAGCGGCGTCCAGTGATTGTCGATATTGTAGACGAATACTCCGACATGGCTAAACGGTACTGGGGGGCCAGAAAGAAATTTTACAGCAGAATGGAGGCTGAAATTGAACCATGGTGAACAAACGAAGGGCGTATTACGAATACTGGTATGCTGCTAACCGGGACCGCGTTCTTAAACAGAAGCGGGACTTCTACATTCAGAACACGGAGTACCGGCTCCGTGTTCTGTTAGGAAGGCGCCTAAACGCAGCGCTGGAGATGTTCAGAAGATTCATATCAGGCGGAACGATATACGTTCGCTCCTATGATCTATCAAGATTCATAGGAGCAGATACAAGACTAATCCCTGAACTTATCCCAGTAAAGTTGTATCTGAAACATCTAGCAACCTTCGTTTCGAGGGAGGGCAGCCGTGGCCGAAAGAAAAAGCGACATGACAAAGAAGGTGATCCAACCGAAGAAGGTTGAGATCGAGGACAAGCGGGCCAGCGTTTTTTACAAGCTCGGCGTGACCAAGTCCCTTGGGAACTACGAGACTGTCCGCATTGACTATGGAATCACGATGCCTTGTAGGGAAGCAGACATAGACAAAGTGACCAAACAGGTCGTTAAGAAAGTCTCTGACTTTGTCGCCAAAGAACTGAAGGGGTTGGGACATGACGCTTAGCGAGTATCTCTCCGCTTACCTAAAGCGTAAGAAGAACCTCAATATGAAGGTCGCTACAGCAACAGAGCTCCCGCAAATTCCTAAGATTCCAACAGGAATCTTCGTCTTCGATTATCTCACCGGAGGCGGGATTCCTGTTGGAAAAGTCACCGAGTTCCTCGGAGTCTATTCCTCCGGGAAGACGCTACTCAGCCTGGTTATTGCCGACGCCTTTATTCAACACACAGGCAAGGAAGTAGCATTCCTGGACTTTGAACAGTCTTTTGATAAAAAGTGGGCAGGAAAATTTGTCCGGGATTTGAACAAGCTTCTCGTTATCATACCGCCATATGGAGAAGCTGGCTTGGATATTCTACTGACCATGATCCAAGACAATGCCGCTCCTCTTTACATTGTGGACAGCATTGCAGCGATAACTCCAATTGCCGAAGATGAGGGTTCTGTAGAAGACATGCAGGTAGGCCTTCAAGCTCGACTAATGAGCAAGTTCTTTAGGAAGCTCTTTGCCGCAAAAGCAAAGCTTCCTGATGAAGCACAGCCTACACTTCTCATGTTGAACCAAGTGCGGTCCAAGATGAATGTCAGAGCTTTCGCCCCCACAACTTCTCCGGCTGGAGGATTGGCTGCTGACTATTACGCCGCCTTGATTGTGAGACTTTATTCCAAGGAGTTTGTAAAAGAAGGTGAAGTCCCGATCCGGCAAGTTTTTCAGATGACCGTTGAGAAGAACAAAACTGGTGGAGTCCCAAAGGTGAGTGGTGAATTTCAAATATGGCTCCTTGACAAGGACGGTTGTTCAGCTGGAGAACCTTACGAAGCGGCGACTCTAGCTAGAGTCGGCAAAGACGTTGGCTTACTGTGTAAAGATGGAAAAGCCTACTCTATTTGCGGAAAGTCCTTTACGACATTGGATGGAATTACGGAAGCTCTGAAGACTGATCGTGAATTCAAGTCCGCTTTTAAAGAGGAGCTTTACAAATGCGTCTTCCATGCGAGGAATGCGGATCTCTAGTCGAAGTCAAGCTTAACAATCCAAAGTATCGACACTTCTTACTCTCAGTCTGTTCCGAGGAGTGTCTGATCAAAGTTCTTACAAGGCATCCTGCTCAGCTTATAGCGCCTAATAATCAACCTCTTAGATTTCGGAGCAACCTGGAAGTCGAGTTTGCTCTGTGGCTGGAGCGACATGAAATCGATTTCATGTTTGAGCCGACCAGACTTCGACTTCGCAACGGGAGTATTTACATCCCAGACTTTTACATTCCAACTTTCGGGTATCTTGAGCTGAAGGGAGTATGGGAGCGCAGAGCATGGCAAAAGTTAAAGACAAGTATCGTCCAAAAGGGACAAGAGGGGTTGAATATGCCAAGCCTAAGATGGCTCCAGCAGGACTTGTTGAACTCGCTTGGGGTCATACCAAGAAACGGTTTCCAGACTTGGAGACCGACATTATCCGCAAACTTCACATTCTCGAAGAGTGCTTCAAATTCAAACAAAGGCAAGACTACGTTGTAAGATATTCTCACGTTGCGATGGCTCTAGACCTGCTCCACTACTACTTACGGGAGCTTGAGAGCCTTGTAGAGTATCGAATCCAATTTGACGGTCTTCAAATAAAGTATCTTATGGAAGCAGTAGACTTTTTGTCCAAGGCTTACCGCAGATTTGGAGAACCTAATTTCTCGTGGAGACTTGCATCCATTGATGAGTTTATAAAAGCTTTCGAGACTATCAAACCACCGGAGGTATCAAACGATGAGGGAATCGAAGACGGAATTGAAGAAGGAGGTGAAGAGGGAGAACTCGAAGAGATACATGGAGGGGTTGAGAATGAAGAAGAACCTCCTGAAGGTGACTTTTGAGGATCTGCACCAAGATCTCTTGAACGGATTCAAGCGCCTTCAGGTGGGAAAGCCAAGAACGGACTTAAACATACATGCATCCGATTTATACAGCTTCTGTCCAAGAAGATGGGCGATTGCGTACCAACACAAAGTCTCACCCAGAAATGTGCAGTTCGAAGGCAATTACCACCCTTCTCGAAAGATGACATTTCGGGCCGGAGAATTTTATGAAGAACTTGTCAGGGAAGCTCTACAGATTTCAAAGAGACTTGCAGGCATCTTCAAATGCCAATGCTGTGAGCACACATTCTTTGAACAAGGGCCCTGCCCGAAATGTGGAAAGGATACCTGGGAATACAGCCAGCTCGAGCTTGTCGTTCCGATTGCGAACGGAATTCGCGTCGAGGGACATATTGATATGGTCTACAAACACCCTAAGGGTGGGAATGTCATTGTAGAGTCCAAGATGATGGGAGTCCAGCCTGCACACCCACAAGAGAGCTATGACAGCCTGAATCGTCCAAAGACGATCCATCTCTACCAAGTTCAGACCTATTTGTGGCTGACGGCTCATGGAAAATATTACCTGGAATCCAAAGGTAAGTTAAACCCACTATTTGCAGCTATTGTTTATTTGTGTCGTTTGGAACGATTCGCCCCGTTCAAACTCTATGCTTTAGAAAAGGATAAACAGATCCAACTAGAGATAACTCGTAATGTTTCTGCATATAAACTCTTTTTAGAGAATGGTGCGAAAGAGCTTCCTCCTAGAGTATGTACCGCAAAGACGAACTTCCTAGCACATACTTACTGCCCCACATTTATACGGGAGATGTGTTTCAAGGAGTAAGCTATGGGATGCGAGGGCTGTCCTTTGCAAAGAAAGGGATTTGTGCGCAATTTAATCGTCCGGTCTCCGCTGGCGATTGTCGGAGAGGCCCCTGGCCGAGATGAAGTCAGAGTTGGCGCACCGTTTGTTGGACCTTCTGGTGCCGTTCTTCGACGGCTGTTTGAGATCTTCAAGATAAGGGGAAACGCGGTCTCTATCATCAACGCCATCCAGTGCTTCTTGCCGAATAAGGACGTGATCAAGAACGTTCGTTGTCATGACAGGTTATTTTCGGCGCTAGAGAAAGCATCCCCTAAAGTTGTCATCACCCTTGGCGAGACAGCCACGTCTGCCGTACTCAAGCGTAGGGAACCATTCTCGAAACTGCGCGGTAGTGTGTGGCCTCACGATCATGGATTCCAGGTTATCCCAACCTACCACCCCGCATATCTTTTGAGGAAAGGTTTGGGGACATTTAACGGTCAAAATGCGCCAGAGGAAATTGCTGTCTTACAAGCATTTGAGTTGGCTGTAAATTTGCTAAAAGGAAATCCTCTCCATGTCGAAGAGGATTTTGAAGACAGCAAAGGAACGGCGGACGATGTTAGAGACCTGTTGCGTGCTAGCTGCCTTGCTCTTGATACCGAGTATCGTGGGAATACATTGCTCTGTATTGGGTTCTCGGGATCGAAGGGAAAAGCGGCGGTCTTCACGCAAGAAGAAATACAACTGACAAAACCATTGCTTGAAAGCGACATTCCAAAGATTGTCGCTTTCAGGCCAGCGGATGAGTCCGTCCTTGCCGCCAATGGATTGTCATTGAAGGGTCCAATTTATGACGTTCTGACGATGGCCCATGTTCTAAACGAGAATCTTCCGAAGTATTCGCTTGAAGAAGTTTGTAATCTCTACACTCCATTCAAGGACATCAAGAAAGGAATAGACCGAAGCACTCTTGATGAGCTGCCTGAAGAGGATCTTATTGCCTACAATGGTAGAGACTGCAGAGCCACATTGTGGGCATTTGAAGCTATGCTTAAGGAGCTTCATGCACAACCATCACTTTTGGCGTATTATCATGGATTCGTCATGCCAGCGCAGGACATGTTCTCGCAGATGGTTCGAGTCGGACTTCCTGTCGACCTGAAAGAGCTTGTGAAATCTGAGAAAGAGCTTGTCTCGCTATCTTCCTTCTTACACAGAATATTAGTCAGAGAGATACCAAAGAGCCTTAAGGAGAAGTATGGACGAGACATCAATCTCGCCAGAAACTCCGTCGTCTCCGACTACCTCTTTAAGCATCCTGACGGCTTGAAACTTAAAGCAGAGCGTTTTACCGTCAAGACCAATGAACCAGCTTTAACTGAAGATCATCTAAAACAGTTCGCTAGCAAAGAGTGGGTTAAACAATATCTTACATGGAAGAAGACTACCAAGCTGGTGGGGACTTACATCAAGAACATCTACGAGCATGTGCATCCAGACGGGAGACTCAGGCCAATCATTACATTCACGGCCACAGGAAGAACGGCTATGAGCCGTCCAAACTTGCAGAACATTCCAAAGCATTCTAAGTTGGCTGGTTATATTCGCCGGACTTTCAGAGCGCCTGAGGGATACAGTTTTATCGCCGTGGACCTCAGCCAGTCAGAGATACGAATTATGGGTTGGTTGGCAAAAGAAAAGCGAATCCTTTCAGCGCTTCATGATGGCGTCGATCTTCATCGATTGACTGCTTCTATCGTTTCGGGCAAGCCTCAGAATGAGATCACAAAAGAAGAACGGTTCAAGGCGAAAGCTGTGAACTTCGGATTTCTTTACGGTATGAGCGCTAAGAAATTCCAGAGCTATGCTGCCGATGAATACGGTGTACATTATACACAAAAGGAAGCCGAAGAAGTCCGTGCACGTTTCTTTGAGGCTTACCCGGCTCTTCAGAAATTCCATCAAGAGTGTATCAATACAATCCACAAACAAGGATGGATTGCTCAACCTTTGGGCCGCCGCCGGAGACTTCCTGAAATCAACAGCGACGATCCAGCCGTGCGATCAAAGGCTGAACGGCAAGCGATTAACTTCCCCATTCAAGCTTTTTCAACTGACCTAGCTGTCATAGGCATGTTTTTGGCGACCCTCCAATCTGTGAAGATTTCACCTGTGCTTTTCATTCACGATGAAACAATCTTTCTCTGCAAGGATGAGGACATTCCAGAAGCTCTCGAAGAAATTACCAAAGCCATGACTCAGGACGCTGTCCAATACATCAAGGATACATTCAAGGTCAGCGTTGGGTACCCTGTAGAAGTCGAAGCAAAGGTAGGGAAATCGCTGGCAGAGATGAAGGAGGTGGATTATGGGGCGGTATGCTGTCAGACGTAAGTATGGCCCAAAAGTGCAGTGGAAGATTCGTTTGAAATGCACAAAAACTCAGCTGAGGACCTGTCTGTGTTGCGGAAACGAGTTTCCGTCCATTGGACCTGGAAACCGTATTTGCGAAGAGTGCAAAAAATCGAGTCGAGAAGACCATGTCTTAGGGCACCCTGAGATGCCGACATGAAATCGATTTCATGGGAGGGAGCTATGAGGGCCGGGAGAAACAGGGCACGGGGAAAGCAACATCAGCGGAAAGTAGCAGAAAAACTGAAAGGGTTGAACCTTGGAACTCTTGGTGGCGTGGACGTCCTCACCGATAAATTCGCTATAGAATGTAAGTCTAGGCAAAAATTCGTTGCAATTAATTGGTTTGAGCAGGCTGTGAAAAATGCAAATGGGAAGACTCCCATTGTTGTAATCCACATTGTCGGTAAGAGGTATGATAATGACTTCGTCATGATACGGATGAAGGATTTCCTAACACTCATAGAGAAAGGGGGTGGGAATGGAGTCGTTCGTCCTGAATGAGGACTATCCATGCAATTACTGTAGCCTAACAGAGACGTGTGAAGATCTGCATTGCACAGCATTCATCGACTACGTCAAGTATGGGTCGAAAGCCGTCGATCGGTACGTGTTCATCCCCGGGCATAAACCTGTGAGAAAGAGCGCTATCAGGTCAGCATTCAGAAAGGAGGCCGACAATGTTCAGCCACGATCTCTGGAAGAGGAAATACAAGAGCGAGTTGGATCTCTCTATAGACGACACCTTCGCAAGAGTAGCGAAAGCCATCGCCGAAACACCAGAAGAAGAACAAGCGTTCTTTGACTTGATGTCGAGCGGACGCTTCCTTCCTGGAGGAAGGATTCTTGCCTACGCCGGAACTGACGCGCATGAGGGCACCTTTATGAATTGCTACACAATGCAAGATCCAGAAGATGATTTGCAGGATATTATGAAGTGCCTGGCTAAGAGTGCACGAACAATGCAGCTTGGTGGCGGTATCGGACTCAATTTCAGTAAGCTACGGCCGGAAGGGATGGAAGTTCGTGGAACAAAATCTGCGGCTTCAGGCCCTGTCAGTTTCATGGAGATGTGGAACGCCATGAGTCGGACCATCTCTGGGGTTGGGCAACGAAAAGGGGCCATGATTGCTGTCCTCAATGTCGATCATCCTGACATCCTGAAATTCATTGAAGCCAAACGACAGAATAGTTCAGACCATCCTGTCCTGGAGAAATTCAACATCTCTGTGGGAATCACAGACGCATTCATGGGTGCTCTTACCAGAAATAACCGAAGCTGGACACTCAAGTTTAGGACAGAAGATGGAAGGGAGAAAATATCCCATACAGACGCCAAGCAAATCATGAAAGCTATTGTCGAGAGTGCGTACTATTCAGCTGAGCCTGGTGTTCTTTTTCTTGATACGATTAACCGCTCGAACAACTTGTATTACACAGGAGAGAAAATTACTGCCTGCAATCCATGTATAACAGCGGATACGTGGATCAAGACTGCCGAGGGATACTATCAGGTGAAGGACCTAATCGGCAAACAGTTTACCGCCGTTGTCGATGGACTGCAATGGCAGAGCGACAACAGAGGATTCTTCTGGACAGGGCTTAGAAAGGTCTATCGACTTGAGACGGATCTCGCTTCATTAGAAGCCACGGGAGATCACCTCATAGCCAAAGTCAACGATGACGGTAGCTGGGAGTGGGTAGAAGTTCTTCGTTTGAAGACAGGAGATAAGGTCCGATTACAGAATCACGGCGAGTACAGCAAGATGCCTTTTGCTCGTGTTAAAAATGTAATTCCGATCAGGAAGATGCCTGTATTTGATGTAAGCATTCCAGGTATCAACGCGTTTGACGCAAATGGGCTGTATATCCACAATTGCGGCGAGCTCCCTATGCCTCCATATGGAGTCTGCTGCCTAGGCTCCATAAACCTTCTGGCACATGTCCTTTATCCTTTCACGGAGAAGGCGCAAGTCGATGAGAAATTGCTTACACAAACCGTTCAAACCGCTGTCCGATTTCTGGACAGCGTCATTGATACGACCCCGTACCCACTTAAAGAACAAGCAACCGTAGCGCTCAAGACTCGTAGAATTGGATTAGGCTTCTTTGGACTAGGCTCAGCTTTTGCTGCTCTTGGAGTAAAGTATGGCTCCGACGCAAGCCTTGAAGTCCTAAGAAATATCATGAGTTTGATCAGAAACCAGGCTTACCTGACGAGTTCCAAGTTGGCTATGGAGAAAGGTACATTTCAGTTGTATGAAGCTGACTCGTTCTTACAGGCCCCGTTCGTTAAACGGCTTCCTGAGAACGTAAAGAGTGCCATAAAGAAAAACGGTATCCGCAATTCGCAGTTGCTTGCTGTTGCTCCCACAGGCTCCATCAGTCAGCTTGCCGGGAACTGTTCCTCAGGAATTGAACCTATCTTTGCGCTCTCGTATGAACGTATTGTTTACGGAGAATCAGTGCTCGTAGAGGATGCTGCGTGGAGACTCTATAAAGAATTGAACCCAAATGGGGAGAAGCCGGACTTCTTCGTGGAGGCGCACCAACTTCCTTGGCGGAAGCACATGATTATCCAAGAAGTCTGTCAAGAATACGTGGACGGAGCTATTTCTAAAACCATAAATCTTCCTTCTGACATCTCACTTGACGAGCTTGAGGAGGTCTTTGTAGAAGCATGGAAAAGAGGTCTTAAGGGGTGCACCATTTATAGAGAAGGTTCTCTAGAAGGAGAGATTCTCCGCAAGCAACCACGGACCTCCCGAAAGCCGAAATATTCTGGGAGGCCTTATGCTTTAGACGGCGTCACTTACAAAGTGAAGCTGCCGCAAGCCAAACATGCTTTCTACCTGACATTTACCCATGATGGAAAGATGCCAGTAGAACTCTTTATCAATACAAACGATCCGTCAGTTCAGGAATGGACTCGTGCTATAGGACGACTCTCGTCTGCTGTCTTCAGAAATGTAAATGACCCAACTTTCCTCATCGAGGAGTTCAAGGGCATTTACGCTCCAAGCGGTTTCTGGTCCTCAGCACGGAAGAAGTATGTCCCCAGCCTTATGGCCGAATTCGGGGAGATCATGCAGGATTACTTCAGAAAACTTGGGCTAGTAACTGACCATAATGGCGAAAATGGAGGGGCCCATTTTGGATACTGCACAGCCTGTGGGCAGTATGGATTGGTATTAGAGGAAGGATGCGAGCGATGCGTTCTCTGTGGCTACAATAAGTGCGCATGAAATCGATTTCATGTCCGGGGGGCTAAGCCCCCCTTTTTAGTCTTCTTCGTCTTCCTCGTCTATAAAGTCAGCCCCAACGGCAAGCAACAACTTATCAGCTTTCCTGTTATCCATGACAGACCTGGCGATCGAATCAGGAGTGATTAACGGAATAGCTCCGCCATATTTAATCGCTTCAGAGTTATACGAATTCACCTTGATTATAATCTCGCCCCAATCCTCTGGATCACGGACTTTGAACATCGTGTAAATCTTAGAGCGTTTGGCAGCAAAGTAGGATTCTGTCGTCTTGGTGATGTCGTAAATATCCCCAACCTGCGCCTGAGTTACTGGAATAAACCCAAATAGCGTCAGGAACTTCTCCCAATTGCTAAGCTGCACCGGATTCCCTGACTCATCCAGAAGCGGCTTTCCATAAATCGTCTTCAGCGGTTCGCCAGAAAGATACCGAATCCCTTTAAGCGCAGCACTAATTCCAGCAGGCAGGAGTTCTTCAAACATCCTTCCATACTGTCCAGTATCGAAGGCCAGCTTCGCTCGTTCGAACGCTCTTGTTTTCCCGTACGGAGCACCAAGTAGAGCATCTAAGGCACTTGCCATTGTCAGGTCTCTTGGAATGAGGTTCAATGCAATAGATCCAGTAAGGCTGATCCCAAATGGGCTGAATAAGCCGTGTCCAAGCAAATTGTAGGTGAACGTATTTGGCGACGCTTTTGCCAGCTCTTGCTTCAAGGAGATTCCAAACAGCTTCGCTAGAAGCTCTGCAAGTTCCCACAGCGGATTTGCAAAAAGCCCTCCCAGTGCCGTCATATAAAAGAGCGACATAAATGCCTTATCAGCATAAGTCGTTCCGTGGGTGTTCTTTGCATTCCTGTAAAGCCAGCCAAGATAGTTCAGCACAAATCCTTTCAGCACGCCAATGGATCTGAAGAAGGCCGATGAAGCTGAGCTTCCAAGCATCATCAGCGGTTTATGGGTCTTTGAATATTCGAAGTAGGCATTCTTCACGTGTTTCCCGGCAAACTCGATGGCCTCCCCATGAGACAAGCCCTGCTGTCGAGCCAATCGATAACCTGAGAGGAATCCAACTTTTCTGGAAAATTCCTCACTCAGTCGAAATAGGACCAGCATCTTGGAAAGCGCTGGACGTAGATATTTCCCCGCCGTATCATACGCTTCCTGCATGACAGACTCAAAATACTCGGCTCGCGCCGCACCTTCAGCAATTCCACGATCAAGTGCGGCCAGTTCATCCTTGGTGAGATTCTTAGCCAATAAATCTCTCGCCGCGGAGGAGTAAATTGAGATAGCTTTGGCCTGCCTTGGAGCCAACTTCTCAAAAGCTCGTTTCACAGATCGGCCAGACTTGTGATACGCACGCATTGCCAAATCATTGGCTCCGACGAAAGCAGCCAATTCAGGAACTCCAGTAGCAAGCATCTGTGTGAGGTTTATCGCAGCGCTTGAAACCTTGAACCCAAGATAGAGGCCTGTCATGGCTAGAGACATCTTGTTAATAGCACGAAGGCCTTCAGAGTAAGGTGCAAAGACAGAAGTCACGTACTTCCTAAACCAATCGTAAAATCTCTCGTCTCTTTGCAGATGCTCTCTAAGCCTGGAATCGCTGTATGCTTGATAGTGTAATTCTGCAAAGACATGGGCCCGGCCTAGATAACGTGCGTCTTGTCCGATGTACCGCACCAACACTTCTTTCGGATCTTCTTTGAACCCGGCGATTGCACGAATTTCTTTATCCACTTGCTTCAAAGAGTCAGATTCTATCTCAAAGTCGAGAATCTGGTTTCCTAAATCGGTTCGACGAATGAACCGAGATTTGGCAAAGGATTGCTGCTTGTAAACATTCTTGATTTCTTCAGTAACAAACCTTCGGAAAGCCTCAAACTGCTCCCTCTTGTCCTCGTCTTTTACATTCTGCCGTACCCGATCAAGGAGCTCGCCGATCTTTCGCATGATCTGCGCAGCTGGCATACCTTCGAAGAAATCATTTGGAATTCTGTTGATAATGGAATTCACGATAACGGCTTTGGAGTTTATCTTCGAGAGCCGAGCATACCCTTTATCATCGTCTTGAAGGGTATGGATCATGTTCTCGTTCGGGATAACAACAATATCAGCTTCTGCTATTTTATTGAGAAGGACTTCACCTGGAGACCCTCCACCGGCAATCCGATCGGCCACCTCCCGTGGAACTCTGTAAATCTTTACTTTGGAGGTATCCCCGCCATATTTCGCTTTCGCAACCTGTTTAGTCGTCCATTGCAGCGCCTTTTTCTCCATGACGATAGAATCGTATTCCTGCTTTGAATCCAATCCGGGTTCTGTAATCCACGAGGCTATTGAATGGAGCACAGGCCTACCAAGCTTGGTTCGTGTCTCTCCAGTTTCTTGGTCTGTATCAGAATACTGCACTCGCATAGGCAGCCACACAGCCACTTTCTTCTTCCCATTGGGCCGAAGGAATGGAAAATAAGTTGTGCCTTTGTGCCGCTCCAATTCCCGAATGGTATCCAATAGGTCCGGAATGGTTCTCAACACGAATTGACCAAAAGCTTTCTGCGTGCCCTCGTCATATTTACGATATACCTTGTAAATCTCAGGATACTTATCCTTGAGGATGTCTTCCAATTTATTCTCTTTTAGCACAAAATACGGCTTTCCATCATCGTCTTTCTTCTCCGTCAGACCCTTCCTTAGATCTTTAACGATTGCATACCCCTTTCTCGCTAACGCTTCACGGACCGCGTCGCTAAGTGCTGGAGGCAGCTTATAAGAAGGAAGCCCGTAAGAGAACATGGTCGTGGTAACAGTATCTATATGCCGATCCAATTGATACTGCATAGCCCTGACCCAGTTGTAGTAAAACTGGATCGTCTCGTCCGAGGCACCGTATTCATTTCGGAGTGTTTCTACATCATAGATCATCTCGTCCATGGACGCATCCAGCAGAATCTGCTGAAGCTTTTTGTATTGTACTGGATCTCTCCTAATATACTCCCTGAAGTCATCAAACCAGGACCCTATGGCTTCTGAGACCATTGAATGGGCAATCTTGTCGGACTGTCCGAAGATCTCAACGATTTCCCTGACATGGTCCGGCCCCCAGTAACCACTAAGGACGTGGAGGAGTTTATGTTCGGTGGCTGACATTTTCCCCCACTTCTTCACATTTCTGAAAGCCTGAATGATGTCCCGAGCGATCTCCCTCCGGTCACGAGGTTGTTTTAGGATCTCACGTCCAAGCTCTACCGCCAAATCCATGGCGACTTTATTAGTGTTGACTTGACGTGCCGGAGCTTTTGCATATTTTCCTTCGACTACACTTCTGATAAAGTCCGTGGGAGAGATGAAGCCATCTCCTCGAATAGCGTGGTAAACTTTCTCTAACGCTATTTTTATCTTATCGAACCACTTCTTGACTTTGCCCCAAACTGGGTTGAATGCGTCACCTCTAGTAAGAATGTAATCCGCGACCCGGTCTGCAAAGTTCTCACGCCAGTCTTTACCGCCTTTTTCGGTGAAGAGATGTGAAATCGATTTCAGGTCTGTGTCTGGAATTTTCCCACTATTTACCAGCACTTCAGTAATTTCATGAAGCGCCGTGCGCGCCATATCACTCGGGCGACCAGCTGCCAGATAGACGGCGTGCGTCATCTTATCCGCAGTAATGGTCGCGCCGAGCATCTGCTTCATGGCATCCTCAAGAGTTGTAGCCTCGCGATCAATGCCATGTCTTGCAAAAGCAGCCCACAGCTCATCGTCCGTGACTCCGTTTTCCCGCATCACTCGAAGAGTCTCTTTTGGATCAATGACCGTAAACGTAACTCCGAGCTCATCGCCAAGGATCGTCTCGGCATAGGTATATGCATGCTCCAACGGATTGGTCTTGAAGTGCTGGGTTTCCTGAACGGCTAACGGAGAGAAGTATTCTTTCAGCCACCTCACTGGAGCGAGCCGTTCCACAGCTGCCGTTGCTGAATGAAGAGGGGCAACCTGGAAGGCGAGTTTTCCATGATCATCCTGATAGGCCCCCATCTTCCCAAGCATCTCGAACCGCTTGTCCTCATATTGTTTGAGGAGTTCAGGTTTGGAAGCTGATCGAAGCGTTTGCCTAAACTCCTCTTTAAAGAATGCTTCAGATTCCTTTGGCAGCCCGAGACGAGAGAAGAATGTAGAATATCCTATGGACACCCCTCTCGTGTTTGGTGTTGCTATTTTGATAAGATCGTCAGTAAGGCCCTCAGCTTTCAGAACGAACTCGGAAAAAATATCGGATGTCATCCTTCTGAAGACTGTCGTCATCAACAGACGCTGTGGAACTGAGAGGTCCTTCCAGTCCTTACTAATCGTCCTGACGATCCGATTAGATAGAGGCATAAGATTAGGATTGCCGCCAATCTCGCTGATAAGAAATCGAGCAATCTCATTGCGAACGACGGCATCCCCCTCAATAAGTCCTCTCTGCCGCCTAGAAACGGCTTTATTGAAGAGCTCCGTGTAGTCCTTAAAGAATTTTTCGACCTTGTCGATCGTCCCAAGAATTGCCTTGTCTGTAATCCGGCTCCGATCAAAGCCTAGAGTAACAAGACGGTTTCCTTTCACAACGACATATTGCGGAGTTCCTGTCATATCTGGAACTTGAATCAGCGCACGTGCCATTCCAACAAGGGATACAGGCGGGTCAGACACTCTTTCAGCAGCAAGCCACTCCAAGAATTGGGTAGCAACTTCACCAGGATTCTCCGAGAATTCACGTGCTCGCTGAAGAATGGCATGAGCAGGATTTCCCAACAGCTCAAAAAGTGCCTTCCCGTACCAGAATCGGAGCTTAACAAATTGCGAACCTATACTCTCGGTAGTTCCAATGTCCTGTCTTCCTCGATAGACACTGAGTCCCATTCTGGACAGGATCTCTTTCTCTTCCCCAGTCTCTTTCTCCTCCTTTTCAGGCTTCTCGACTACTTTCGTAGGACCGAGCTCTGCCCGCGCGAATGGCGGGAAGACCAGTTTGTTGGCTTCCAACAAAGTCCGGCCAAGATCACTAATCTCGAATCCTTTGATCTTAGTTGTGTCTGGGAATATCTTCTGTAGAGCTTTAAGGTCTCCATCCAGAAACTTCTCGAAATTGTCGAGGAATGTCTCGACTTCTTCATGCCACTCCGTCACCTTTTTAAGGATCTCAGACGCATTGTTTACAGACAACTGAAGACTTTTGAGCTTGGAAAGGTTTTTACCAACTTCTCCTGTTCTGAGATTTTTGGACGTTCGCTGTCGGAGAGCGTCTCGCATCTCTTCAATTACGGTCTCGTCCAGAAACTCAAAATTGACAACCTTCCTTCGAAGCTTCTCGGCTAGAGACTCGACAGCACCGAAATAGCCAATGGCTTTCTTAATATCATTTAGTGTTAAATCTTGTGCCAAGTCCTTAACATCACGAAGCCTGACCTCCGAGAAGTCTCTCTTTGGATATTTCAGCTCCAGGGCCTTTGCTAGAATGACTTTCGAAGCGGAATTAGGCGGCATTTTGGCCAAGTTATTACCATCAGGCATCATCCCAGCAGAAGCGTATTTGAACGGCAGGGGGTTATCCAAAAGTTTAGAAGCCTGCTCGAGAATTTTCTCTGGGATCACTTTCTTTGAGAGTTCATATGAGTGGAGAAGACCTCTGGCCGCATCTCTAAGTCCTTGTTTGACAAGCTGCCCCCTTGTTTCGGCGGGACTGACAATGCCGATCCCTATAGCGTTAGCCACTTCTTCAAAAGTCGGCTGCAGCTTCTTGAGTATTCCATACTCAGCAGCGAAATTTTTGAGCTTAAGATAAGCCTCCTCTGTTTTAGTCTTCGCAGCTTTTAAGGATTGTTGCAGCTCCTCTCGTTTCTTTCTCAGTGCTTCGACTTCAGTAGCCGCTTTCTTCGCTTCCTCATCTTCTGTGGCCATAGCGAGGTTTATAGATTCCTTCTGAAATTTCTCGTCTATGTCTTTCAGCTCAACCTGATACTTGTTCAGCTCCCCCGCAGCTTCGACAAGCGCGTCAAGACGGGATTGTGCCTCCTTCCTCCAGGGACTCTTCTCGTCTATAGTCCCAAACAACTCTTTTTGTGTCGTATCCAGGGATTTGGCGACGTGTTTACTGAGTCGAGTGACTCGCTCGGCCAGCGGAATAAATTCTTCACCTGTTTTTGGAATCCGTACTTTAGGGGCACTAAACTTGTTGATGTCTTCAGATACGACTCTCCTGAGTTTCTCTACTTCTTTTATAGCTTTATCCAGATCTTCTGGAATTTCCGTCGCTTCGCCTTCAGATTTCAGCCACTCGGAGAGAAGCTTACGAGCTTTTGTAGAAGCCTTCTGCAGGGCTGAAAGATGGTAACGTGGAGCTGAAGTCCCTCGAATCCCCTCGAACCCAGTAATGTATTTTTTCAACTCCTTCTCAAACTCTGCCTCCGTTCCGAGGATTGTTCCAAGCTTCGGATACTTCGTTTTGATCAGCCTTGCCCGTTCCAGTCGGACTCCTGGAGCAATCTCAGCAGATCGAAGCGGTTTAGGAGGCGGAGCTTCCCTAGTGATCATCCGACCATAAGCAGCTACAGCTCTTTCCGCTACAGGCGATCCCGCCTTCAGAACTGTAAGGAGTTGGTTGAAGGAAATCTCCCCAGCCGGAGGATTCGTTTTTAGATTTGCTAGGACTTCAGAAACTGCCGGAAGACGGTCTGGTGGGACTTTATCTAGCCAATCTGTGGTTTGTGTCGTTATTCGATCGATATATTGTGGGATCGTTTCAGACAACGTTCTCTTAGGAAAAGCGGACTCCTTCCCGATTACCTTGGCTATCTTGGATTCGATTTCCTTAGTCGTTGTCCGATGTGCTCTGAGCCACGTTCTAAAAACCGTAGCTTTCTCAGAAGTAAGCTTAAAAGTAGGGTCTCCAAGCGTGGCAGCCAACGTACGTTCCATCGCTTCTCTGACAGGAGTGCGGACCAGCTTACCTTCACCGATTGAAGTCGATTCCTCCTCAATCTTCATTGGATCACTCAATAGGATGTTCAGCGGCGGCGGTTTTACTTTCCTGGCCGCATCCTGTTTACCCATAAACCCAGCTCTAACAAGTGCTTTATAGGCTTCTTTGTGTAACGCTTCCCTCGTAGCTTTCGGAATTTTCTTAGCCCTAGTCTCAGGAATCTTAGTAGCTATCTGAACTTCCTTGGCTTGAGGAAGTTCCTCTATTTTAGGAACTTTCCTTGGAGCTGGCTTCACGCCTTCCGTCTCTGGAGCCTTCTTCGGAGCTATCTTATCAAGCTTAGTTCTGATGCTCTCTTCTATCTTTTCCCACTTCTCAGTAAGCCCCTTTAAGGCCTCTTCTGGAGAAGGCACAGCTTCTTGAGCCTTTACCAAAGGAACTTTTCCTTCTTTGAAGTCGCGGAAGAGTTCGTAATGCTTTGGATGATCTTGGGGGATAATTCCTTCCTCTCGCAGAATCTTCGGAAGTCCTAAAAGCTCCTCAGCTTCTTTTTCAGTAATGCGGCTGGATTTCTCAATAACCTTGGTGATGTAGTCCTCAGGTGCCGTCTGGACCTTGCGTGGCGGCAAGTCTAAATGAGGAGCGATCTCCTTCATTCGACGTTGAAGCTCGGCCGTAATGTTGGCTTCTACGTCTCCCCACCTTCGAAGGGATTCCAGCATCTCAGAAGTAGGTTTGAACTTCTTGTTTTTCACCCCGCGGCGTATTTCCGCAGTCAGCTCTTCGTCTGATTTCCCGGCATATGGATTCTCAGGTTTTGCTTCAGTAGCCTGAGGCCTCAATTCGGCTTCCTGGGCTTCTTGCGTTGGAACAACCTCCGGCTGGACGACTTGAGTTTCCGGCACAATTTCTGGAGCAGTGACCTCTTCTTGTGTTGGGAGGGCCTTTTTCTTCTTCCGGCCTCTCTGTTTCTTCGGCTGCTCCTCGACTTTCGGCTGCTCCTCGACTTGGAAACTCTCCTGCACTGCTTTTTCAGCTGAATAAGCGTGGAGCTTATCAAACAGAACTGTCACCGATGGTTGGGCCTGTTTGGCAATACTATCGATGAGTTCTGGACGTTTATCCAAAAGCACGTCCCGCACCAACCCGATTACGTTGCTTGTTCTGTGCGCTTCCGGTAGCCACTCAGTAGCCTCGTCAGCGAGTCTTTCTAAATAATCCTCTATATCTTCCTTTGGTTTCCTAGATGGAAGCTCATATGATTCCGGATCGACAGTTCTGGAGAGCTCCCGTTTGATCGCAGTCGTAAGTCGCTTCTCATGGAGCACCCAAGCGTCTGCAAAATCGGCCAGCTCTGCCCCAAGCTGCTCCGGAGGAAGGCCGAACTCAGAGGACAAAGCCTCAAGAACCTCTCCCTCCTCCATCAACCTTGTGGCTTCGTCTTCTTTCTCTGGATCCAAAAGGATCTCCATGAACCCTTCATAAGTAAGCGGCTTGGGTTCCTCTGCTTGAATAGACTCCTTCTCAAGAGTTGGAATAGCAGCGGATGGAGGAACTATTTCTTTGGCAACTTCTGGTTGGACTGGAAGCGGCTTTTCCAGCGTCTTTTCTACTACATCTCTATACATAAGCTGGTCTGGGACTTCGCCCCTTCGGTACACCGACGCATAAGCATTGGTGATCCCAGCCATGAGTGCTCCTTGGGCAGCTCCCATCCCTCCTTCAGCGAGCGCCGTCTTGACCGCTTCCGCAAATGGGCGCTCATACACCCACGATTCCCGAATGAGTGATTCAAGGAATGACTGCCCAAACTCTGTGGAAGCTTCAACCATAAGCGGTGAAGTAATACCTAGGAGTTTACCTGTTGCTCCCTTGAGGAGGGCATCTTTTACAGGAGCTCCTTCAACAACCCGTTGCAGGGATTTGAAGAGTATACGTTCACCTACCGCTTCCCCTAGTCCTTCTACAAGGCCTGAAGCTACGGCAGGCGGTAGGGCAGATAGGAAACTCTTTCCAGCAGCGCGTGCATCTTCGTAAGTTTCTCTGGCTTCCCCGAGCCCAAAGATTGTCGGGGCCCCAACAAGTGCAGCTTTGATTGCCTTTTCAGGGGCAGTTCCGATAAGTCGAAGACCCTTATAAATTCCTAACGGATAGCCTACACTAGGCCCAATACTGGAAATAGCCCCGCTTATAATCTCCCCCGGAAGCGTCTCAGGCTTTCCATAGACTTGTTCAATCCGCTTCTGCCAACTTTCACCGAATTCAGCGAGAGGTTTTCCTACCCAAGCCGTCGGTCCTGGAATTGCCTGAAGCGCCTTTCCAAGAATCGTCGCAGCTTGTGGATACATGCTTGCCGCGCCATGGAGCGCGGCTTTGGGAATGTCGGTAAAGTAACTTACTTCCTTGGGAGTTTGTTCTTCCGCCATCATCTACTTCTCCCTAATCAACCGGAATAGCTAACTGTTTCACCTGCTCTTTCGCACCCGGAATCATTGACAAATATTGAGCAGCTCTAGCCATCTTATAGAGCGTATCAGCTTGAGCCTGCTGCGCCTGGAATTGAGCCAGCGATTGTTGACGCTGTACAGTCTCCATGAAATCTCCCATTTTCGCAAATCGATCTGAGAGCTGAAGCCCTAAACTCAGGAGCGAATTTAGACTTTCCATATCCAAAGTGTCTTTGTGCTTGGCAATGGTTCTGCCAAGCAATTGAAGCGCTCGCAGAGACTGAATATGAAATGGATTTAGCCGTGGCTGTTCAACTTCTGGTGGTGGCGGCTGCGCCACTTGAACTGGAACAGCTTGTGGTTTTTCTGCCTCTTCTTTTCCAGCAAATAACGGATAAATGGAGAGTGCAGCTGTCAAGGGAAGTCCGTATTTACCTATTTTCCGCAGAATAGTCGAGGCTTTCCCCAAGGTTCCAGGCAACTTCGAGCTTGCCTTAGCAACAGTTCCAGCTTCTTCAGCCGCAGCTGCTGTCGGGCCCTGACCAACCATGTTAAAGTATTTCTGGAGATACTCCGCAGAACTTGAAGAAGGAGGTGACGTCATTCTTTTAGATACTTCTGTCACAGCTGAGTGGGGAAGCGCTGCAGGAGCCATCATTATTGCCGAAGCCAAGCTGGCTCCGGCCTTCTTAAGAAGCTCTGGAGTCAATAGTGGAAGATTTCGAGCTCCTTTAATCACGTTAGTTACTGTAGAAGGTGGAATTGCCGGGCCGCCTATAGCTCCTCCAACTCCTCCAAGGTCTGTCATCCCTAGTATACGTTCTATTGAGGCCATCGTTACGCTCCTCGTAAAGGTGAAATCGATTTCAGG
>FWPV01003166.1_pt1 | contig 38080 bp, 30 predicted proteins | sample 2228371 | NCBI WGS metagenome assembly FWPV01 (sample SAMEA103939776, study PRJEB20133) | metagenome
TCGCACCACCCGCGTCCCCCTCCAGCAGGACCAGGCGATTTCCTTCGACATCTTGAACGGCGCCGAATCCTGGAAACAGGTCGCCTGATGGATCTCTTCCGCCTCGACGGGGAAGTCGCCGTCGTCACCGGCGCCTTGGGGAAACTCGGGCCGGTGTGGGTGGAGACGCTTCTTGCAGCCGGCGCCTGCGTCTACGCCCTCGACCGCCCGGGCCAGCCGCTCTCCCCCGAGTTCGCCCGCATGCAGGATGCAACCCCGCCGGGGCGGCTTGCCCTCGGCACGGCCGATGTGCGGCGCCGCGACGAACTCGAGCGGGCCTTGGGCGACTGCCGCAGCCGCTTCGGCACGCCCGGCGTGCTCGTGAACAACGCGGGGATCGACACCCCGCCCTCGGCCACGGGCGGGGGCAGGCGGATCGAGGAGATCCCGATCGAGGAGACCTTGCGGGTCTTCGAGGTAAACACGGCCGGCCTGTTTCTCTGCAGCCAGGTCTTCGGGGCGGCGATGAAGGAAATGGGGCGCGGGTCGATCATCAACATCGGCTCCCTGTACGCGACGGTTTCCCCCGATGCCCGCTTCTACGACCACCTCGCCTGCGACCCGCCCTTCGTCAAGCCCCCCGCTTACGGCGCCTCGAAAGCCGCGGTGCTCAACCTGACGAAGTACCTCGCCGCCCACTGGGCGCCCTTCGGCATCCGCGTGAACGCCCTCTCGCCGGGCGGGGTCCTGGGCGGCCAGGACGAGGACTTTCGGCGCAAGTTCTGCGCGCGGGTGCCCCTGGGACGCATGGCCGTGGCCGACGACCTTCGCGGACCGCTCCTGTTCCTCGCCTCCCGGGCCTCGGCCTACGTGACCGGCGTCAACCTCCAGGTCGACGGGGGGTTCACGCTCTGGTGACCCGCTGCCGAAGAAGACGGCCATGAACCCCGAGCCATCCTGCATCGCCCTGATCCCGGCCCGTTCGGGATCCAAGCGCGTCGCCGACAAGAACATCCGGCCCCTCGCCGGCCACCCCCTCATCGCCTACACGATCGCCGCCGCGCGGCAGAGCGGGGTCTTCCGCGACGTCGTCGTTTCCACCGACTCCGAGCGTTACGCGGCAATCGCCCGCCACTACGGGGCCGAAATCCCTTTCCTGCGCCCGGCGGAGATCTCCGGCGACACCTCCCCGGACATCGAGTGGGTGGACTACACCTTGCGGCGTCTCGCCGCTGAGGGGCGCCGCTACGATTGCTTCAGCATCCTGCGGCCGACGAGCCCTTTCCGGCTGCCCGAGACCATCCGCCGGGCCTGGTCCGAATTCCGGGCCGAGTCCGGCGTGGATTCCCTGCGCGCGGTCGAGAAGTGCAGCCAGCACCCGGGCAAGATGTGGATCGTGCGCGGCCGGCGCATGATGCCCCTTCTGCCCTTCGGCCCCGAGGACCGCCCCTGGCACAGCAGCCAGTACCCCTCGCTGCCGGTGGTCTACGTGCAGAATGCAAGCCTCGAGATCGCCTGGACGCGGGTCGTCTTCGAGACGGGAACGATCGCCGGACACGTCCTCATGCCCTTTTTCACCCGCGGCGCCGAGGGGCTGGATGTGAACCACCCCGAGGACTGGGAGCTCGCCGAGATGCTGCTGAGGCGCGGGGAAGCCCGCCTGTGCGCGATCGACCGAGCCGCCTTTCCCGGCGGGACCGGAGCCGCCCCGGCATGAACGACCTGCTGCGCCATTTCCAGGAAAACCCCGGCGGGTTGATTCACAAGTGGTCCCACTACTTCGAGGTCTACGACCGGCACTTCGCCCGGTTCCGGGGCCGCAGGCTTGTGCTGCTGGAATTCGGGGTCTCCCACGGCGGTTCGCTCCAGATGTGGAAGGCGTACTTCGGGGAACGGGCCGTCATCTACGGCGTGGACATCAACCCGGCCTGCAAGGCCCTCGAGGAGGACCGGGTCCATATCCGCATCGGCGATCAGGGAGACCGCCGGTTTCTGCAAGAGCTCAGAAACGAGCTTCCGCCGGTCGATATCCTGATCGACGACGGCGGACATACCATGGAGCAGCAGATCGCCACCTTCGAGGTCTTTTTTCCTCACCTCGCCCCCGACGGCCTCTATGTGTGTGAAGACCTGCACACCTCGTACCGGCCCAAGTTCGGGGGTGGCGTGCGCCGGCGCGGCACCTTCATCGAATACGCCAAATCGCTGATCGACGCCCTCCATGGCTGGCATTCCCGGCAACCGCGCCGCCTGTCCGTCACCGAATTTACGAAAACGACGTTCGCCCTGCATTTCTACGACAGCATGCTCGTGATCGAAAAGCGCCCGCGCGAGGAACCCACCCACGTCCGCAGCGGGGCCCCCCGCGTCGCACCGTTCCGGGTGCCGCCCCGCCGGCCGCTTTTGAGGCGCATGACCGATCGCTGGGTCAAATTCACGGGACGGTTCTGAACCTCCCGGGCGGTTCTCCGAGGAAGCGGAGTGCGCCTTCGCCGATCGCCGCCGGAATCGCATTTCCCCTGGGGCCTGGTCTGGCTGCTTGCGGCATCGGCCCTCATGAACGCCGGCGTGTTGTTCCAGCGATGGGACACGGCCGTCAACCACGACGCCCTGGTTTACATCGCGGCCGCCCAGAAAATCGCCGCGGGGGAATTCGCCGAGGCGGCGGCGATTCACCCCGTCGTGATCTACCCGCTGCTCATCGCTTTCTTCCGGACCTTCCTGCCCGACTGGGTCTCCGCCGCCCGGATGATCTCCTGCCTGGCCGTCGTTGCGGCCATGATTCCGGTCTACCTGCTTGCGCGCGATCTCTTCGGGCAACGGGAAGCCCGATGGGCGGCGCTCGCCTTCACGGTTTCCCCGGAAGCCCTGCGCTCCTCCTTCCAGGTCGTTCGTGATCCGCTCTACACCCTGTGTTTCTTGGGCTTTCTCCTCTGGGGCTCCCGCGCGCTGGCATCCGGGTCTTTGCGGCAAAGCCTGCTTGCGTCCCTGGCCGCCCTGGCTGCCCTCCTTGTGCGCCCCGAGGGGGCCGTCGCCTTTCCCCTCTTCGTGGGGTTCTGCCTCGGATGGGCCTTGCTTCGGCCGCGGGAATGGAAACGACGCCTCAAGCCCGTCGTCTCGTGGGTCGCAGCACTCTGCGCCGTGACCGCGGCGACGTGGCTCGCCGTGCCGGGGGGGGTGCCCGTCAGCGGGCGGGTCAACCCCTACGTGCACCAATACCTGCTCGACCTGTGGCGGGGTGAGGGGCTTCGAAACCTCGAGCGGATCGAGAACCGCCTCGAGGCGATGGAGCAAGAGAGTCCATACGAGATCGCGGGGGAGAATTTCGCGAGCTTCGCGAGGAAGCTCATCCCCTGGATTTACCTCGGGGGGATGATCGCCGGCGGCCTCAAGGCCCTGTCGTTCTCGACCGCTCTTGCCACGGCCATCGGGCTTTCCCGCTTTCGCCCAAGTCCACGCCACGTCTTTATTCTCTGGTCGGTCGCGGGCTATGTCGTCTTCATTTTTCTCTTCGTCCTGTACCGCGATTTCTTCGACACCCGCTTTCTCTGGGTTCCGCTGGCGGCCCTCATGCCCTGGGCCGGGCGGGGCATCTCGCGGCTCTTGTCCGGCCTCGCCGGCCTTCGCGGCGGGATCCTGCTGTCGTGGGCGGCGGCGGCGCTTTTTCTTCTCCTCCCCCTCAGCAAATCCAACCACCTCTGGGTGAGCCGCCCGGACGCCTTGGTCGAGGCCGCCGCCTGGCTGGCCGGCTGGGAGGAGCTTCGCGGCGCGCGCTGGATCGCCACCGACGACCGCATCCCCTTCTACGCCAACGGCCAGCAGCCGCCGCCACCCGGCGAGATCCGGTGTCGCAAGGTATTCACCCTCGACGTCGCCTGCCTGGAGAACGCCGCGACACGGGAAGGAATCGAGGTCGTGGTCGTCTTCGCCGAACAGGGGCGGCTTGAGGCGCCGCGCGCCCTGGCGGGGTATGATCCGGTGCGGGAGTTTGCGGACGGCAGGCAGACCGTCCTCGTGTTCCGGCGCTCTCCGTCCGGGTCTCCGGCCGGCCGGACCTCACCCGGCGGCGGGGCGTAACAGCCACTCGGCCAGGCGCTCCGGCGCCATCAGGTTGAGCAGCTCCCGGCGGTTGGCCGCCAGATCCTCGTAGTCCATGCGGTCGAGCTCGGCGAGGGAAAGTCGAAGGCGCCGGCCCGGTTCTCCCCGCACGATGACGCCGATCCCGTGATCGCAATCCAGGACGCCAATCCGCAAGTCGTCGCGCTCGATCCGCAGCCGGACGATCGTCTTCCAGACGTCCCCGCTCCAGCACCCCGCCCGCGGAACCTCCCGCCGCTCGGCCGCCTCTTGCCGCGAGCCGGCCGGCGTCGCCTGGGCGGAGGAAGCCGGGCTGCAGTCGTGCATGAGGATCACGCCCTGCGGCGAAAGGTACCGCAGGCTGTTGACGACGTCCTTCCAGCTCTGCTCGTGGGTGTGCAGCCCGTCGACGAAAACCACGTCCAGCCCCGGCAAGCGTTCGAGGCGTTGCCGGCGGCGTTCGAAGAATTCGTCGCTGGTCATCTCGTAGTACTCGTTGAAGAGGTTGAACGGGTCCCGCAGCCAGGCGTCCGCCTTGCGCTTGAGGGAGATTTTCAGGACCGGGTCGACGGCGAGCTTCTTGCGCGCCCTCACGCGCAGGAAGAGCTTGCCTTTCTTGACCCCGATTTCGAGGTAGGTCCGGCCGTGCCGTTGATCGATCACCGCCTGCACGACATCCCGTCGATCCATCGCGTTGGTCTCCGGCGATCCGGCGGCCCGCGGCCCTCAGGCTTCACCGCGGCGGGACCGGATCCGTTGCTTGATCCGTTTCATCCAGGGTTTCTTCCCGTGACGCCATTCGTGGTAGGAGCCGATCCAGGTCCCCTCCCCGTATTTGCCGATCCAGCGGGCGAAGTACGAAGCGGCCAGATTCAGCCCCAGAATCCGCTGGCTCAAGCGGCCGGCACCGCGCCGCAGGCAGCAATTCCAGAGGAGGGCCCCGCTGTTCACGAGCGGCCAGGGCAGGTGAACATACCAGGGAACGGAGGCCCCGAACAGGGCCCCCCGCTGCCGCGCGACACTGAACTCCGCGGTTTTTCGCCGGTGCCAGAGGACTTCCGGCACTTGGACGAAATCGCCGTACAGCGAAAGCTCGAGCAGCAACACGACGTCGGGGGTCAGCAGGCGCCGGAACACCCCGGCCCGCTTGAGGGCCTCGAGGCGGAAGAGGCCGTAGACCATTTTGCCGAACCCTTTCGCCTCCCGGCAGACCGCCTGCACCCGCCGCCGGGGCGAAAGCCCGATCGTGGAGAAGCGATGCACCTTCTTTTTCCGGCGCCGGCTCCCGTCGGCTTCGAGGTGGGCGGCGAGGGGATAGGCGAGAACGGCCGACGGGTGCTCATCGAGCGCCGCCACCAGCGCCTCCAGCCAGCGGGGTTCGTGGAGGTCGTGGTCGCTCACCCAGGCGAAAAATTCGGCCTCGCCCGCGGCCTCGACGCAGGCGCGCCAGTTGTCGATCATTCCCCGGCGCACCGGGTTGGCGGTATAGGCGATCCGCGGGTCGCTCCGGGCGTGCGCCTGCACGATCCGCCCCGGCTCGGGTCCGGTGGAATCGTCGAAGGCGACCAGACGGTAGTGAGGATAGGTCTGGCGGGCGAGCGCCTCCAGCGCCTCGCGCAGCGCGTGGGTCTGGTTGTATACGGGCATTCCCAGGCAGACCCGTGGGGTGGGGGGCACCATGAAAGGAATCGGCTCCCAAGCCAGGTTCGCACATGAAAAGTTGTTTTGTGTATCCCATGTTCCCGACCAAGGCAAGGCCGTGCAACCGCGGAGGCGCCGCTTCGTACTCCCCCCCGATCGGAAACGAAGTTTGACAAAAGGATGAGGGACAGGTATTTTGAACAATTTAAATTGTTGATGGATGTGAAATGAACCGCAGCCAGCCCCTGCTGTTGATCCCCGTCGAAAACCAGGTCCGCGAGCTTGACCCGAAGCTGTTGCTCGCCTGCATCGCCGCCCGCCGCGGGTTTTCCTCGATCATCGGCGCCCGCCGCGACATGGAAATGCGGATCGACGGCTTTCCGCGCGCGATCTACCTCTCCAAGAGCATGACGGTCCGCAGCCTCCTCTTCTTCCAGGCGGCCGTGAAATACGGCCACGACATCATCACCTGGGACGAGGAAGCGCTCGTCCATCTCCCGCCGGAGACCTATTACTCCCGACGGCTTCACCCGCGCGCCATCCGCTATGTGCGGCATCTGTTCGCATGGGGCGAGGAGAACGCCGAGCTCTGGAGGGGCTACCCCCATCTCCCCCCGGGCATTCCCATCCACGTGACCGGCAACCCGCGAAGCGACCTGTTGCGCCGGGAGCTGCACGGCTATTACGCCGAGGATCTCGCCCGCATCCGCGGGGAGTTCGGCCCCTACCTGCTCGTGAACACCAATTTCAACCACGTGAACGCCTTCGGGCCGGACATGAACCTCTTCAAGCCCGTCAAGCGGGCGGGGCAAAAGCCGCGCTTCGGCCGCGCGGCACGGGGCATGAGCCGCGCCTATGCGGAGGGGTTGCGTGACCACAAGCTCGCCGTTTTCCGCGACTTTCAGGAGATGATCCCGCGTCTGGAGGCGGCGTTCCCCGACTTCACGATCGTGGTGCGGCCGCACCCGACCGAAAGCCACGACGTGTACCGCCGCATCGCTGCGAGCTGCCGCAGGGTGCGGGTCACCAACGCCGGAAACGTCGTCCCCTGGCTGCTGGGGGCGACCGCCCTCGTCCACAACGGGTGCACGACGGGGGTCGAGGCCTTCGAGCTGGGCGTTCCCGCGCTGAGCTACCGCGCGACGGTGAACGAGATCTACGATGATGGGTTTTACCGTCTGCCGAACGCCCTGAGCCACAATTGCTTTTCCTTCGAGGAACTCGAAGACACCCTGCGGCGGATCCTGGGGGGGAGGCTCGGGCCGCCGGACGGGGAGGAGCGGCGCCGGCTGCTGCGCCGCCACCTGGCCGCCCCGGACGGCCCGCTCGCCTGCGAGCGGATCGTGGCGGTTCTCGAGAACATCGCCGCGGCGCAGGCCGCCTCCCCGCGCGACGGATTTTTCGGGCGGGTCGAGCGCCGCCTGACCTCCCTCGGGCTGAGCGCTCTGCGCAACGTCAAGACGATCCTCCCCGGATCCCACAACCGGCCGGAGTTTCAGCGCCACCGCTATCCCGGCCTGCCGCTGGCCGAGGTGGCGCACAGGCTGGAGCGCTTCCAGAGCCTTCTCGGCGGGCCCTGCGTGCCTCTCGCCGTTGAGCCCGTCACCGACACCATCTACCGCATCCGGGTGCCGTAACCCGACACGACCGCGATCATGGCCGCCGCCCCCCCGCTCATCATCCCCGTCGAGAACCAGGTGCGCGAGCTCGATGCGAAGCTCCTGCTTGCCTGCCTCGCCGCACAACGCGGCTTCGAGTCCATCCTCGGCTCGCACCGCGAAATCGACCTACACATCGCCTCCTTTCCGCGCGGGCTCTACCTGAACAAGAGCATGACCGCCCGCAACCTGAACATGTTCCACATCCTCGGGCGCCTCGGACACCGCATCCTCACGTGGGACGAGGAAGCCCTCGTGCATCTGCCGCCCGAGATTTACTACTCGCGGCGCCTCTCCCCGGAGGCGATCCGCTTCGTCTCCCACCTCTTCGCCTGGGGCGAGGACAACGCCGAGCTCTGGCGCAACTGGCCCCACCTGCCGGCGGATCTCCCCATCCATGTGACCGGAAACCCGCGCAACGACATGCTCCGCCCCGAGCTGCGGCCCTTCCACGAGGAGGAGGTCCGTCGCATCCGCGACCGCTACGGCGACTATCTCCTCGTCAACACCAACTTCAACCACGTGAACGCCTTCTTTCCCGCCCAGAACCTTTTTCGGCCCGGCACGGCGGAAGGCGGCCGCCCCGCCTTCGGCAAGGCGGGCGTGGGGATGCCGCTCGACTTCGCCCGCGCCCTCCATGAGCAGAAAACGGCCGTATTCCGAGCCTTTCTGCAGTTGATCCCCGAGCTCGCCCGAGCCTTCCCGCGGTGTTCCATCATCGTGCGGCCCCACCCCACCGAGGGGCAATCCGTTTACCGGGAGGCGGCGCGGAACCTGGCCAACGTGCACGTCACCAACGAAGGCAACGTGGTCCCCTGGCTCCTCGGGGCGCGGGCCCTCGTCCACAACGGCTGCACGACGGGCGTGGAAGCCTACGTGATGCGCATCCCGGCCTTCACCTACCGCCCCGCCGTCTGTCCCGCCATCGACGACACCTTCTACCGCCTGCCGCACGGGGTGAGCCACGCCTGCTTCACGGCCGAGGATCTCGTCGCGGGGCTTCAGGACGTTCTGGCGGGGCGCTTGGGGGCCGCCGACGGGCAGGATCGGGAACGCCTCGTCCGGCGGCACCTGGCGGGGATGGAGGGACCGCTCGCCTGCGAGCGCATGTTGGAGGTCATCGCCGAAATCGCCGGCCGGGAACCGGCCCTCCCGGCCCCGCCCCTCGGCAGCCGGGTCGCCGGACAGGCCCTCGCCGCGGCGCGCCTGCTCGTCAAGCGCGTCAAGGCCTACCTGCCCGGCTCGCATGCGCCGCCGGAATTTCACCGCCACCGCTACCCCGGCATCCCCCCGGAGGAGCTGGCCTCAAAAATCGGGCGCCTCACGGCCGCCATCGGCACCGGGCCGCCCCCGCGGGCGGAGTGGATCGCCCCGCACATCGTGAACATCCGGCCGCCCGAGGGCGGGCGGCCGGCTTGACAGGCTCGGGCGCCGGCCGCCTAAGACGCCGGATCGCCCGGGGAGAGCGTTGCGCCGCCCGGCGGGATCACCGCGCCGCCGGGCCGTGACAACCCAACCCACGGAGAGGGATGGTCATGAAAGTCCTCATTTTCGGTACGGGCAAATCCGGGACCACCGCCATGGTGTACAAGGTGTCCGCCGGCCTTCCGCACTGCCACGCGTTTTCCGGCGGCAAGCCGGGAAAATACGTCGGAAATTACGAAAACGCCGTCTACAAGCACACCTACGAGGAACGCAAGGGAAAGAACTTCGAACTCTACGAGAAGCATTTCCGCGAGTTTCACTACGACCGCAAAATCTGGATGGCGCGCGACCCGCGGGACGTCCTCGTCAGCCGAACGCTCTACCGCTTCCACAAGGGCCTTCTCTTCAACCGCCGGCAATTCAACGCCTACCTGGCGAAGATCCTGCAGAAAGAAGCCGACCCGCGCGCCATCCCCCTCGTCGACATCTGCCGCTACGCCGGGTACTTCGGCTGGCCGGTCCCCGCCGAAGAGGTCGTGCGAGAGGAAACGACGCGCTACGCGCGGATGCGCGATTTCGTCCAGGGCCTGGACTCGAGCTGGTTCGTGTTCAAATACGAGGACATGGTGACCGGGCGGTTCGAGGAGATCAACCGCTATCTCGGGTTCGAGCTGAAACAGCAAGCCGAGGTCCCCCGCGGCTCAGGCAAGGACAAGGTCGTCCGCAAGAAAGCCTTCGGCGACTGGCGGCACTGGTTCACCGAGGAGGATGTCCGGCTCCTGAAACCGGCCTATCTTCCCTACATGGAAGCGGTGGGTTATGACTGTGAGGACTGGTCCCTCGCCCCCGAGCCCGTCATCGAGCCCCGTTTTTCCTCGGAGTACGTGAAAACGCTCGCCGCCAAGGGACACGCGAACATCTTCAAACGCTTCTACGACAACCTCATGCAACGCTACTACCGGCGCCGCTGAGCCGGCCGGAAGATTCACTCCCACTCGAGCTCGACCAGCTGCAGCTCCACCCAGCCGACGAGCGGCACCTCGAAGCCGGCCGAGAGCGGCACCCTGTCGTCGCGGCGCAGGACGATGCGGGTACCGTCTTTGAGAAATTCCTCCGTCTCCCCCCGGTAGGTGCCGACCGGCCGGGAAGAGACGCGCAGGCCGATGGCGTCGGTCTTGCCGCTTCGGCGCTCGCGTACGCCGCCTTGGGTTTCGAGGTAATCGAAGGGGATGTCTTCGAGTTCTTCCTCCGCCAGCCGGACGCGGTGCACCTGGCGCTTGTGGAAGACGCAAAGCCCCTCCTCGCCGGCGATTGCCGCCCCGCCCCCCGCGAGCAGGCGGTAGAAAAGGCCCGACGTCTCCAGCACCGGGTCGCAATCCTCGGGGAAGGGATACCGGTGCTCGCCGGTCCGGGTCCATCGCGCCGGGGGCAGCCGCACCTCGGGAGCCGTCGCCGGCTCGCGCTGCCTGCGCACGACGCTCCGGGCTGAAAATCGGAAGGCCTGCTCGTAATCCTTGAGGCCGCGCCGCGTGCGCAAGAGAAAGCAAGGCGCCGCGTGCTTGGGCTCCATCCAGAGGTGGTTCTCGATCCGGATCGTGGTCCGGCCGGGCAGATCCATGCGCATCACGAGCGAGAGGCGAACCAGGCCGCCGGCGAAGGCAATGCGGCAGCTGGGCTCGGGCGGCGCGACGGCAAACGCCTCCGCCGGCGGCGGGGGGGCGTTCCGTTCGATCTGCGCCTCCGCCAGAATCCGGCCGCCCAGCCGCTCGGCCAAAAACACACCCCGCGCCGGAAGCCGGGCCGCCTCCTCGGCGGAGGCGGCGGCGCCCGAGGCCGCAAGAAGCAGCAGCACCCACACGAGGCCTGAGCCGCTCATGCGGTCCGCTCCTCGAGAAACCGATAATTTCCCCGGAAGAACTCCTCGACGTACCACTCGACCTGGCGGTCCTCGGCAAGGTGCATGTCGAGCAGCCGCACCGCACCCAGAAGCCGGCCGATCCGGTCGAGCCTCTCGAGGATCGCCGACTCCTCGTACTTCTTGATCTCCCCGCGGACCAGGTCCCCCTTCTGCTCGACCTTGAACCCCAGCCGCTTCAGGATCTGGGCGATCAACAGCGCCCTGCGGGTACGTCGTCCGAGATCCGCCGCTCCCCCCTTGAAATAGAAGAGGATGTAGTTGTCGTTCACCTCCCGGCTGCAAAAGCTGTCGATGGTGGTGAAGTGGTACCCGATGCGGGCGTTGAAGTTGAGGTAGCGGCCGCCGATCAACGCATAACTCGGCTCGCCCATGCGGACCTCCCGGAGCGGGTCCCGGATGGCCGTCTGGGCGACGATGGAAGCCAACCCGCTCCAGCTGAAGCCCACGTTCTGGGACCAGTCGACCGCCTCGTGGCGCATCCCTTGAAGAAGGGCACGAAAGGGGATCGAGGTCACATCTTCGATCTCCGCGGCCGTTCCCCGGCGGTCGGCCCGCAACCCGTTGCCCAGGTCCACCGCGAGGATACGGAAGGGAAGCCCGGCCCGCACCGGTACGGCCTGGATCGCGCCGGGATCGAGCTGGTCGCCGAGGCGAAACATCTCCTGCATCGCCATCTCGTGGGCGAAACGGATCACATCGTGCATGGTGCGGCAGCCGGCGGGGACGAATTGATCGCTTTGCGGGTCGGTGAGGTGAAGCGGGGCGATGCGGCGCAGGACGGATTTGACCAGCTGGTACGCAGGGCTCCCCCGCATGGGGTTCACGGGGGCCGGGGCGGCGAGAAGGGCGTCGACCCGGCCGCGGTAGACGACGCGGCGGGTCGCGTCCACGGTGATCTCCTCGCCATGGGGGATGGCCTCGGTTGCGCCCCCCACGCCGACGAGCGCCGGAACCCGGAATTCTCGGGCGACCGAGGCCATGTGGCCCGTCACGCTGCCGACCCCGGTGACGAAGGCGCGCACCCGCCCCATGAGGGGGACGAAGCGGGGAGAGGTCTGCCGGGTGACGACGATCGCCCCCTCGGGAACGTGGTGCAGGGTGTGGTCCGATTGCAGGACGTAGGCCGCTCCGGCGGCCGTGCCCTCGCTCGCGGTTTGGCCGCCCGCGATCAAGACCGGGTGCCGCACGGGGTCGACCTCGACCGCGGGCCGCTCCGAATCCGCCGGGCGCGTCGTCTGCCGGCGCGCGAGCGGTCGGGCCTGGAGCAGAAAGACGCGGTCGGCTTCGTCGATCGCCCACTCGATATCGAGCGGTACCCCGTAGTGAGCCTCGAGCTTGAGGCCGTAGTCGACCAGCCGGCCGATCTGCTCGTCGTCCAGGCAGGGCGCCTCCTGCCGCTCGGCCGGCACGGCCTCCTCCCGCACGCCGCCCTGCGGGTCGAGCCGCAGCCGGGTCTCCTTGCGGGCGACTTGCCGCACCCGCACGCGCCTCTGCCGGCGATCGATCTCGTAGAAATCGGTCGCCGCGGCGCCCTCGACCGCGTCCGCGGCCAGACCCCAGACGGCGCTGAGGAGCATCGCGTCGCTTTGAGGCGCGTGTGGGTCCCGGGTGTAGAGGACGCCGCTGACCGCCGCCGGCACCATGACGATGCAGGCAACGCTCATGGCGACGTCCTGCTCGCGGTAGCCGCGGCGGCGGCGGTAGTAGATCGCCCGCGGGCTGTAGAGGCTTGCCACGACCTCCCGGTAGGCCCGCTCGAGCCCCTCCTCGGAGACGTTGAGCACGGTCGCGTGCTGGCCGGCGAAGCTCGCCTCCGAGTCCTCGCTGGTTGCACTGCTGCGCACGGCGAGCCGGACGGTTCCTCCGCAGCGCTCGGCGAGGTCGCGGGCGGCCTGCCGGATCGCCTGAGCGAGATCCGCCGGCAACTCGGCCTTGAGAATCCGCTCCTGCACCTCCTCCGCGGCACGGCTCAACGCCTCGGTGTCGTCCAGGTCCACCTTCGCGAGATGCCGCGGGATGAAGTCGCTCAGGTCGTTGTAATCCATGAAGAGCTGGAAGGCGTAGGCGGTGATTGCAAAGCCGGGCGGCACGGGCAGGTGGACGCGGTTGGCGATCTCCCCCAGGCCGGCCGCCTTGCCGCCCACCTCCTGGACGTTCTCCAGGCTCAGCCGCTCGAGCGGCTGGACGAATCCCGTGTCCTCGAAACGACGCTTTCGCAGGAGCTCGGAGAGAACGGCCTCGGCGATGCGCCGGCTGACCTGGGCGAGCTCCGCGTAGCGCCCCCCGGAAAGGGCGTTCAGCCGGCGCACGATGGCGTCGACCTCGACCGAGAGGGCCTCGGCCTGGGAGACGATGTGGAGGAACGAAAACGGCTTGTCCTGGTAGACCGTGGATTCGAGGTCGGCGATGATCTCGAGGGCCCTGTTGTTCGCCTGGAGCAACTCCTTGAAGTTTTCGTACTTGTCCTGAAAGAGGTTCGCCTCGCGCTCCTCGTTGCGGGGCCTACGCCCGCGGAACACCTCGAGCCAGCGAAACATGAAGCGGCTCCTCCCCCAGGGGATCGCCCGCGTTCGAACGGGACCGGAACAGGGCGGCGGCTCCCATGATAACGGCTTGGGCGGCGATTGCCAACCCGGCCTTCGCGGCTGCCCGGTCAGGCCGCGGTCTTGCCAGGGGGCGGACGTCGGCCTATAGTCGCGGCCGAACCCTGCTCGCAAAAGGAGGTTTCATGAACGGCGGATACATGGGACGCATCGCCTGGGTCGACCTGACGCGGCGCACCGTCGAGATCGAACCCTGGCCCGAATCCTGGCCGCGCTCCCTCATCGGGGGCTACGGGCTCGGCGTGCGGGCGCTCCTCGAGCGTCAGCCGGCGGGTGCGGACCCTCTCGGCCCCGAGGCCGTTCTCGGCTTCACCACCGGCCCGCTGACCGGGACCCAGGCGCCGACGGGCGGCCGTTACATGGCCTGCGGCAAGTCCCCCCTCACCGGAGGTTGGGGCGATGCCAACGCGGGCGGACGCTTCGGCGCCGGCCTCAAATCGGCCGGATTCGACGCCCTCTTCGTCACGGGCGTGTCCGATCGCCCCGTGTGGCTCGAGGTCGACGGCGGGAGGATCGTCTTCCGGGACGCCCACGAGCTCTGGGGCCGCGATGCCATCGAGACCGAAGTCGAAATCCGGCGCCGCACGGGAGACCCCCGCACCCGCGTGGCCTGCATCGGCCCGGCCTCCGAGCGGCTTTCCCGGATCTCGGGGATCGTCAACGACGGGGGGCGGATCGCCGCGCGCTCCGGGCTCGGCGCCGTGATGGGCGCAAAGAAGCTCAAGGCGGTCGCCGTGCACGGGGAACAGCGCGTGCCCGTCGCACGGCCCGAGGCCCTGGGGGAGCTCGCCCGGTCCTTCGCACGGGAGATCCGCGAAATGGCCGGGATGCCCCAGGCGCTTCTGCGCCACGGGACCTGCGGTTTCACGGGGTCTCTCCTTGCCGGGGGGGCAACCCCGGTCAAGAACTGGCGTCTTTCCGGGGAGCGTTCCTTTCCCGGAGCGGAGCGCATCACCGACCCCGAGGCCGTGATCCGCTACCAGAAACGCAAATACGCCTGCAGCGGCTGTCCGATCGGCTGCGGCGGCATCTGCGAGGTGACCTCGGGACCTTATCCCGTGGGCGAAGTCCACAAGCCCGAATACGAAACGCTCGCCGCCTTCGGCCCCCTTTGCCTCTGCAACGACCTCGAGGCCGTCTTCAAGCTCCAGGATCTTTGCAACCGCAGCGGCCTGGATACGATTTCGGCCGGCCATGTGCTCGCCTTCGCCATCGAATGCGTCGAGCGTGGAATCCTCTCCACCGCCGACACCGAAGGCATCCGGCTCGCTTGGGGCGACGCCGCGGCGATGATCGCGCTGCTCGAGCGCGTCATTCGGCGAGAGGGCATCGGGGATCTCCTCGCCGACGGCGTCCGAGCCGCGGCGAAGCGGATCGGGCGCGGCGCGGAGGAATGCGCCGTCCACGTGGGCGGCCAGGAACCGGGGCTGCACAACCCCCTCTTCCTGCCCGGCCGGGGGACGGGTTTCGTCTGCGACCCGACGCCGGGGCGCCACACGGCCGCGCCGATGGCACGGCTGGACGGCGGCGCCGGCGCCTTCGCCCCTTACCCGGAGCTGCGCTTCGGCGCCTTCGAGCGTTACGCCGCCCAGGGCAAGGGGCCGATGAGCGCACGCGCCTCCTGCTACCTTCAGGTGGGAAACTGTGCCGGGGTCTGCATCATGCCCTTCATGTTCTTCGGCAACTACCCGTTGATCGAGTTGTTGAACGCCGTGACGGGCTGGACGCTGGACGTGGCCGAGGCGATCGAAACCGGGGCGCGCATCCAAACGCTGCGCCTGCTGTTCAACCTCCGCGAGGGGATCGACCCCACCGCGGTCCGCCTCCCGGACCGCCTGCTCGGCAGGCCGCCGCAGGCGGAGGGACCCCTCGCCGGGGTTTCGATCGACCTGGACCCTTGGGTGCGGGATTTTCGGCGCGAAATGGGCTGGGACCCGGAGACAGGGCGGCCGCTGGCAACGACGCTCGCGCGGCTGAACATCGCCGGACTCGCGGACCCCCGCTGAGCGGGAGCGAAACGCGGGCGCTTTCCGGGCGGCCGGTGTCGCGGCCGTCAATCCGCGGGCCGATACAGCTCCGGGTGGAATTCCTTCCAGCGGCGCATCAACCAGTGCCACTGCTCGGGGTGGCGGCGGATCGCCTCCTCGACCACGTCGGTGATCCGCTGGGTGTTGTCCAGGAGGTCCCGGCGCAGGTCGCCGCTGCGAAGCATCTCGAGCGGTTCCTCGATCTGCACGTGGAAGGTCCCGTTCGTCTCCTGAAGGCAGAACACCGGCAGCACCGGGCAGCGGCAGCGCAAGGCCAGCATGGCCGCGGCCGGGGTGGCGGTCGCGCGCCGGCCGAAAAAGCGCACCTCGACCCCGTCCTTGCGGCGGGCCATGTCCACGAGGATGGCAAGCACCCCCCCCTCGCGGACGATGCGGGTCATCTCGGCCATGGCGCCTTTCTTGTAGAGGATGCGGCTGCCGAAGCGCGTGCGCGTGCGATGCAGGTACCGTTCGACCCAACCCCGCTTGAACTTCTTGGCGACCGCGGTGAGCGGACGGCCGAAGCAGGCCGGAAGCACCTGCATGCCCAGTTCCCAGTTGCCGAGGTGCGCGGAGACGGCGATAAAGCCGCGTTGGGTCCCCACGGCGCGGATCGCCCGCTCCAGCCCCGAAAAGCGCACCCGGCGCCGGATGTCCTCGGGCTCGAAAAAGCTCATCTGCAGAAGTTCGATGAGGAGCCTCCCGTAGTGACGCTCCACGGCCTCCTGCAACCGCCCGATCTCCTCGGGCGAGCGCTCCGGAAAGGCGAAGGCGAGGTTGCGGCGGACGACGCGGCGCTCTGCCGGCGAAAGCGCAAACAGCATCCTTCCCGCAGCACGGCCGATCGCCGCGGCCGGCAACCGTTTGATCAAGGAACCGGCGATCATCGCTGACTATCCCTCCGCGGAGCGCAAACCCACGTCGCGGTTGGTCCGCGATCCCGCCCTCTCTTGGGTCCGACCCGCCTCCCCTGCGGCCCGCCGCCTGTTCATAGCCTCTTCGCCCGCCGGGGTAAAGCCCCGCGAGGTTTCTTGCGCCGCGGCGGGAAATGGGCTACAGGAACTCCAAATCCGCGCGGGGGGCGCACGATTTGCGGCCGCGGTCTTCGAGAAGGTCCATCACACCGGCAGGAGGACCCCATGAACGTTGAGCTTCCCCAATTCCGCAAGATCCTCTTCACCACCGATCTCTCCAAGCAGACCCGCCACGCCTTCCACTACGCGCTCAGCCTGGCCAACCAGTATGGGGCGGTCCTCACGATCCTCTACGTCATGGAGGACTTTTCGCCGAAGCAGACCCTGCACCTCCAGGGCTTCATCGGCGAGGAGCGCTGGGAAGAGCTGCGCCGGTCCCACGAGCAGGAGATCCGCCAGATCCTGATCGGCAAGCAGCGGGAAGGCGCAATGATCCGGCAGGCGCTCGGCGAAATGTTCGACAACGCGCGCAAGGAATTCGACGCCCGCAACACGCGTTCGGACGAGATCGTGGTCACCCAGGGCGACCCGGTCGATTGCATCATGCAGGAAGCCGAGGCCCGCCAGGTCGACCTCATCGTCATGGGCTACCACACGCGCAGCCGGCTCGAGGAAGCCGTGGTCGGCAGCGTGAGCCGGAGCGTCCTGCGACGGAGCAAGGTGCCGGTCCTGCTCGTCCGGCTGCCGGAGATCGTCGAGTAGGGACCGCACCTCAGCGGGGGCGCGGGCGGGAGGAGCCGCGCTTGGCGGGAGGCACGGCCTGAAGAGGGTCCTCGGGCCAGGGATGCTTCGGATAGCGTCCCCGCAACTCCTTGCGCACTTCGCGGTAGCTTCCCTGCCAGAACCCCGCGAGATCGGCGGTCACCTGGACCGGCCGCCCGGCCGGCGAAAGAAGCCGTATCGTGAGGGGAATCCGGCCGCCCGCGACCCGGGGAGTCTCCCGACAGCCGAACACCTCCTGGATCCTTGCGGAAACGGCCGGCGACTCCCCGCCGTAGTCCACGCGCAGGCGGGCTCCGTTCGCCAGCCGAACCGCGGGGGGCGCCCAGGTTTCGAGGAGCCGCGCCTGCGTGGGCGAAAGAAGCCCGCGCAGCGCTTCCTGCAGGAGCCGCGGCGTGATCTCCGACAGGCGCCGCACCCCTCGGATTCTCGGCTTGAGCCAGCGATCCAGGCTCGCAAGAAGCGCCTCGTCGGATACCTCCGGCCATGCCTCGGCTCCTGCGTCAAGCCGTCGGAGGAAGCGGATTCGCCCCTGAAGCTGCCGCGCGCCCTCGTCCCAGGGTAGGCCCGCCGGGCCCCGCTCGCGAATCGCCCGCAGCAGGGTTTCCGCGACCTGCTCGGGGTCCGGCCGGGGGTCGATCTCCCGCCGCAGATCGAGACTTCCGAGACGCAGTACCCTCTCCGCCCGCACCGCACCCGTCCCGCGGTCGAAGGCCACGACCCGCTCGGCCACGAGGCGGTCCGCGAACTCCTCGAAAAGCCGGCTCTCGTCGCAGGCCGCGGCAAGAAGGATCCGCGCCTCCCGGGGGCTTCCGTCCAGAACGGCCGCCACAAGCGTTTCCTTCGCCGCAAGCGGCTCGGGTCCGCCGAAAAAGGCGCCCTGCCCGTTGGCGAGGAGATAGCGCGGGGAAGGCCCCGGACGACGACGTCCGATGCGGTCGGGATAGGCGCGGCTGAGCAGGAGTCCGACATCCCCGGCCGGCTCCTCGGCCTCGGGAATCCCCAGGCGGCGCTCGAGGAGCGCGGCGAGCGCCCGGCAGCGCCGGAGGGTCTCCCCGTCGACCTCCGCCGGGTGCGCAAGCGACGGGGGCGCTGCCGCCGGATCGGAGAGCAACTCCAGCCGCAATCCGAGATCGGCGTCGTAGCTTCCCGGCGGAAAGCGCAGGAAATCCCTCTCGCTCAGGATGGCGGCTAGCCGGCAAGCCGTTTTCGCACGGCCCTCGGCACGCGCCTCGAGCACCATGTGCGCCAGGCGGGGATGGAGGGCGAGGTCGGCCATCGCGCGTCCGTGGGGGGTGATCCCCCCCTCGGCGTCCAGGGCCCGGAGCAGGCGCAGAAGTTCCACCGCCTGCCGCCAGGCCGCCTCCGGCGGGGCATCCAGCCAGGAGAGCCGAGCGGGGTCCCGCACCCCCCGGAGGGCGAGCTCGAGCACCAGCGCGGCCAGGTCGCTCTCGAGGACCTCCGGCCAGTTCTTCTCCGCGAGCCGCGCTTGCTCCGACTCGCTCCACAGACGGTAGCAGACCCCCGGAGCCGTTCGTCCGGCCCGGCCCCGGCGCTGCTCGGCCGCGGCCTGCGACACAGGCACCGTGACCAGCCGGGTCATGCCGCGCGCGGGGTCGAAACGCGGAACGCGCATCCGGCCGCCGTCCACGACGCAGCCGATGCCCTCGATGGTGAGGCTTGTCTCGGCGACGGAGGTCGCAAGCACGACCTTGCGCTTGCCGCCGGGAGCGGGACCGATCGCTTTGTCCTGCGCCTCCCGCGAAAGCGTCCCGAGCAGGGGGAGAAGAATCCCGTCCCGGATCGACTCGGACCCGGCAAGCAAGGCGGACACGCGGCGGATCTCGGCCGCACCCGGGAGAAAGACGAGAAGGCCGCCTGCGGCCTCGCGCGCGGCACGGCGCACGGCGTCGGCGACCTTGCGCCCGAAGGGCAAGGGACGCAGGTCGGGAACGTAGCGCACGGCGACGGGAAAGCTCCGCCCCGCGGCGCAGACGACTGGCGCCCCGCCGAGAAGAGCGGACACCGGTTCGGCTTCAAGCGTTGCGGACATGACGAGCAGCCTCAGATCGGGCCTCAGCCCCCGGCGCAGATCGAGGCAAAGGGCTAGCCCCAGGTCCGATTCCAGATGCCTCTCGTGGAACTCATCGAAGATGACCAGGCCGACCCCCTCGAGGCCGGGGTCGGCCTGGAGCATGCGCGGGAGAACCCCCTCGGTTACGACCTCGACCCGCGTGCGCGGCCCGACCCGGGATTCCAGGCGCACGCGGTAGCCGATCGTCTCCCCGACCCGCTCCCCCCGGAGGGCGGCCATGCGGGAGGCGGCCGCGCGGGCGGCAAGCCGTCGCGGCTCAAGCAGCAGAATCTTTCGGCCGACAAGCCAGGGCTGGTCGAGGAGAAAAAGCGGCACCCGGGTCGTCTTGCCGGCACCCGGTGGCGCGACCAGCACCGCGGCACGCTCCTTGGCGAGCGCGGAGGCGAGCCCGTCCAAAACGGGGCTGATGGGAAGGCCATCGTTTGCCGCCGCTTCGCTGTTTGCCGAACTCGACATCGGCTGTACCCCCCTGGAGACCTTTGCTACCACAGCCCCGCCCAATCCTGAACCCCCTGCCCCATCCACGGGAGCCTGAAACAGAAGGGCTCGAACCGGCCGCCCCCTGGAGAGGAAGGCACCCGGATCCCGCCGGGGCGGGCCGGGATGGCTGCTCCGGGCATGGATCCACGGCCGGTGGGCGCATCCCGGCGACGTGTATTTTTCTCAAAACTTTCGCAAAGGTGATGTCTCGGCTCCGGCTTGCGCGGCATGCAAGGCGCTTGGATCGGGAGACGTTTCGGCCGTCCCGCAGGAGATCCGGGAACTCCTCGAGCCGAGGGTCTTGGAGGTTGCGGCCGGGGAGATTTGACGGGGATGTTCTTTGGTGCCCCGGCCTTCGTTTGGGATGTCCCCCGCCTCTTTCCGGATGGAAGCGCCCCCGCCGCGGGGCGCTTGATTTTCACCCCGTCTTGCCATAGCAAGAACCGTTTTTTGCCTGCCGGGGAACCCGTCCCGGCCCGGGACGAGCGATGTCAAAACTCGAACCGATTGAGCGGAAGCCCATGCCGAACTTTTTTACGGGTCCACGATCGCGTTCGTCAATGGGGTAACCCGGCCAGGACCGTCCAGGCCCCCGAGATGGCCGAGGCAGCCGATATCGAGGCTCTGACCGCGTCGCTTCTCGAGGAGATCATCACCGCCGCGCGGCCCGATGCCGCTTTTGCCGCCCTCGGCGGTCAAACGAAGCTCCATTCCGCCCTCGAGGTCGGCAGAAACGAAACGCCCGCACGCCGGCGCAACCCGGGGGAGCGGCGCTGATCTCCAGGCCAACGAAGGCAGGGAGGACCGAACGTCGATCGAGCAGTCGATGGGGCGGCTGGGGATCGCCTCACCGCGCAGGCAGGCGCTTGGGAGCCTCGCCGAAACCGAGGATGGAATCCCCGCCCGGCGGAAAAACCGCTTCCCTCGTAGCGGCTAGAGCGGGAGAGGGCGGAGAGTTTCTCCGACCGACGGCAACAGATCCTGGTTTCCGGCCGCGGCCCCGAACGCAGCGGCCGGGGGACCGAGTTCGAACGCTACGGCGATGTCCACGACAGCGCGATCCGAGCCCAAACCGACGCGATCTGCGACGGGAAAAGTGCCTTCGCCCCTTTCGCCATGGGGCACATCGAGACGCCCGGCGAGTCGACCCGCCGCATCGCCGTCGAGCTGGGCGTCGCCGGGGTGCCGCCGCTGCAGCACGGCGGACAGCTCCGATCTCCGCCGCGCGGCGATCCGTCACCGGGTTCCCTACCTCACGACCACGTCGGCGGCGACCGCCGCCGTTTAAGGGATCGCGGCCCGGCGGGAGGGCAGCCCGCGGGTATGCCCGCGGCAACGCCACCTCGCGGAAATCGGCTGACGTCGCGGGCCCCTGCCTTCAGAAAGGAGGATCAAGATTCATGGGCGGCATGTTCGGCATCGCCTCGCGCTCGGATTGCGCGAGCGATCTCTTCTACGGGACCGACTACCACTTCCACCTCGGAACCCGTTACGGCGGGATGGCGGTGCGCAACGCCCAGGGCATCGAGCGGGCCATCCACAGCATCGAGAACAGCTACTTCCGGACGAAGTTCGAACCCGAGCTGCCGCAGTTCCACGGCACGATGGGCATCGGCGTCATCAGCGACACCGACCCCCAGCCCATCTTCATGGCCTCGCACCTGGGCACCTTCGGCCTCGTCACCGTCGGGAAAATCGCCAACATCGAAGAACTGGTGCGGCGCGCCTTCGGCCGGCGCCGTTATTTTTCCGACACCTCCGGCTCCGGCATCAATCCCACGGAACTCGCGGCGAACCTCATCTGCGAGCACGACAGCTTCGAAGCCGGCATCCGCGCCGCCCAGGAGGCGATCCGCGGCTCGCTCACGCTGCTGCTGCTCGCCGAAGGCGGCGTCTACGCCGCGCGCGACCGCCTGGGCCGCACGCCCCTTGCGCTCGGGCGACGGGAGGACGCGGTGGCCGTCGCCTCGGAGACCTGCGCCTTCGCCAACCTGGGGTTCCGCACGGAGGCCTTTCTCGGTCCGGGGGAGGTCGTTTTTTTCAACGCCGAGGGCTGGGAGCGGAGAGTGCCGCCGGGGGCCGAGATGCAGATTTGCGCTTTCCTGTGGATCTACTACGGCTACCCGGCCTCCGACTACGAGGGGATCAACGTGGAGGAAGCGCGCAACCGATGCGGCGCCGCGCTCGCCCGCGGCGACGACACCGCGGTCGATTTCGTGGCCGGGATTCCCGACTCGGGGATCGGCCACGCGATCGGCTACGCCTCGGCGCGGGGGATCCCCTACCGGCGACCCTTCGTCAAGTACACGCCCACCTGGCCGCGGAGCTTCATGCCCCAGAACCCGGCGATGCGCGACCTGGTGGCCAAGATGAAGCTCATCCCCGTCCGCACCCTGATCGAGGGCAAACGCCTGCTCTTCTGCGAAGACTCGATCGTTCGCGGCACCCAGCTCAAGGACACGATCGGCACCCTCTACCGGTGCGGGGCGCGCGAGGTGCACATGCGGCCGGCCTGCCCCGTGCTCATCCACCCCTGCGAATTCATCAACTTCTCCACCTCGCGTTCCACCCTCGATCTCGCCGGCCGCCGCGCCATCCAGGAGCTCGAGGGGGACTCGCCTCGCGATCTCGCGGCCTACGCCCGCGCCGGATCGCCCGAAAACCTGGCCATGGTGGAGATCATCCGCCGCCGCCTCAACCTCACCACCCTGAAATACCAGCGCCTCGAGGACATGGTGGCGGCCATCGGCCTACCCCGGGAAAAGCTCTGCACCCACTGCTGGGACGCCTCCAGCCGCTTCTGAACCCCCGGGATGCCGCGAAAGGCCTCAGCCGCCGATCCGGACCTCGAAGCCGCGACCGGCAAGGAAAGCGCGCCCCGCCTCGTATCCGGCATCGGATGGCCATGTTGGGGAGATGGCTTGGGAGACACTCCTTTTTGATTGACTGCGCCCCGATAGCATCCCGCATCGGTTGAGCGATCGCCGGCAGCCTGAACACCTGAAAACTGTCTTTTATCCACAGCCTGTTAAGAACTGGCGAGGAAGACGGCCCCGGGGACCTCGCATGCTCACAACGCCTCGATCAAGACCTTTGCTTAAACGCCGCTCAGAGCTCGTAATTTTCGGTTCCGGCTGTGCGGCCGTCGCTTTCGGCGATTGAAGCTCCCGGCAGCACGCCGCGGGGAATGGACCCGCTTTGGGATTCACCGCACGTCGATGGAAAAGGCAACCCGGATCCACTGGCCCTGGACCCGGGCGCTGGAGATGATGTTCCAGGGGCCCGTCATGATGAAATCCATGACGGCACGGTATTCCCTGCCTTTGAGCGACGCCGGTACCGTGTAGTTCATCGGCACCATTTTGGGCATCGGCGGCATGTGGTAATTGACGAGCACCTCGGCGTCGAGCACGGGGTTCCCCTGCGCGTCCTTGATCTCGATGCGGATTTCGTTGTGGCCCAGCACCGGCGGGTTGCGGGTGATGGCAATGTCGAAGGTCAGTCCCTGGGCGCTTTTTCGCACGCGGTAATCGGCTGCCGCGCTGAGATCAGACATGCCGATGAATGAAACCAGCGCGCATGCCACGAGGGCGAACACCCTGAGCAGGACTCCGGCGTCCGCCGGCCCAGGCAACCATCCCGACTTGCGCGCCTTTTCAGGCTGCCCGCCGCGCACTCGAATGAGCTGCGCCCGGACGTCACCGCGCGACTCGACGGAGGAATCGATTCTTTTTTCCCCGAAGCCGGTGGGGCCGGAAATCATGAGTAGTTTGTAGCCCTCAATCTACGGCGATTCAAGCCCCGCCCCGACCGGGAGCCGGCTCCGGCATCCGGTTGCGACGGCCACGGCGCCATGCGTTTTCAACCGCCGCCTGGCCCGGCGGCATCCAATTTCTCATGGACGGGACCTTGGGATTTGCTATAGTGAGAGGGACCCGCGCCTCCCGTAGAAGCGCCGAATATGCTGGACCGGCATGGATAGGAACGCTTTCTGTACGAAGGAGCATGAAATGAAAAATCGAATCGCCTCGGCGGCGCTGGCGCTTGCCCTGGTTTCGATGGGCATGTACGTGTTCGCGCAGCCGGATGTCGACAAACACGGCTCCTGCAAATATTGCGGCATGGACCGCAAGACATTCGCCCACTCCCGCATGGTCGTGGTCTATGAGGATGGGTCGGAGTTCGGCGCCTGCAGCCTGCATTGCGTCGCCATCGATCTTGCCCTGAATATCGACCAAACCCCCAAAACGATCCAGGTGGCCGACTTCAACACCCAGGGCCTGATCGACGCCGAGAAGGCCGTCTGGGTCATTGGCGGGCAAAAGCCCGGCGTGATGAGCAGGCGGGCCAAGTGGGCTTTCGAAAAAAAGGAAGACGCCGATGCCTTCATCAAGCTGCACGGCGGTGCGCCGGCCGATTTTGAAACTGCCCTCAAAGCGGCCTACGAGGACATGTATACCGACACGAAGATGATCCGCGAGCGGCGCAAGGCCAAGCGCATGAAACCGGGCTCATGAGGGAAAACTCCATGAAACGCCGTGCCACGATCGGCCTCCTGTTGCTGATGTCCGCGACCATGCTCCGGGCCGACGAACTGGTGCCGGGGAAGCCCGGGCCCAAGGACAAGTGCCCGGTTTGCGGCATGTTTGTCGCCCGGTATCCGGACTGGGTCGCCGCCGTAATTTTTGCCGACGGCACGACCGTCTTCTTCGACGGCGTCAAAGATCTGATGAAGTATTGTTTCAATCTGGCGAGGTATGCACCCGGGCGGGCAATTTCCGATATCCAGTCCGTTCAGGTCACCGATTATTACCGACTGGAGCCGATCGAGGGCCGCCGGGCCTTCTACGTATGGGGCAGCGACGTTTACGGGCCCATGGGAAAGGAGCTGATCCCGTTCGAAAAAGAGGCTCATGCCCGGGAATTCATGAAAGACCACCAGGGCAAGGATGTCCTGCCCTTCGAACGGATAGACCCGCCCCTGGTCAAGAGCCTCGACTGATGCCCGCGCGGAATTCGACCTTTTTTTTTCTTTTCACGGCACTGGGTGCGATCCTGTTCGCCCTCATGGCCGTCCACGCCCATCACCGCCGGGCCGAGACCCAGGCCGCGTGGGCCGAGAAAGCCCGCCTCGTCGAGCGGCTCGAGCTGACCGATCTGTGTTTGTTCACCGAAGCGCGCTACGTGCGACATCCGTCCATGGCTGACCGGCACACGCCGTTTCAGGACAGCCCTGCGACTTTGGATCACTTTCCATCGGGCGCGCTCATTCCGCCCCCCCCGCACCTATCGCCGCCATGAGCCTGTACGAGCGCCAGCGCAGCATCATCGATTTCGCACTGTCCTCGCTCGCCCGGCACTGGCGGAAGAACCTCGCGCTGACGCTCGTCTACGCCTTCATCGTGTTTATGCTCGCATCGGTGATATTTTTCACCGAAGCGATCAAACGCGAAGCGCGCGCCGTGCTCCAGGGTGCGCCGGAAATCGTCGTCCAACGGCTCATGGCCGGCCGACACGATCTGATCCCCGCCGGTCACATCGAGGAATTGAAAAAAATCATCGGCGTGAGCCAGGTGCGGGGCCGAATTTGGGGCTACTATTTCGAACCTTCCACCGGCGCGAACTACACCATCGTGGCATCGGGCGACCCGCAGCTGGCCGAGGGGACGATCGCCATCGGCCGGGGAGTGGCCCGAACCCTCCTTGCCGAAAAAGGCGATCTGCTGCCTCTCAAGAACGCCGAGGGGGCCTTTGTGAGCTTCGAGGTGATGCAGGTCTTCCCGCATGCCTCCGAGCTGGTCTCGGCCGACCTGATCGAGATGCCGCCCGCCGATCTGCGTCGCTTTTTCGGTATCCCGGAGGGATTCTACACCGATCTGACGCTGAGGGTGCGCAACGACAACGAGCGGGTCGTGGTGGTCGACAAGATCCGCCGACTCCTGCCCGACACGCGCCCCATTCTGCGCGACGAGATCCTGCGGACCTATGACGCGCTCTTCGACTGGCGCAGCGGTCTGGTGCTCCTGGTTTTCGCCGGCGCCGGCGCGGCCTTCCTCATTTTCGCCTGGGACAAGGCCACGAGCCTGAGCATGGAGGAGCGCCGCGAAATCGGCGTCCTCAAGGCGTTGGGCTGGGAGACCTCCGAGGTCATCGCCCTGAAATTCTGGGAGGGCATCATCCTATCGCTGGCGGCCTTTACGACCGGCACCCTTCTTGCTTACGCACACGTGTTCCTCGCGGCGGCGCCCCTGTTCGAACCGGTGCTCAAAGGCTGGTCCGTGCTCTACCCGCACTTTGAGCTCGCGCCGCAGGTCGATCCGTATCAGATGCTGTCGCTGTTTTTCCTGACGATAGCCCCCTACACCGCGGCCACGGTCATCCCCTCGTGGAGTGCCGCCACGGTCGACCCGGATTCCATCATGAGGCTGTGATGGTCGAGCTGAAAAGGGTAACCAAGGTCTTCAACCGCCATCGTCCCGACGAATTCACGGCTCTGAAGGAGGTGAGCCTCCTCATCGAGGCAGGCAAGGTTACGGTCTTCAAGGGGCCGAGCGGTTCGGGCAAGACCACGCTGCTGAGCATCGTCGGCGCCATGATCAAGCCCACCTCCGGCCGCGTGCTGGTAGACGGCCACGAAATCACCGGTCTTCCGGAGCGCTTCCTCACCCAGATCCGGCGCCGGACTTTCGGGTTCATATTCCAGCAGTTCCACCTGATCCGCGGCATCAGCGCGCTCGAAAACGTCATGCTGCCGGCCTACACCTCCGGAGAGAAGCACAGCGCCGTGAGGGAGCGCGCGCTGCGCTTGCTCGAGCTCTTTGGCCTGACCCACAAGGCGCGCTCGCGGATCGAGTGGCTCTCCGGGGGGGAGGCTCAGCGCGTGGCCATCGCGCGCGCCCTGATCAACGATCCCAAGGTGTTGATCGCCGACGAGCCCACCGCCCACCTCGACACGAAGCTCTCCCAGGACTTCCTGGAGATTGTGGAACGGCTGAACAGCGAGGCCAAGACCATCCTTATCGCCAGCCACGACCCGCTGATCTACGAATCCTCTCTCGTGGACCGGGTGGTGGCGATGCGCGACGGAAGGATTCACGGCCCGGAACCCGCGGAATGATTCTGCACCCCGCCGTCATCGCCCTGCTCACCGGTTCGTTCCTCGTCAGCCTGATGCTCGTCTACGCCGCATTCTGGGGGTATCGGATCATCGCCGGCTGGGATCCGCAAAGCGGCTCCGAGCGGCAGCTGGTTCTCGAAAGAAAAACCTACCTCGTCTCCACCCTGGCCTCCTGCGCTTTCAGCCTCCATGGGCTCTCTTTTTTCCTGCTGGTCTATGTCGCCGACGATCTGCATCGACTGTTCTTCGGCGCCATGTGCGCGGCGGGGACCTTCAATGCGAACGAGTACGGCTATCCCGCCGTGGTACTCAAGCTGCTGAATTGCATGCTGGGCGCGGTCTGGCTGATCTTGAACCACGCCGACAACCAGGCGAGCGACTATCCGCTGATCCGCCGGAAGTACACGCTCTTGCTGGCGATCGTGCCCCTCTTGCTGATTGAAGCCCATCAGCTGTGGAGCTTTTTCGTCAATCTGAAGGCCCACGTCATCACCTCCTGCTGCGGGAGCCTGTTCAGCCCGGAGGCCTCTGGCGTGGCGGCGGGACTTGCGGCGCTCCCGGCGGCTCCCATGCAGGCGGTTTTCTTCGCCGGCATAGCGCTGGCCGTGGGGTCGGGGGTGCTGTTCCTGACGACGGGCAGGGGCGCCGGGCTGTTTGCCGGGAGCAGCTTGGGGGCGTTTGCGGTTTCGGCGGCGGCGCTAGTTTCGTTCATCTCGGTCTACTTCTACGAATTGCCGACTCACCACTGCCCGTTCTGCATTTTGCAGGGCGAATACCATTACGTGGGGTATCTCATCTACGCGACCCTGGCAGGCGGCGGCATCGCCGGAGGGGGAGTTTGGGTCTTGATGCCCTGCCGCTGGATACCGAGCCTGAGGGAGATTGCACCGCGCATCCAGCGCCGCCTCGCCCAGGCGGGGGTTTTTTCCTTCGCGGTGCTCGCCGGGATCGTGATCCTACGCATGGCCTTTACGGACTTCGTCCTCCCCGGTTAGTGAGACGGGCTGCCAGGCCGAGCGAGAACCGATATCCGGCCGGCGGGGGCGCCCCGGCGGAAGCCGCGGCGGCCGAGGACGCCAGGCGGCGACAGGGTCGGGAGAGCCGCCCGCCTTGATCGTGCACCCGGGCGGATCGGCCGCTCCACCCCCGGAGGGCGAAAGGCCCGGAGTCCTCGCAATACCCGACCCGGCGAACCCCGTGATCGTTTTGCCTTCCCCGACGCACCGCCTCGGCAAGGAGGATTCGAGACCCACCGCCATCAACGGCGCCTGGCCCGCATCCCCCTGCCCCGCCGGGCGGCCGGCGCCCAAGGCGGCGAACTTGCGGGAGCGCCAGCCGTGTCTCACAAAGAAATGGATTTCTTCATTTCGAAGTTCCATTTCCAGCCCTGGTAGATCGCCGGGTAGACCAGCAACTCCAGGAAAAATGAGGTCAGGACCCCCCCGATCATGGGGGCCGCGATGCGCTTCATCACGTCCGACCCCGTCCCGACGGACCACATGATCGGAACCAGCCCGAAAAAGGTGGTCGCGACGGTCATGAACTTCGGCCGCAGGCGCTTGACCGCGCCCTCGCGGATCGCCTCCCGCAGGTCGGCGAGCGAGCCCAGCCGCCCCTCTTTCTTGGCCTGCTCGTAGGCCAGATCGAGATAGAGCAGCATGAAAATCCCCGTCTCCGCATCGACCCCCAAGAGCGCGATCAGCCCGACCCAGACCCCGATGCTCATGTTGTAGCCGAGCAGGTAGAGCAGCCAGATCGCGCCGATGGCCGAGAACGGCACCGCCAGCAGGACGATCAGCGTCTTCGCCAGCGACCGCGTGTTCAGGTAAAGGAGGATGAGGATCAGAAACAGCGTGACGGGCACGATCACCGCCAGCCATTCCCGGACCCGTTCGGAGGCCTGGTAGTCGCCGCTCCAGACGAAGGCGTAGCCGGGGGGGATCCGCAGCTCCTTTCTCAGCAGGCGGTCCGCCTCCGCGACGTAGCCGTTCGGGTCGCGGCCGGCGACGTCCACGTAGACGTACCCGGCGAGGAGCCCGTTCTCGTTGCGGATCATGGATGGGCCGCTTTTCATGCGCACGGTCGCGAGGTGCCCGAGGGGGATCTGCTTCCGCCCGCCCTCCACCGGCACCAGCACCCGCCTCAGCACCCCCAGGTCGGAGCGGAAGTCCCGCTGGTAGCGCACGTTCACCGGGTAGCGCTCCCGCCCCTCGACCGTCGTGGTCACGTTGTCGCCGCCGATCGCGTTTTCCACCAGGGACTGGGCCTCCTGCATGCTCAGGCCGTAGCGCGCGAGCTCCCGGCGGTCCCACTCGATGTCGACGAAGTAGCCGCCGGCGGTCCGCTCGGCGAAGACGGCCCGCGTCCCCCGCACGGCGGGCAGCAGGGCCTCGATCCGGGCCCCGATCGCCTCAATGGCCTCCAGGTCCGCGCCCGTGATCTTGATCCCGACCGGGGTTCTCAGCCCCGTGCTCAGCATGTCGAAGCGGCCCTTGATCGGCATGGTCCAGGAGTTGGCCAGGCCGGTGATCTTCAGGGCCTCGTTCATTTCGCCGATGAGCTCCTCCTGGGAGACGTGGTCCGGGGTGATGCGCCGCAGCACGCCCTTGATCCACTCCGGCGCCCAGGCGGAGTACCAGGTTTCCTTTTTCCGCCATTCGGTCTTCGGCTTGAGGACGATCACGGTCTCGAGCATGGAGAGCGGCGCCGGGTCGGTCGAGGTCTCGGCCCTGCCCGCCTTGCCGAGCACGCGCTCCACCTCGGGGAAGCCCTTGATGATCCGGTCCGTCGCCTGGAGGACTTTCTCCGCCTCGGCGATCGAAATCCCCGGCATGGTGGTGGGCATGTAGAGGATCGAGCCCTCCTCGAGCGGCGGCATGAACTCCGAGCCCAGCTCGAAATAGACCGGGACCGTGGTGGCCACCAGGGCCGCGGCGGCGGCGATCACCGCCCACCGCCGGCGCAGGGACCAGGAGAGGACCGGGTCGTAGAGCCGCATCAGCACCCGGCTGACGGGGTGCCGCTCCTCCGGGTGGATCCGGCCCACGAAGAGCGCGTCGGCGATCCGCGCGAGCGGGCGGGGGCGGAAGCGGAAGCCCTCCATCCGCATGAGGAGCAGCCGCAGCGCGGGGTCCAGCGTGATCGCCGCCAGGGCGGCGATCACCATGGCTAGGTTCTTGGTGTAGGCGAGCGGTTTGAAGAGACGCCCCTCCTGGGCCTCCAGGGTGAGGATGGGGAGGAAGGCGACGGCGATGACGAGCAGCGCGAAGAAGCTCGGGCCGGCCACCTGCTTCACGGCGCGGACCACGACCGCGCGGTAGTCCTCCCGCCGGCCGCTCCGGTCCCACCGCTCCAGGCCCTTGTGGGACTGCTCGACCACCACGATCGCGGCGTCCACCATGGCCCCGATGGCGATGGCGATCCCGCAAAGCGACATGATGTTGGCCGTGACCCCCATCAGCCGGAAGGGGATGAACGAGACGAGGATGACGACCGGGATCGTGATCAGCGGGATGAGGGCGCTCGGAAGGTGCCAGAGAAAGAGCAGCACCACCAGCGAGACCGTGGCCAGGACCTCGACGACCGTCCGCTTCAGGTTGTCGATCGAGCGCAGGATCAAGTCCGAACGGTCGTAGACCGGAACGATCTTGACCCCGGGCGGGAGCCCCGGCTCGATCTCGCGCAGCCGCGCCTTGACGCGCTCGATCACCTCGAGCGCGTTTTGCCCGTGGCGCATGATGACGATGCCCGAGACCGCGTCCCCCCGGCCGTCGAGGTCGGCCACCCCGCGGCGGATGTCCGGCCCCAGCGTCACCTGCCCGAGGTCCTTGAGGCGGATCGGCGTGCCCGCGTCGCCGACCGCGACGGCGATCTCCTCCAGGTCCGCGACCGAGGAGACGTAGCCCCGGCCCCGGACGCTGTACTCGGCCCCGCCGAACTCGATGAGGCGGCCCGAGGCCTCGTAGTTCCCGGCCCGCACGGCCTCGACCACGCGGGCGATCGAGAGGTTGTAGGCCCGCAGCCGGTTCGGGTCCACGTTCACCTGGTACTGCCGGCCGAAGCCGCCGACCGGGGCCACCTCGGCGACCCCCGGCACCTCGCGCAGGTAGTACTTGAGGTAGAAGTCCTGGTAGGCGCGCAGCTCGGCCAGGCCGTGCGTTCCGCTCTCGTCCACGAGCGCGTACTGGAAGACCCACCCGAGCGGGGTCGCGTCCGGCCCGATCTCGCTTTTCACGCCGGCGGGCAGCCGCGGCAGCACGGCCGAGAGGTACTCCTGGGTGCGCGAGCGCGCCCAGTAGATGTCGGTTCCGTCCTCGAAGATGACGTAGACGTAGGAGTAGCCGAAGTCGGAGAACCCGCGCACGGCCTTGACCCGCGGCGCGCCCACCATGGCCGCGACGATGGGGTAGGTCACCTGGTCCTCGACGAGGTCCGGGCTGCGGTCCCAGCGCGAGAAGACGATGACCTGGGTGTCGCCCAGGTCCGGGATGGCGTCGAGCGGCATGTGCGTCATCGACCACCAGCCCGCGATGCAGCCCACGGCCGCAAGCGAGAGGACGATGAACTTGTTGCGGACGCTGAAGTCGATGATGCGTTCGATCATGGGGCGCTCGGGCTCCGGCAGGCGTCGGTCTCTTGTCCCGGCGCGGGGCTATTTCAGCCGCGTGCCGCTCGGCGGGGCGGCGGCGGGGTCGAACCGTCCCGGAGGCGGCTTGTCCTTCGGGGGCTCGCCCTTGGCGGGCGCCGGGTCGCGGGGCACGGTCCCCAGGTATTGCGCCCCCGGGAAGGGGTAGGTGCCCTGGCGGCCCTCCCCCGCATCCCCCTCCGGGCCGGGTGCGGCCGCCTCGGCCGGCGGCCTCTTCTTCCGGTCCGGGGCCGCTTTCTTCGCCGCCGGCCGCACCGCCGCCCCCGCCGCGGGCGGGGCGCTTTCCCTCAGGGCGGCCGCCCAGTCGACGCCTTCCTCTTGCGTCCCGGAGCGGCGATCGTCGGCGGGCCCTTCACCTTCCTCCCCGGCTGCCGGCCCGTAGGCGGCCAGCGCCATGCGGCTCTCGGAGTCGATCAGGAAGTTCCCCGCGACCGCGATCCGCTCCCCGGCCGCGAGCCCCTCGACGACCTCGACCCGACCCCTGCGGCTCCAGCCCGTTCGGACCCGGCGGGGCACGAAGACGCCGCCCGCCTTTTCGACGTAGACGACGGCCCGCTTCCCGGTGTCGATCACGGCCTCGGCCGGCACGTGGAGGGTTTCCGGCATCGTGATCGGGATCTCGACGTCCACGAACATCTCGGGCCTGAGGTCGTAGCGGGGGTTTTCCACGTCGACCCGGACCTTGAGCGTCCGCGTCGCGGGGTCGAAGAGCGGGAGCACCCGCCCGACCCTCGCCTCGAAAGTCCTGCCCGTCTGCCCGTGCCGGACCCCGACGGCCATGCCGGGCCGCATGTGCAGCGCCTCGTCCTCGTAGACGTCCGCGTAGACCCAGACCCGGCCGATGTCCGCGATGGTGTAGAACTCGTCCCCGGCCTTGAACCACTGGTTGAGGGTGACCTTCCGGCTCAGGATGACGCCCCGCGCCGGGGAGCGCACCTGGAGATAGGGGGCCGCCTTCCGCGTCCGGGCGAGCTCGGCGATCTGGGCGTCGCTCACGCCGAGGGTTTGCAAGCTCTGCACGGCCATGCGGATCTGGCTGTCGGCGATCTCGGTCTGCTGGGGCCGGAGCTCGCCGCCGAGCTGCTGGCGGATGCGGTCCATCTGCCCGAGCTGGATCACGTAGTTGTTCTGGGCGTTGAAGTAGGCCGGGGCGAGCATCTCGGCCAGGATCTCGTTCTTTTCGACGAGGCTCCCCGTGGCGGCGCTCGAGATCTCCCGCACCCAGCTGTCGGTCGAGGCGTTGAGGCGGAAGAGGCGCGTCTCGTCGGGGACGACCCTGCCGTAGAGGCGCAGCGTGAAGGCGGCGGGCGAACGCGCGACGGTTTCGACCCTGACCCCGATGAGCTGCCGCCGGGCCGCTTCGACCTTGACCGCGCCCGGCGTCGCTTCGACCTCCGGGTCCGCTTCCTCTCCTGCGGCGGCGACAGCTTCGTGCACCCCGGAAGGCGGGGCGCCGACGGGCGTATTCGATGGTGCGTGGGCCGTGCCGGCGGGTCCCCCGGCACCGTACCGGCTGCCCGCAACGAAGGAGAGCCCAGCGGCCAAAAGGATGATCATGGTGACGGCAAGCTTCTTCATGGTGCCCGGTTTCGGATTTCCCTGGTCGGCAGGAGGCATCGCTGGTTCGGAGAGATCTTATAGCCGGCGTCGTTCGGCAAGTTTTTTCGCATCGTCATTCGGTGCCGGCCTCGAGTGAGATGCCCCTCTCATGTCCTGCTTACCATGACGCACGCTTTACGTGAAAGGTGTCGCCCCTTTCTCCGCCCGTGTTGGTTGGAAGGGCATCGAGCGTGGCTGCTTCAGTCCCAGACCGTTCCGGCGGTTGGCAGGAGAACGAAGGGGGGCGCCAGGCGCCCCCCTTCGCCGAGCATGAGAAGTATTGCTACTGGATCTGCTGCCGCGCCGTGCCCAGCACGTACGGCCGCATCATCTCGTTGTCCTCGTGGTCGACGATGTGACAGTGCCAGACGTAGCCGACGCCGTTGATGAGTTCGGTCGGATCGAAGGGATACTGTGAGGTGCCGAGCGTCTCCCTTCCAACGGGAATGTCCGTCGGCGTCCATCGGATCATGATCCGCGTGACCTCCCCGGGGTAGGCGATGACGGTGTCCTTCCAGCCGTTCTCGTAGGGCAGCGGGAGCCTCAGCTTGTTCGTTTGCAGGTAAGGCCCGATCGCCGGGTTGCCGCCGATGGAGCCGTCGGCGTTGCGCGTCAGGTAACCATTGGGAGGTCCCTGGCCGTCCAGGATGCCTGCGGCCGCGAGTGCGTTGGTATAGACATTTGTCCACTTGGACGCCTGGAAGGCCTGTCTGTTCACGATCTGGAAGCTCGCCAGGTGGGTGTGGATCGGGTGCGCGTCGGCGGTGATGTTGATGATCTCCCAGAGTTCGGTGTCGCCCACGGCGGGCTGCTCGGTGTCGCGGGTGGTGAAACCCGAGACGACACCGTTATACTTGGTATTGTTCAGCACCAGCTCGAGCGGGCCGCCCGGGCCGATGACCTCGTTCAACGTCAATTGACGCTTGATCGCCGGAACCACGTTCTTGATGTTGACGATCGCGTTGGCGCCCGTGCGAAGGATTGTCCCCGCCGTCACCGTTGCGTCTGGGATGGTCTGGTCAAGGAGCAGGTTCACCCTGAACTGCATGACCGTGTCCGTGGTGCCCTTCACGACCTTGGCACCGCCCGGGAAGGGGGTCCGTGCCGAGTTGGTCAGTATCACGTTGGTTCCCGCTGCGAGTGCGCTGAAGTCCACGACGATCTCGTAGCGCTCGCCCGGGCCGATGATCAGGTTAGGCGTGGAGACAGCCGTGTCGAGGTAGCCGTCGTCCGTGGCGATGACCAGGAAAGGCGCGGCGTTGCTGAGCGCGAGGTCGTAGAATCGGGCATTCGACCCGTTGACGATCCTGAAGCGGTACTTCCGCGGCTCCACATCCAGGTAGGGCCAGGTCTTGCCGTTCACCAGGATCGTGTCGCCGATGAACTCCGGGATCCAGAAGGGGTGCACCGCCGGGTTCGGCTGCGGGTTGGAGGCCAGGTTGTAAAAGATCTGGCCCGCGGTGTCGAAGCTCCGGTCCTGAATGATGAGCGGGATGTCGTACTTCGGGGAAGGCAGGGTATTGGCCGGAGGCTCGTTTCCCGGGTCCGTGATGAGGTAGAGGCCCGCCATGCCGGCGTACACGTTCAATCGCGTGATGCCGAGCGCGTGGTCGTGGAACCAGATGGTGCCCGCCTGCTGCTGGGTCGGGTAGATGAAGGTTGCCTGGCCGGTATTGGGACTCGCTGGGGAGCCTGAACCGACGACATCTCCATTTTGCTCATTGTTTACGGGAAGCCACCACGCGTCGGGGCCGCCGTCGTAGGCGGGGGCCACCTCGCCGCCGTGGATGTGCGGGACCGCCGGCTGGGGGCCGAGATAGATGCTGCCGCATGTCCCGGATACTGGCAGCGGTGGCGGACCATAACAACCGGCACCAAGCGGGTCGGCCCAGTCAAGGGTCTGGTCGATGGGAAGGAGCGGCTGCACTTTGGAGTCAATTCCGTAGGGCAAGGCATTGATGTAGGTCGGCCGGGTCTCGACGCCCCTTTTGGCCACCACGACGGGGCCGAGGTAGCTCGGGCGGACGGCAGGTTGTGCTGCCACATCGTCATCCGTCAGGTAGCCCCAGACCCACGACGCGGTATTGGCCGGCAGGCCCAAAAACCCCGCCTTCGGGTTCGCCGGAACGCCCGTGTTGGGCAGGATCTGGGCCTGGAACTCGCTCATGAAGATGTTGTAAGGAAAATGGGCGGGTTCTGTCGACGTAGCTGTAACAGTCGGGGTAGTGGCGTCCACGACCGATATCTCCCCCGCCACCGGCAGCGGGTCGACGAACTTCGGGATCAGCGCCCCCGGCAAGAGCGTCTGCGGCGTCACTCCCTGCGCGCCGGCCCCCCCGGCGGCGCACAGCAGAAAAACCGCGGCGAGGATGACAGCTGGGCTTCTCCTTTTCATCTCATTCCCCCTATCGTTGGAGTGCGGCATCACTTTTCCCATGAAACGGCGGCCGCAAAAAACGGCCGGACCATTCTCTCGCGTCATTGCTTCGCCGGCCGGTAGGCCCTGCCCTCGATCTTCTCGATCTCGACGTTGTCCCCCGTGACGACCCGGACCTCGATCGGGACGGTCTTCTCGCTTTTCACGAGCGGGTCGAGGAGCTTGGGGTCCGGGTTGAGCACGGTGAGGATCTCGGTCGGAACGCCGCCCCTGCGGGTGCGGATGATGTAGCCGTGCTCCGATTTTCCGATCTCGCCGGTCACGCTCATCTTCCGCGCCGGGGCGGCCTGCGCAACCGGTGGTGCGCCCGCCTTTTCGCCCTTTTCGACCGCGAGCAGCTCGATGTCGAAGACGAGCACCTTGTTCGGCGGGATCCGCTGGCCGAGCCCGGCGCGGCCGTAGGCCAGCTCCGGCGGGACGAAGAGCTGCCACCTGGAGCCGGTCTTCATCATCTGCAGCGCCTCGGTCCAGCCCTTGATGACCCCGTCGGTCTGGACCCGGGCCGGCTCGCCCTTGGCGTAGGAGCTGTCGAACTCGGTGCCGTCGATGAAGGTGCCGCGGTAGTTGACTTTCACGAAATCCTGCGGGCCGGGGGCGGGCCCCTGGCCCTCTTTCAGGACCTTGTACTGGAGGCCGCTCTCGGTCACCTTGACGCCGTCCTTCGTCTTGTTCTCCTCGAGGAACTTCTCCGACTCCTGCGCGTTCTTGACGATCTGCTCCTGCATCTTTTTGAGCTGCGCCTCGCGGGCCCTCTTTTTGAGGTCCACGACGAGCTTTCGCATCTCTTCGTCCTTCACGCGGGGGGCCTTGCGGTCGACGGCGTCCCGGAGGCCCTCGATGACCTTTTCGAGGTCGACCTGGACGCCGTCCGTGTTCAGGCTCTGGCCGACCTGGTAGCCGATGCTGTAGCTTTCTCTCGCCTCCCGGGTTTCGAGCTCCGATGCCGGTCCGGCCGCCAAGTGGCGAGGGGCCGCCACCCCCCAGGCACACGAGAGAACGAGTAACCGTATCACCATCACCATCGTCGGTTTTGAAACCACCGTGCGCTCCTCGACTTGCTGGGTCAGCGAAAACCCATCAAGATTTTGACAAGTTCGGTTCAGAGAGCGAAGCATCCGCGCCGGGATTCATCGCGCGATAGACTTTCACTTCGTGGGGGGCTTTGAGAAGGCCCGTCGTCCCGAGCAGGACCTTGAAATGATCCGACCGCAGGTGGTCGTCCAGCTGCTCGCTGGTTTCCCACTCCTCGAAAAGGCAAACCTCGCTTTCATCCTGCAGGCCGCAGTAAAAATCGCAGCTCCGACAACCCCTCTCTTTCCTTACGGATCGGACGAGGTCGGCAAGGGTCTGGGTCAGTTCTTTCAACTTCTCGGGCAATGCCCGCATGTGTACGACCACCTTGAACATGCACTTCGGAGAAAGCAATTTGTGCGCCAAACTTCAGCCCCCCCTCGACAAAATATAGAAGTCCATAGAAAATCAGTTAGTTAATCGATCATCGGCACTTGCGCGAAAGAGGGGCGCGGAGAGAGCCGGCTATCAGCATTTGGTTGAGTCTCAAAATGTTGATAGTTGAAGGGGGGACCAGGGGGGAGTTCGGTCGGTCGATCCGGGAGTTTTTTGCGGGGGCGGCATGTTGCCGCGGTCCTTGCGGACGGAACCGCTCCTTCAGAAGCCCCCCCACGCACTGGGGGTTGAGGCGGCCCCGCGGGGGGAGGGAGACGCTAATTTCGTATTTTCGCACCCGGCCGGCGGATTCCGAGCTTGTGCATTCTCGCCCTCAGGGTGCTCGGGTGCAGGCCGAGGATCTCGGCGGCGCCGCCTGCCCCGTTGATGCGCCAGTTGGTCTCGGAGAGGGTTCGCAGGATCTGCTCGCGCTCGGTTTCCTCCATCGTCCGCAGGCCTTTCGAAGGGGCGGCGCAGGCATGGTTTTCCAGCCGGTCGAATATCCGGAACACCGGGCCCGGGCAGAGAATCACGGCCCGCTCGACGACATTGCGCAGTTCCCGGACGTTCCCGGGCCAGTCGTACTCCTGGAGCATCTTCATCGTCTCGCCGTGGATGGAGGTGAAGCTTTTTCCGATGGTTTTCCCGTATCGTTCCACGTAATGCTCCGTCAGGAGCGGGATGTCGTCTTTGCGCTGCCTAAGCGGCGGGACCGTGATCGGGTAGACGTTGAGGCGGTAATAGAGGTCTTGGCGGAAGCGGCCCCGGCGGACCTCCTCCTCCAGGTCGCGGTTGGTCGTCGCGATGATGCGCACATCCACCCGGGTGGTGGTGGAGGCGCCCAGGCGCTCGAATTCATGGTGCTGCACCACCCTCAGGAGCTTGGCCTGGACCTCGATCGGCAGCTCCCCGATCTCGTCCAGGCAGATGGTGGAGCCGTCGGCGATTTCGAAGCGGCCCGCCTGCCGGGAGTCGGCGCCGGTGAAGGCGCCCTTCTCACGGCCGAAGAGCTCGCTTTCGATCAGGTGCGGCGGCAAGGCGGCGCAGTTGACCGTGATCAAGGGCTTGTCCTTGCGCGGGCTCATCTGGTGGATCGCCGCGGCGATGAGCTCCTTGCCCGTGCCCGTTTCGCCTAGAATCAGGACCACGACTGTCCCAACGTTAATCGAATAATTGCAACTGGTTAGTGTGGTAGCAATTGGAATTTGTGCAGTTGACCTTCGCGAGTGCCTGTAAAAT
>FWPV01003167.1_pt1 | contig 38050 bp, 35 predicted proteins | sample 2228371 | NCBI WGS metagenome assembly FWPV01 (sample SAMEA103939776, study PRJEB20133) | metagenome
AAAAAAAAAAAAAAAAAAAAAAAAAAAAAAAAAAAAAAAAAAAAAAAAAACAACAGAAAAGAAAAACAACAAAAATAGTAGCAAAAATAATCCAGCAAGCATTAAACGTTTTTTGATATTCTCTTGATAGTAGTTAGTAAGTAAAAGAACGAGTAATATGCCCAGAATTATGCCAAGAGCGTTGTAATGTGTCATGTAAGTGAGTGCGGCAAAAAAAGCAGTGAGAAAAAGGTAAAAGCGTTTGTCGGAACAATTAAGAAAAATATATACAGTTATAACAAATAATGCGTTGAAAAACATATCAGGGCTTTCAGTATAAGTGTACTGAACAAATGTTTGATTGACAGCAACAAAGAGAAGAGTAATAAAAGCAAAATCAGCACGGAATAATTTTTTAACAATTTCAAAAGTGAAGTATAATACACTGACAGAAGAAATCACAGATATGAGAGTGGCAGCTTTGAAAAAATCACCAATAATAATGTTTATAATTGCGAGTACAACAGGATACAATGGTCCACGAAAATCGTTGATAGAAAGTTTGCCATTGAAAAAGTTTTCCGCTTCGGGTACATACAACTTGTAAAAATTTGTTTCGACGTTAATGTTACCTGTAACATAATAGGTAAAAGCGATATAACCTAATATAAGACCATAAAAAATGGAAAACGTAAATCCGAAATAGGGACGATTGATAATATTTTGAAAGAATGGTAAAAGAGCATTTGCCTGAGTTGAAAGGGTTTGGGCTTTTCCTGCAGAGGAATGTTTCATTCTAGCCGATAACCTCTCGGATTGTGTAATTTTTTTCTGTTCGTTGATATCTTGTAATCATTTCACCCAGAAGACCGAGCGAAATAAATTGAATTCCAATAATGATAAATAAAACACCAACGATAAATAGAGGACGATTACTTAAAGCAGTCTGACCAAGCATCCATTCGATGGAGAGGTAGCTATCGATGAACAGACCGATAACTAAAGAGAGAAGTCCCCAGCCACCAAAAAAATGAAGAGGCCGTTGCATATACTTCGCTGTAAAAAGAATGGTTAGTAAATCTAAAAAGCCACGGTAAAACTTTCCAACATTGTATTTCGAGACACCATATTTTCTGGGATGATGTTGAACTGGCTTTTCGGTAACGCGAAAACCCATCTGATACGCAAGTATTGGAATGTAGCGATATAAATCACCATAGAGTCTGAGAGATTTAGCCACTTCTGTTTTATATGCCTTCAAACCGCAGTTGAGGTCATGAATACGAATACCAGTAAAAAGAGAGATTATGAAATTTGCAATTTTTGAAGGTATTGTGTAAATGAAGGAATCATGGCGTCTTTTTTTCCAACCCGTTACTAAGTCGTAACCGCTGTTGAGTAATTCGAGTAGTTCGGGTACTTCTTCGGGATCATCCTGTAAGTCGGCATCCATTGTGATAACGATGTTGCCCGATGCAGCTTCGAAACCGGCCGTAAGGGCTGCTGCTTTTCCATAATTGCGTCGGAAACGGATTGCCCGTACAACCGATGGATATGATTTATAAAGGTTTTTAATAACAGTAAATGAATTATCTTCACTTCCATCGTCAACAAAGATTATTTCGTAATGATGGCCTAATCGATTCATTACATCCTGAATATGCTCGAACAATTCAGGTAACGATTCTTCTTCGTCTTTTAATGGAATGACAAACGATATGTGAGGATTGATCTCTTTTACTTTTGTTGTAATCTTTGCCATCTTCTTTGTTCCTTCATTGTTCAAAAAAATAACGCTTAAACATACCATAAGCAAGATTCGTTGAACTTCGTTCCTATGTTCGTTATATTGAAAACAGAAATGGCAACAGCTGTTGTACAACCCAAAAAATCCTTAGGACAACATTTCCTTCGCGATCATAATATACTTAGGAAAATTGTAGATACTTTGCAGTTAAAACCGAATGATGTTGTGCTGGAAATCGGTCCCGGCGAAGGGGTGCTTACACAATATCTTGCTACTCACCCGGTTAAATTAATTCTTGTTGAAGTTGACGATCGTGTAATGTCGCACTTAAAGAAGACGTTTGGTCAAAGAGCCACCATTATACATCGCTCATTTTGTGATGTTGATCTGGGAAAATTAAAACCAGCAGCGAACACAAAAATAAGAATTGTAGGAAATATTCCATATTACCTCACAAGTGAAATTTTGTTTCATATATTTCAGTACCATGAAGTAGTTGTTGACGCTACTTTGATGATCCAACGAGAAGTAGCACAGCGGTTGGTGGCAAAACCAAATACAAAAGAGTATGGTATTCTTTCGGTTGCAGCACAGTTTTATAGTCAACCGGAGTTATTGTTTCGGGTTTCAAGACATGTATTTTTCCCAAAACCGAAAGTGGAATCTGCGGTTGTACGACTTGGGATTAAGCAAACACTGCCATCAATCGATCCGGTGCTTTTTTCGGAAATTGTTCGAACTACGTTTGGTAAACGACGAAAAACTTTAAGAAATAGCCTGAAATACTCTGGTCTAGCTGATGATATTTTAGGTATTCTTAGTATAGATTTACTCCGAAGGCCGGAATCGCTTTCAGTCGAAGAATTTGTGCAATTAACACAGGAACTATCACAAATATGGAAGAAGACGAATGCAACTACGTAAACTTGTTTCTTACCTCACACCAGCTGATTTTGTATCACTGATGTTTTTATTCTTTTTGACTTCCCTGAATTTTATCTTTTTTGCCCGTGTACCTGTGGCTTCTACACTCATAACAATCAATCTCATAGTATCGGCTTGTATCTTTTATATTGCATACAGATCGGAGCAAACACCATCAAAACTGTGGGGCGCTGCTCATCGTTGGTATTATTATCCCTTTATCATCTTTGTTTTTAAAGAGCTTTATTTTATGGTTCGACCTATCCATCCTATTGACTACGACGAGCTTTTTATTACCATCGATCGCTGGATGTTTGGTGTTGATCCGACTGTCTGGATGTCACAGTTTGCCAATCCTGTATTAACAGAAATTCTGCAGATTGCGTACTTTTCATACTACCTTCTATTCATTATGCTTGGAATAGAGCTCTACAAACGTTATGATGTAAAAGAATTTGATAAAGCGGCTTTTTTCATCGTTTATGGTTTTTATTTATCATATGTCGGATATTTTTTGTTACCAGCTGTTGGTCCTCGATTTACACTTCATGATTTCTATGCAATTAATACCGAATTACCTGGATTGTTGCTGACACCATGGATGCGTGATTTTATTAATGCAGGTGAATCTGTTTCTTTTTCAATGCCCGATGCAATAGAACATGTGCAACGAGATGTATTTCCAAGCGGTCATACCCAGCTTACACTAGTAGTAGTATATTTGAGTTTTTTTTATAAAATCAAACTTCGGTGGGTTATAGCAATTCTGTCCACACTCTTGATTATAGCAACTGTTTACTTAAGATATCACTACGTTATCGATCTGATTGGCGGATTTATGTTTTTTTTGATTACAATCTGGACTGGGAAGAAGATGCAACAGTGGTGGTCTGAAAAACAGATCGAACTCAGAAAACAGAATTCTTGATACTCAAATGAAAGTACTATACTTTGTCATAGTAATATCTTATTGTTGTGAGAAATGATATGAAGGCTGAGCAGATACTTCAGGAGCTTGAAGAGCTTGCGCGCAACTGTGGAATTACAATACGGTATGAGAAAGGTGATTTTGAAGGAGGATATTGCGTATTAAAAGCAGAGCGACTTATTGTTATTAACAAACGCCTGGTGCCGGCACGGAAAGCATCGGTATTGGCGCAAGGTTTGGCAGAAGTTGGAATAGATGATCTTTACCTTAAGCCGGCAATACGAGAATACATTGAAGATGAATTAGCAAAATCAGCCCGGTTAGAATAAAGATTCAATTATTATTTCAGAAAGGTCGCATTATGACAATTGTAATCATCAATGGTCCCAATCTCAATTTGCTTGGAAAACGTGAACCGGCAGTATATGGTACACATACATTGTGGGATATCGAAACAGAGCTGAAAAAGAAGTTTCCGAATGTTACGTTGGAATTTTATCAGTACAACAGTGAAGGTGATATCATCGATCGTTTGCATCAGTCGATGCAGGTGGATGGAATTATACTCAATGCAGGAGCTTTTACTCATTATTCCTATGCTATCAGAGATGCTATAGCAGCAATACAAGTACCGGTGATTGAAGTACACCTTTCCAATATTCATGCCCGTGAAGAATTTCGTCATCGGTCGGTTCTGGCACCGGTGTGTAAGGGAGTTATTACAGGGTTCGGAGTCGGTAGCTACGAGCTGGCTTTGCAATGGTTTATCAACAATGTAAAATAAAGTATGATTCGTGCAGTAATTTTCGATTTGGATAACACTCTCGTTGATTTTATGCAAATGAAACGGCAGGCAATCGATGCTGCAATCCATGCAATGCGTGATGCCGGTCTTCATTTATCAGCTGAAGAAATTAGAAAACGGATTGATGACATTTATCAGGAGCGAGGGATCGAATTTCAGAATGTATTCGATGAGTTGCTGTTCCGCGAGTTCAGTAAGATTGATTATAAAATACTTTCGGCTGGTGTAATTGCCTACCGGCGTGCACGTGAAGCTGCACTGGTTCCATACCCTCATGTAACGATGACACTTATCGAATTATCAAAAATGCACATCAAACTAGGTATCGTTTCCGATGCCCCGGCTCGTGAAGCATGGCTTCGGCTTTGTTATCTGAACTTTCACCATATCTTTGATGCTGTGGTAACGTATGATGATACGAAAAAGCGGAAACCGGCTCCTGAACCATTCCACCGTGTACTTACATTGTTAAACGTTAAACCAGAGGAAGCATTAATGGTTGGAGATTGGGAAGAACGTGATGTGCTTGGTGCGGCGCAGCTTGGCATGAAAACCGTATTTGCACGGTACGGAAACACCTTTGGTACATTGATATCAAACGCTGATTATGATATTGACGATATTGCTCAGGTTGTTGGGATAGTAAAAAAGGAGAACAATGTTCAATAGTAAAGGTACAATACTTGGCATAGGTGTTGACGTTGTTGATGTACCGAGGATGAGAGAGGTACTCGATAAACAAGGTGAACATTTCTATAAAAAAATTTTCAGCGATATGGAAGTAACATACTGTAAAACCCGTAAAAAGCCCTACATTCATTTTGCTGCGCGCTTTGCAGCAAAAGAAGCTGTTGCAAAGGCGATGCGTACGGGATGGAGCGGATCGTTCCGCTGGAAAGATATTGAAGTGGTTAACGATGATTCCGGAGCGCCCCATATTTTACTTTGCGGTGAAGTGGCGAAAGCACTGGAAAAATGTAATGTACATCTTTCAATTTCTCACACCGATAATACGGTAGTAGCATTTGTAATTATTGAGGCAAAAGATCGTGTCTCTTATGCGGGAAGTTCTTTGTGAAAATATCTTTTGATGTTTACAGGGAATTTTTTTCGTAGTTGAAGCAACAGCGCAACAAATGCCTTTTGAACTGGTGCAAGACGAATCCGCTGGGAAAATACATCGTAATTCCTTTTTTCTATCTGTTTTAATAGTAAATAATAAATGTTACCCATTGTGCGTGCTGCTGTAAACAGAGGTTTGTCTTCTTCTGCCAACGATAATTTTGCTTTTTGATAGTATAATCGAGCCCGTTTGCATTCAAATTCCATGAGTAATCGGAATCGTTCGTTGTATGTACAGTTGAGCAGTTCTTCTTCAGTGTAATTAAAACGTTGTAAGTCATCCTGAGGAATATAGATTCTGCCCCGACCTGCATCATCTCTAATGTCACGGAGAATATTTGTTAGCTGCAGTGCAATACCAAGGTTACGTGCGTATTCTTTTGTTGATTGATGTTTGTAACCAAATACTTCAGCACAAATAAGACCGACTGTTGAAGCAACGCGGTAGCAGTACAGTTCCAGTTCCTGAAAAGTTCCGTAGCGTTTTTGAGTTAAATCCATTTCCATTCCTTTTATGAGTTCATAGAAGTACTCAATCGGAATATTGAAGTGGTGGATTATCGATGCAAGGCGGTTAATGAGAGCGTATTTCGAAACACCGTACAGTGATCGTTTTAATTCATCTGTCCAATGAAGTAAAAGTTGATGTTTTTCTTCAATGTCGTTGCCTTCGTCGACAATATCATCAGTAATGCGACAGAATGCGTAAATTGTTTCTATCGCATTCCGTTTATGTTTCGGAAGGCTAAGAAAAGAAAAGTAAAAATTACTTTTTCTGTTTTCTTCAAGTGAATATGTGAACCGATCATTCATAGCCTAAATGTACAAGAAAAAAGTTCTAAAGAGAAGAAAAATCGTGTCTCTCTTCTGCAGTGTTGGTCGTTCAGTAAAGGTGTTGTAGTTCAGGTCTTTAATTTTTTTCAGTATTTCTTTACCACCAAGGATTGTTAATTTTATTTCCCAGCGTAATGGATATCGGAGAGTTGGTAGAAGTTGAGTGCCTTTGTCGTATAGCATTTCGGTACGGTGAACAACTTCTTCCACTATTTGCTTCAGTGTGTCAGCCTTTACGGGTTGGAAGAAATCATCTGTTCTGAAGTTGTAGTTCGAATATATTTCCGAAGGAATATACAACCTGTTACGTTTCAGATCTATTGAAAGATCCTGCCAGAAGTTAGTTAATTGCAAAGCAGTACAAATTGCATCGGAGTAGTTGTGTTGTAATTCATCACGGTATCCGAAAAGAAGAAGCAGTAACCGTCCGATGGGATTTGCAGAATGATCGCAGTATGCCAGCAGCTCATCCCACGTTGAGTAACGGTTATGGGTAACATCCATTTTAAATGCCCGAAGCAGCTTGTAAAATAAAACCGGTGGAAGAGAAAAGGTTTGAATTGTATTTTGTAAAGCAATAAAAACAGGGTGAGTTACATTTCCTTCGCAACACAACCGGAATTGCTCTTCCCATTCATTCAATAGTGCTATTCGTTGATTGGGTGGGATGTTCCCTTCATCTGCATAATCATCAGCGATTCGGGAAAAAGCATAGATAGCGGCAATATGTTTTCGTATTCTTTTAGGAACGAGAAATGAAGCAACAGGGAAGTTTTCGTAATGCTTCCACGCTATATCTAAGCAATAGTCAAATGCCTGTTCGGTTGTTTTATTCATTTATTATTAAAATGTTGTTGGAGTTAATTATCTACGGGCACTGTATAAACTTCAATCGGGGTGTCGAGCCCTTTTACGAGAATTGGTTCGTGTTGTTGAGTTGGTATTACATCTTTTATAAGTTCATACGTACGCCGGGAAATCATAATTCCTTCAACCGGAGCGTTCGATTCGAGTCTGTTAGCAAGATTAACATCCGATCCAAGTACCGTGTACGATAATTTCTTTGGAGTACCAAAATTTCCGACAACAACAGTACCGGTATTAATACCAATACGGGTACGAAGGGGGAATAAACCACGTTGAATCCATTGTTCTTTGAGGATGCGACATTTTTTTTGCATTTCGATAGCTGCTTTGACGCAACGAATTGCATGATCGTTTTGTGGTTCCGGCGCACCAAAAAATACCATCAGACCATCGCCGATATACTTATCGACAGTACCTTCATATTTAAATACAATATCCACCATCGATTCAAAATACTCCGCAAGGAAATTCTGAATTTGATCGGGAGGCATAGTTGCAGAGTATGTGGTAAAGCTTTTTATATCACTGAACATGATCGTTAGCTCACGCTTTTGGACTTCAAAAATAGTTCTGGGTTGAGTAAGCATTCGTTTAACAAGTGGAGGCGGAAGGTATGATTCCAAACTTTGTTTAAGAGCTTCTTTTTCCCGTTCTTCGTTTATAAAGCGGTATGCAACGACTCCTATAACGCTAATCATAACAATCATAATTGGGCGAATAATATTCAAGATGTAGTTGAGTACAAGGAAGGAGAATACAACGAAAGCAATATAGCTTGCAATCAATAACAGAGTTGCGATCCAGAGTTTCTTGGAAGTTAAACGAATCGAAATGAAGAATATGAATGTAAGGAGAAGAATTTCAATAAATATCATTAGGAGAGGGGATGCCTCTTGCAGAAATTGCTCAGTTAATATTGTATGCAATACATTTGCATGTACACCACTTAGTGGAAACTCATTGTCGGTGGGCACAGGTGCAACATCAGCAGCGCCCGTAGCAGCAACAGAAACAACAACTATTTTGTCTTGGAAAAGAGGAGTCCAGTCGAACTCGAGTGCATCCTGGTCATCAGACGCGAAATATACCGATGTCATGTTGTAGTGTTGCATCGCACTCCATGGTCCTAGATAGTTAATTAGGATGTTGCAATAGCGGTCAACGGGGATAATGATATCTTTAGTGCGACGGTCAGCAAGGTGAGCATTTTTAAGAATAATATGTTTACCTGGTTTCAGAATAATGTTAGAGGGAGGTACTTTAAAGTAGTCGCAAATAGCTCTAAACGGCAAGCTAGGGTAAAATGCATCATCATATCGAATTAAAAGCGGAGCTCTTCTAAATACACCATCATGATCTACTTTTAGACTTAAAAAGCCCAATCCTCGTGTCGAACGAGCAAATTCCGGAAAAGTGATAATTGGGTTTGTTCCAATATACATATCACTTGTATCACCATCGACGGTAACATACCATTTTGTATCAGCAAGGTAATCCCATACCGACTGAGGTCGTGGTGCCTGACGAGTAGAGAAATAATGTTGAAGATTAAATGCTAGTCCGTAATACGAGTTGCCCGCAGCTCTGTTCGACTGAAATAGCAGAGAATCTTCTTCCGGTATTGTTGGCGCTCTGAAAATATAGTCCCATACTTGTACGGCGGATTTCATTTTACCGAGATTTTCGGCAATGCGAGCATAATGTGTACGACTGAGATATGTGCCACCAAAAACCTGTACGGTGCTGTCTGTTTCGTCAACGTGTACAATCGTAGAATTGTAAGTATAAAGTTTTGGAAAAAAATAATAACGCAACAAAAAAAGCTTGTCCGTTGCCTGTAAATTCCAAGTTTCAAATAAACTTGGCAAAATTCCGAAAAGAGCATATGCCAACACAAAAGAGCATACGATAATAATAATCGTATCTCTGAATTTGCGGTTGTTATTGATGATCAATTGTAAATGTTTTGCTATAGAAGTTTTTGGCATTTATTTCAATGGCAAAGTCTGCAATATCAATACGGCGCCGTTCTTCAATTGTTTCTGTACTACGGATATTTCCTCCGATTGTAATTGGTTTTTCAGCGAGTGTTGCATATGAAGCATAATTTTTTCTTGTCTCCCGGATTTCAGTGACAATTTTTTCTGCTATCTCTTTTTTACGGGATATATCGCCAACAGCATAGTACTCTGAAAGAAGGGATTCAAGGTTTAGCAAACGGATGTTTGATGCAAGTAAGAAAAATCGCTCTTTACCGGTGTTGTTATCTAATTTCAACCATTCACGTCCACGAGGTATGTAATAATTTTTCCCAGTGATATAATCATCTTGTAATTGTTTGAGTGAATAGGGAAAGAGAAGCTCTACTTCTCCTTGTGAACCGTAGTACACCAGATAAACAAAACACTCTTTATTAAGTTTAATCATCATCTTTAATTCTTCACCGCTTTGGAGAATAGTATCCCGGGTTATTGTAACAACATTTTTTGACGGTCCGATGAGAGCTGCAAACGACCACTCGAAACTGATATTTGGTTGATCAGCTTGAGGAAGTTGTTGTGCTTGTGCAAGTGTGAAATAGAGAAATGAAAAGGCAATTGTAAAAATTAAATAATTTTTCATCGGTAGTTACCTCCCATTAATGTGGAACAATTGCAATAGTCATATCTTTATCATATTTCGTTTGGCTGCGAGTTGGATTTTGCGCACCCTTTGTCTTTCGTTTAACCTGTTCTTCTACGTACTGCATAAGTTCATTAATCGTTATTGTATAATCATTATTATAATCGGCTTTACCTTCCATTCCTTGCAGTAAATAATAAGTAAAAACGCCATGACCGAATTCGGGAAATTCCTGCGATACTTCGCCTGCGGCACTGGCTGTAAATACCACTACTCCTTCTTTAGCTCGGGCAAGGTCTGCTAAATATTGATTAACTAGATTACTTTCTGTTATGCCAAGTCCACGAGTTGCAAATTCAACACTGATACCTCCGCTGTGGCATGCATCGGTAAAGACAATCACTCGCTTAGCAGTAATGTAACGTGCAAGGACGGTTTGAATATCCCACATCGGAAAAGCAGTAGTTCCAAGTGCTGTTGGATTGGTATCGTATGTTAGTAGATACATATTTTGTGGCCGACCCGGCTCGGGGGCTCCATGTCCGGCAAAATAGATGATTACAAGATCCATATCTATTGCCTGCGAAAGGAAATTGATAAGGGCATCCTTAATGTTAGCTAAAGTTGCATCTTTATTAAGGAGTACACGCATATGATCAGAGTCGAATCCGCCACCTTGGGGACGGCGCAGAAAATTTGCAAAAGCTTCGGCATCTTTGTCGGCATACTTCAAGGCTGGTATTGCAGAGTGTTGATATTCCGATATACCTACAACAACAGCCCAGCGTTGTGGTCCTGAACTTGCTGATCGCGGTTTCTTTTCTCCGCTTGCTATTGGAGCAACAAAGCCTGTCTTTCGCGTAATTCCAAACGAATTCGAAAACGTTTCGCCTGTTGTGCTTTTAACGGTAATTTGTACCTGATTGTAACCAACAAGAAGCGGAATTGTTTCGTTGATTTCATTATTGAGTACATCAAAACCGGGTTCCTGGTTTGAAACGATATCAGCCATGTTTACAGTAACAGAATAGGTAGCAATATCGAACCATGTTTTGAAACGCAACGGTATGGAAATTAAATCTGTTTCAGCGTCTGGTGCCGGCGATAAGATCTCAATAGCCCGATCTTTTGGCAGCCGGTTAATGTAAAATGATTGCTGTACTGATCGATCTGCTTCATCAAAGCATACAAAATCGTAACGCGATATTCCAAATGAGTCCGGTGAGACAGTAATAGAAAATTGTTTTGATTTCATTCCTGCCGGAATACTTGCTTTTTCACTAACTACGGGTTGTAGTTGTACCGGCTGATTGTTACAGAGAAGAGAGTGAATATTGTTGTCGTCGTACACCAAGCCGGAAATTGTATACGAACTTCCATAGTACTTTGCGGCGGTTTCTTCGGAAGTATGAACGGGATAATCAAAAACAATTGAAGGAGGAAGTGTGTCGGGTGGTGCCGGAAGTACTTTCCACTGACTTATTAATCCATTCCTTGTTACAGAAACAAGTGTTACAGAGTCTGTAAAAAATAATCCACAAAGAGCACCCTGATTGTGTTCAAATTGACGCATGAAGGAAAAATTATTAAAGTCATAAATATCAAAACTATTATCAGATGATGCAATAATTAGCCATCGGTTCTGAGGATCGATAGCAAGAGCACTTACTTCTTTCTGATTTTGTGTATTTATGGATGCAAGTTGTGTAAAATTGTCTGTTTCCAGAAATTGTATTTGCCCGTTGTTAAAAGCTACAATAAGTACTTTTCCATCATTTGAAAACAACAAGTTCTTAACAGATACAGAGGAAAGATTGATTGTTTTAGTTAATGCGGGTGGTGTAAGTGTTAATGCATACACGATACCCTGTTCTGTGCCGACCATACAATATTTTTTAGATGGATGGACAACAACAGTAGTTATCGGCGATAAAAATGCTGGAAGTTTTTGTGGGGTGTTAGGTGAAGAAGCATTCACAAGAAGCAATTGTTTATCACTACTACCAGAGATGTACCATAGATTATCAATGGCAGCTAATGCTACAACTGCCTTCTGATGTATTTGCTGTGGTTTGTTGGTAGAAAATGGATCGGTTGTTATCATAGAAACAGATCCGTTTTCAAAACCGGCAAGTACTATTGTCCCTTCAGGGGCAATGCTTAAAGCTTTGATTTCTGAAGGCAGGGAAATGAATGATTCGCTCAATGGTGAGATAGTATAACGTGCTAGTGTTTTACCACTACTACCATAGATAGTCTTTGTAGTTGGGGATATAACAACTTGTTCAAACTGTGTTGAAGTATGAGAAGTATCGAGGAGAATAATGTGTGGTATGGTCTGCGAAAAAGTTATTCCCCCGATTAAACAAAGTGTCAATAATAAGTATTTAAACAAAATTTTCATACTACACCCTCCTCTCAACTGAGTTTAGTTATAAAATAAATACCCCACTATTACTTTGTCCGTGTTGTCAGTCAACGCGGTAAACAATTGGTTTTTCATTTTGTCCCCTTTATAAGATTCAAGAGTAATATTGTAAGAATTTCAATAGAATGTCAAGTTGTCGGAATAAAATGGTTTGAATAATAGATAAGATATTTCAATTGGATGTTCTTGATAATGACAGTGCATTAATCTGTAATAAAATGAATAAAATTTAATGCTTAAAAACGATTAGTTTTACACAAGAAATGATACTTTATTGTTGAGGCTTGGGTTATAACATCAAGATCTTGCATTCAGGTTGCTTGTTGATTACTTTACTCAAGTCAATAGGAAGAAGGGGAGCATATAAAAAAGGAGGTCAATTATGAAGGCGTTATTTTATGGAATTATATGCTGTGCATTGTTTATGAGTGCTTGTAGTACACTAGTACTCCAACCGGCAGATTTTTCGTGGCCGGTCGAAGTTGTTTTGAAAGCCGACGCTCAGGGAAATTTGTACGAGCAACGATATCAGGTCGGTTTTAATATTAAACCTCTGGTTTATGAAGAGTTTGGTGATTCGTTGAACTTCAGTAACTATGCTTTCAGAGTTATCCGTGATGCCAGAGGTTATTACTTTATTACCGGCAAACAATTTAAACATGTCTATATTTTTAAACAGGCGGATGGAAGTTTACAACTGGATAAACAAATCAAAGTATCCGAAACTGGTCTGGCTGATCCAGCACTTAATCAAAAGAAACAACACATTGAACTCATTGATGAAAAGAATCCTTCACAACCTCCTATCACACTTACGCGTGAAGGTTTGAAAGAAGGAGGGAAATGAAAATGAGAACAATTAATATACTTTTACTTCTTTTTTTGATTGTTATGGGAACAATAGGAAGTGAAAATTACAGCTTTGCACAGGTGCGTTCCGATCGTGCAATTGTAGATGCATTCGAAGAAACAGTAAAAGTAGTTTCTGAAATGATAGACAAAGCACAAACTGCCCAGGAATGTGCTGAAATAAATACGATGATTGAACAACTCGAAAAAGAAAACCTTCAATATAAAGAGTTGCTCGATAAAGCATTATACCCTGATAATTTTGCAGCAACATTTGTAAATCTTCGTGGAAAACTATTGATCAGACAAAATGATTTAGGAATTATTCAGGCTCAATATGAGCGTATTGTTGAACTTGAATTACAAATACGGGAACTTGCAGCACAGGTCGATAGCTTAAGTCAACAGAATGAACATTTGATCAAAACAATAAAAGTACTAGCTGCATCAGGTAGTCAGAATGCAGTGTTACTCGATTCTCTCAACCGTCTTGTTGTAATACTTCGGAAAAATCTGCATGAAAGAGATAAATTAATTTTTGCAATGGTTGATAGTCTGTTTTTGCAATTCGATAAAAATGTTAGTGCAATGACAGACATAGAGAAACAACGTATTTATGGAAAATTTGAGCAGCGAAATGTGTTGTCGAATATTAAAAGAGCAATAGTTAACAATATACAATTTCTCGAAGCAACAACGCTTTCTCCCTCTGATTATCTGGATATAACACGACAACAAGCAATCTTTGAATCGCAATGGAAAGCGTTTGGACCACAAATAGCGGCTATATATGTTAGCGCTAAAAAGAAAAAAACAGAAATAACAACAGTCGATTCATTACTCACAACATGGTCTTCAAAAGTACAAAGTGGTATGTGGAATTCGATTGCGTCCCTATGTACTGATAATGGATTTCCATTGCCACCGTTTACGAATGGAACTGAATTTTACATGTCCTTAGTATCGTATATCGATGATGAAATTAAAAATACAAAACAGGATCCGGAAGATGTACGTGCAAGGCGCTATAATGATTTCCGAGATAAAATCTGGGTTTCTTCTCTTAAGTCCCAATGGTTGCCATTGCTAGTTGAAACAGGGCATCTTTCAACCGAACAGAAAGCAACTATCGAAACCAAAATGGAAGAATGGAAAAAGTCAATTACACCAACATCGTGGATCGTTTATGCACTTATAGTAACTTTTCTCATTATTTTTGTTGTTGCTTTGTTTGCCTTCCGTAAGAAAAAAGATGAGAGTGAATAGTTTGAAAATAAGAGCCGTCTGCTTAATAACGGCTCTCATATTTTCATTCCTACGCTAAGCAGTAATGTATTAGAGGTAATTAAAGGGAAAACATAGACATCAGTATATTTTTCGAGTACATTGAGTGTTATGGTTGTTGTCGTGTAACCAACAGCAGCACCTACAATACAATCACTAAACCAATGTAAACCTTCTGTAACTCTGCTGAGAGTTATAACTGTTGCTAGGGAATATGCAGTAATAGGTACCCATTTCTTATCGTAGTATCTTGAAAAAACGGTTGCAATACTAAACGAAGACATTGCATGCCCTGATGGGAATGAGTCAAAAGAATGAAGCGTTTTACCATTCCTCCTCGAAGGAATAAAATAAGAAAACGGTCCGTGCCAAACTCCTCCGTCACGGGTTGCGACTGTAGGGCGTTCTCTGCCAGCAAGGTGCTTGAGGAATACTCCGATACCACCCGTTACGGCTAACGATATAATACCGTTGGTTACAGTTTTGAGAAGGAGTGTGTCGCTGGTGCAATAGCTGTAAATACCCAAACCAGTTACAAAAGCGATAACTGTATAGTTATTACCGATAGTTGTGATAAAGGAACTGGTATTCCGTATAATAGATGATTGAGCTCTGAAGGTTGAACAACGGTTATGAATTGTTTGATCGAAAAAAAGAGAAAGCGAAACAGCCGTTGCCACAGATGATACAGCAAGAATTGTTGCTTGGTTCGTATGAGTGGTATCCGGCTGTGCCTTGCTTTGCGAAAGAAAAATAAAAACCGATACTAAAAGGTATATTGGTTTCGTTTTCTCACTAAAATTCAATTTCTATACCTAAAACAGGGAAAAAGCCATATTGGTACACCGTTTCAATTGTTCCATCACTCAGATGTTCGTAGTATGCAACATTTTTCGAATTCAAAACATTCATCAATGCTAAGTAAACATTAATATTCCAGTTGTTCATATAATACCTGCTAATAAATTGAATATCAAGTCGACTGTAAGATGGATATCGGAGGCTGTTGATAGCAGATGATTGTTTCCAGGCACCTTGTGACCAACGAGTGTCTCCCTCCCAGTATTGATAAGTATGCGAAAAGTACTGTGGTGTGTAAGGACCTCCACTTTGATACCGATATCGGAAACTTAACTCCATTTCGTCAGAAAAGGGGAAAAGATATGATGGGTATTTCAAAAACCAGGGCTGTTCATCAAGCCAAGAGCGCCACCCTTTGGCAACTTTTCCACTTATAATATTTATAATTACAGGATAATCATAGTTGGAGGGAAATGATGAGGCAAGTTTTGGAATACGCGGATCGTCTGAAACTGTTTTTGAAAATGAAACACTGATTGTACCATAGTAGTTTTCTACCTGTTTTTTCTGTAATAAAAAATCTATTCCATAAGATTTTTTGGAACCTACTGCGAGGATTTTATCGGACCAGAATGTTTCATCGGCAGAATGAATAAACGTTTCTTCAACGGCAAGCTTATTGAACTTTTTGTAGTAAGCTTCGACACTCATTTTTATACCACCTTCCAGAAGATGTTGAATACCGGCAACATAATGTCGAGATTGTGCATTCGGAAGTTTTCTGTTGATACCGGTATTTTGCCGATCGGAATAATATGGAAGAGGTTGTGTCTGATAGTATTCACCTGCTGCAATAGAGAGTGTTGTTGTGGATGGTATAAGTTCGTACGCTAAAGCAAAACGGGGGCTTATTTGTCCTTGTTCTGAATACGAAAAATAATCGTAGCGAAGTCCGATTGTTGCAGTGAGTTGAGGGAAAATCCGAATTTTGTTGCTGCAGTAAAGAGCATATTTTGTAACATCACCACAACGTAACGAAGTAAGATAATTACCATCAGGTCGTTGAAAAGGACCAGTTTCAAATACGCCGTCACCGTCAAGATCAAATCGTTCAACTTCACCGGAAAACGATGTAGAGCCCATCCAGTGATTCAGTACCTGAATATGAGTTCCACATAGAAGTTCGTAACTATTGAAGGGAATGTAATATGCTTCGTACTTTAATGCATAGTAAGCTTCATCAATGTGACTTCCGAAAATAGTTCTATCTGTAAGTTTTCGGTAATCAACAAGTTTTCCGGTTTCGTTATAGGTGCGTTCGGTAAAAGATTCATACACATCAGTATCGAATCTGCTGCCACATGAATATAATGTCAGTACTGAAAATCCTTTTTCTCCCCAAAGATGTTTTAAGTTAATGCCGAAAACATAGTTTTTATTCATGTATGTATAATCGTAAATACTCGTGGTATCAGTTACGGATGCCTTGAGAGGTATTTCCTCCGAGGGGGTCCCGCGTTCAAGAATTCGGCTATCACCATATAATGCGTTAAATGCAAGCTTCCAATTTGGTGAGAGATCATATACGATTTTTGTCTGCATATCCCAGTATTTTGGAATTGCCGTGAGTGAAAAAGCAGACATTCCAATTACTTTATCAATTACTTCAAGTAAGCTCATACGTGCAGAAAAGATCCATGAACCCTGGCCATTGTTTATACAACCTTCCATAAGCGTGCCGACCCCAGCCATGTGAATACCGGTATTTGAAGCAAATGTCTTTTGTCTGTCTCCTTCGCGAATGGAAATATCCATTACTGATGATATTTTATCACCATACTGCGCCGGAAACGCACCACTCATAAATTGAACATCTTCAACAAGGTCTATATTGATCATATTGATTGGCCCTGCGGAATTGAATTCATTACTGTAATGATTAATGGAAGGGATTTCCATATTTTCTACAATTGTAAGATTTTCATGGGGTGCGCCACCGCGTACAATAAGTTCGTTAACAAAGTCACTGGAATTTGCAATACCAGGTAAGTTCTGAATAACTCGTTGAACATCGCCTATTGAACCAGGCTGACGTTTTACTTCGGCTCTGTCGTAGTTGTTAATACTCACAGGTGCCAATTCGTTACTTTTAGCAAAATATGTTGCCTGCACAGTAACGTCGTTTGACGAGAGTATCTGCTCAGAAAGATATACTACTACTTTTGCACTTCTGCCTGTAGAAACAACAACATTTGTAATAATTGATGGCTGATAACCAAGGAGAGATGCTTTGATACTATAAGTACCGACAGGTACTGATCGGAGAAGGAAAAAACCGGTGGTGTCAGTAACAGTACCAAGTGTGGGTTGTTCCACAAGTTGAATGTTTACAAAAGGTAATGGTGTTCGGGTTTTTGCATCGAATACAGTACCAACAATTTCACCACGATACTGCTGGGAGAAAAGAAAAGTAGTTACAACAAAGAGCATGAGAACTGGAATGATGGAAAAACGAAACACGAGACCTCCTAGTAATAGTGTAGAGAATTTGTTAATTACAGAAATAATCTACGAAACATTATTAAAAAATGTTTCATAGAAAATAGTTTTATAGTACATTATTAAAAAAATGAGAGAACATGGAAAGAATAAAACCAGTTCGCCTTCGACGTGGTGATGTTGTTGGTATAGTAGCACCTGCCAGCCGTACTACAACAGAAGAAAAAGTACATAGGGGAATTCAATACCTTGAACGACTAGGTTACAGAGTAAAAGCAGGTCGTCATATTTTCGATGTACATGGCTACTGTGCAGGGAGAGATGAAGATCGTGCTGCGGATTTCAACGCTATGATTTATGATCGGGAAGTGAAAGCAATCTTTACAATTCGCGGTGGATATGGTACTCCACGGCTACTTCACCTTATTGATTATACTGCAATAAAAAAATATCCGAAAATTATTGTCGGCTATAGCGATATATCGGCTCTACTGTGTGCGATTTATCGAAAAACAGGTCTCATTAACAACTCTGGTCCGATGATTGGTGTAGAGATGTGGAATGAAATTGATCCGTTTACGGAAGAGCATTTCTGGCGTCTGATAACATCACCAAAAAAAATCGGAAAGCTTAAACAGCCAGCGGATCAGCCGCTTGTTACTTATAAAGAAGGGAAAGCAGAAGGAAGACTCATTGCTTCAAATCTTTCACTGCTGACTTCAATTACTGGCACTACTTACCTTCCGTCATTCAATCAATCTGTGTTACTGATAGAAGATGTTGATGAAGAACCACACCGAATTGACAGAATGCTTGCGCAATTGTATCAGGCAGGATTGTTAAAAAAAATAAAAGCACTTTGCTTTGGCTCTTTTGTATCGTGTAATGTGGATGACGAATCCGAACCACATTTCACACTCGAACAGGTTTTGCAACAGTATGCTCAAAAAGTGAATGGTCCTGTGATGAGCAACATTCTCTACGGCCATGTAGAGAAGAAGTTTACATTTCCCATTGGAGTAACAGCAGTTCTGAATACCAGAAAAAATTATATTGAAATAACAGAAAGTGCTGTAATATAAGTAGCTAATGGATTGAAGCATCCTCCTAATAATGATCGAGCACCTGCCGGAGTGTTTGTAAAAGTAAAGAAGGATTGTAGGGTTTTTGTAAAAAGTGTGTAATACCCAATTCGCTAAGTTTTTGCCTGTCTTCCGGCGTAAAATAACCACTTGCCATCACGATTTTTTGAGATGGTTTAAGACGCTTGATAAGTACCATACATTCTGTACCACTCATTTTTGGTAGCCCAAGGTCTGAAATAACAAGATCAATAGAATTGAGATTTTTTTTGAATACATCCATAGCTTCCAATCCATCACATGCAGTAAATATGCGATAGCCCGTAGATTCAAGAATTGATACTACCAGCTCTCTGAGGAAATCTTCATCTTCTATAGATCAAATTGTTTCAGACCCACTTCGTAAAGTGTTAGTCTTCTGTTTGCTGGTTGGTGTTACTACACATGGATGTTGTGCTGGTAAAAAGATTGTAAAGGTAGTACCTTTGCCGACAGTGCTCTGTACATCGATAAAACCATTGAGTCCTGATACAACACCGTAAACGACAGACAGGCCAAGTCCTGTTCCTTTACCCTTTTCTTTCGTTGTAAAGAATGGTTCAAATATCCGTTGCAGCATTTCTTGAGGTATACCAATGCCTGTATCGCTGATAGAAATTGCAATATAGGATGTTGCAGAGGCTTTTTGAAATTTCGAAGCAATGATGACTTTAGAAACGAGTTCTGTTTTGAATATCAGCTTTCCTCCGTTGGGCATAGCATCGCGTGCATTGAGAGCTAAATTGAGTAATGCCTGATGAAGTTGGCCCTGATCTCCGAGAATGGGAGAAATGTTCTCTTGAAGGTCTGTTGTAATTTCAATTGTTTTTGGAAATGTTTCCGATAAGAGTTTTGTTACTTCTCTGATTAGTTCATTCACATTTACTGGCACAGTCTGCAGTTCGGTTCGGCGGGCAAACGTTAATATTTGTCGTACTAAATCTGTTGCTCTATTCGTCGTTTGAATGATTGCTTCAACATACTTTTGGAATCGTTCTTCATTGTTTTTATGCATAACAAGCATTTCGGTATATGCTGAAATAATACCGAGGATGTTATTAAAATCGTGTGCTATACCGCCGGCAAGGGTGCCGAGACTTTCCATCTTTTGAATTTGCCTCAGTTGATCTTCAAGCTTTTGCTGATGCTCTTCAATACGTTTTCTTTCATTTAATTCGTTTCTGAGTGATTCAATGAGCCGGATGTTTTCTATTACAACAGCCAGAGAATTTGCAAGTGTTGAAATAAGCTGAAGATCTTGTTCCGAAAAAGCATTCTCATCAATGCTTTCGATAATTATAAATCCAACCAAATGACTTCCGATAATCATTGGTACATTAAGCACTGACCGAATGTTTGTATTGAAGGGGATATAAGAATGATTATCCTGATTGATTTTAATTATAAAAGGCTGTTGTTTTTCTTCCAGTAAGCCGATAAATGATTTATTGATAGTGTTACAATGATTTTCAAGTTGTTCTTTAAGAGAAGGATATTCTATGTGATTAGTTTTATCGTCACTGAAAGTGAACAGAGTTGCGTGATGCTGTTGTCTGTTGAGTAACCAGATACTACGGAGGCTGTTCCGGAACAAGGTACCTAATGCTTCGACTGTTTTGGAACCGACATCAGAGAGTGTAATACTTTGAGCAATGGTTTGTGAAATACTGTACAGTGTTTGAATTTGCGTATAGTGTCGGTATGTTTCCTGTTCAACAACCTTACGGTCTGTAATATCGCGCCATGATGTATAGATGGCTGTATCCTTACCAAGAATTATTCTGGTAAATGTAATTTCAACCCAGACAAGATGACCGCTTTTCTTTTGTAAAACCCATTCAAATTTTAGAGCACCACGTTCAAGTGTAGCATTCAGTATTTTATTTAATTTTTCTTTTGAACGAGTTCCATCCGGTTGTACCTCAGGAGAAAGTTCATCAAGATATTTTCCTATAATATCATTCTTCTGTGCATCGAGAGAGTGAAGTGCTGCCTCGTTACATTCAACAATTTTTTCGTTAATCATTATAAGATTTGCATCGGCAGAAGAATAGAAGATAGTATGGAATTTTTCTTCGCTTTGAAGGAATGCATGCTGCGCTTCGATTCGTTTATGTAACTCACGTTCTAACTCTTGTGTCTTTTCTGTAAGTCGTCGGCGCAGTACAACGTTCCATAAAAGTATAGAAGCAACAATAATACCTGTACAAACTAAACCAATGCTAATCCATTTCCAGGGGAGCAATAAGTACCAAGGTATCTGCAATTCAAGACCGGTCCATTTTTTAATAATTTGAGTTTTTTTATGCAAAGGAATGCTTAAAAGAGATTTTTGCATAATAGAAGCGAGCAACGGAAGATCTTTTCGCACAGCAATGCAGTAAGGGTCTTTCGGACCGAAGTCACCAGCAATACGTAAATTTGACAAACCCCTTCGTTCAATGATATACGATACTGTCGCAATATTTGCAACTGTTGCATCAACTTTACCGAATGAAAGTTCATAGAGTCCTTCGAGTGTTGATGGTACAATATCAAGAATTGCCTTAATATTTTCTTTCAGTATTCGCTCGTGTACGGAGGAGTTCTCAATAATAGCGATCCGCATGTTGTGGAGAGAGTCGATTGTAAGGGATCTTTTATCGTTTTTGCGTACGACAATTACTTTTTGCAAATGGACAAAAGGCTCTGTGAATGTAAGGTAATTTTTACGTTGTTCTGTAATAGTAGTAGCAGTTATAACGTCAATTTCTCCACGCTGAGCTGCATCGAAAATATCCGACATGTTATTGAAACGTACAATGGTAAAATGAACATCAAGAATATTTTCGATTTCGTTAATAAAATCGGCGGCAACACCAGAATAAATAGAATCATTTTCATAAAATTCTATGGGAATAAAGTTCGGATTAGGAGCAATTTTTATTACAGGGTTGTTCTTTAACCATTCCTTTTCATCTGTTGTAAGCTTTATTGTCGGTGGTTGATTCCACCATAAATATACCACAATGCCTGTTAGTATCAGAATTAAAATAACAATAACACAACTTCTGTTCGATCGAAACATACAACAATTTCCCATACTTTATGTACAACAACATTCTTCTTTCCCCTACGGTGGTTATAAAAGGTAGTAAAAGTATGAAATGTACTTTTTGTTAGCCCGGCATGAAGCTAAAACCAACTTCTCCATAGTATATAATTACTACTAAAAATAGTAGACAGCCGAGATAAAAACTATAAGCATGAGTACCTATGTACTTTTTTTACTTGATAAAAAGAGAGTATTGATCTGGTAGTTCGATAACGTCAGGGTCGGTGGGAAAATGTGTAACTCGCCATTCTTCTTGTTCGGGGTCAAAATCTGTTATTTTTGAAAGTGGCATCCTGAGGTAAGTACCATAACCTGTAGCTGCTATTTCGCCGTTTGGCAGTAGAATTTCACCTGAACCTTCAAATATTCTGTTTGTTTCTTTTGTCAGCCGACCGATAATCCGAAGTTGTTGGTTGAGAGGAATTGGTTTTCTGAATTTGGTTGTAAATTTAATTGTTACACCCCATACTTCTTCTTGGTGATGAATAAGAATTGCTCGCCCGATTGTTTCGTCGAGTAATGCAGAAGCAATACCGCCATGCAAGCGTCCGGGATAGCTTTGATGTTCATCGCCGGGTGTTACAAGACAAAGGAGAGTGTTATTCTCTAATTCATAAAACATTGCATGTAACCCGTAGGGATTTTTAAGTCCGCAGAGAAAGCAGCGTTTGCTGTTTTTTTGTTTATTAAGAATTCTGAATTGCATAAAAAACTCGTTCTAGAAAGGTGAAAAAAGAAATGGCCATACGACAACAATACCAAAGTATACTAGAAGTCCTTTGTAAATAATAGGATGATGTTTTTGAATAAAACGCCATCCATAAGCACCGGCACTCATTAGAAGAATAAAGGCTGTTGTCAATAACAAAGCTTCCGGAAGATATAAAGAATCTTTCAGGAAATAATTGATATTAAAAGAAGTATTGTATACCCATCCGTATAAAAGAAACAAATGAGAAATATAGATAAATAAAGATTGCATTCCCATCATCGTAATCCAGCGAGGCATGATCCAGGGTAGTAATTTCCTTGAAAGAATAAGGTCTTCGATAAGCCAAATGATACTCATCATTACAAGTAAAATTCCTAAGCATATTAAAAAATAATTTGGACAAGTTTGCCAGAAGTTATATGTGCTGTATAGTTTATATGGTAGAAGTTCGAAACAATAACCAACTATAAAAATGAAAATACCAACCAATAGTAATTTCCTGATAAAAATATGTTCATTTTGTTTTTGTGCTGCGCGTAAAAAAAGCCATGAAACAATTGTGCCAGCAAAAAGAAACCCGACATACGGAAACAAGGGGAAGTAAGAACCAGTTTCATTTGTAAGTGCGGCTACAATCGGGCGTGGAAGAAAAATATGGTGATGCAATGTACTTACATAGGGCGTTGAGTAAACGATACTGATTAAAAAGATGGAGAGTATAACAAGGAAAATTTTTTCATCCTTCAAAAGGAAGAGTAATAAACGAAGGATTAATAAACCAAAACCGATACATTGAAGCACATCAAAAGCCAAGAACTTATTCCATTCTGCCTCGGTAGCTACGGCTAGTGATTTTTCAAGTGATAAATAAGGTACATGGAGAGCATAACCGATTAGAATCAACAGTATAGTTCTCCATATGCGACGCAGAAAATTTTTATTGAAGGTTATAGCCTGATCCCATCGTCGTTGTGTTGCTATAGCAAAAGCAAAGCCGGAACCGAAAAGGAAGCCTGCAGCGGTGATGCCATGAATTATTTCGTGGATTCTGAACCATGTTGTAGAACGAAGTTCGGGTAACAGTACTTCACGTACTACATGACCTTCTAACATAAGCAGTACAATGATACCACGGTAAAGATCAAGAAAGATAAAACGTCCTTTCCCTTCGCTCCATTGATGAGATGTTGTCATAAAATGTATCCGCGGTTAGGCGCAGCTGTTTTCGTGGTCGAAAGCAGCTGCGATATTAAATGACGACTTATATTGCACCAGCAACTACGTTAATAGCTGCGACGGTTACAATATCTTCAACACTACAACCACGTGAAAGATCGTAGAATGGTTTTTTTAATCCTTGAACAATTGGTCCATAAGCTTCGGCGCCGGCCATTCGCTGTGCAAGCTTGTATCCGATATTACCGGAATCAAGGTCAGGGAATATCAAAACATTTGCGTAACCTGCAACGTTGCTTCCCGGGGCTTTGCGTTCTGCTACCGTAGGCACAATAGCGGCATCTAGCTGAAGTTCGCCATCTACTTTCAGATCTGGTCTTTTTTCTTTTACTAATGCTGTTGCTTTTTGGACTTTCTCAACTTTGGGGTGTGAAGCACTGCCTTTTGTTGAGAAGGATAACATTGCAACCTTTGGTTCTTCACCGGTTAAACGTTGGTGGTTCCCTGCTGCAGAAATTGCAATATCGGCAAGTTGCTCGGCGGTAGGATCTGGCACAACTCCACCATCGGCAAATGTATAAACTTTATTAGGAAAGACCATGAGAAAGAAACTTGAAACGACACTAATTCCAGGTGGCATGCCGATTATCTGTATACCAGCGCGTAAAACATCACCGGTTGTGGATATTGATCCGGCAACACTTCCATCGGAAAGACCTTCACGCACCATCATTGCACCAAAAAACAAAGGATGCTGCATAATTTTGGTAGCTTCTTCTATTGTCATTCCTTTTGCTTTGCGCAATTCATAGTACGTTTGAATGAATTGTTGCAGAGATGGGTGTGTGAGGGGATTGACAATTCCAATATTGTCTAACGAAACGTTGAGAGATGTTGCCAGTTTTTTTATTTCATCCTCTCCGCCAATAAGAGTCACTTTTGCAATTTGTTCATCGGTAAGAATTCTTGCGGCACGAATTGCACGCTCGTCGAGTGCATCTGGGAGAACAATGTGCTTTTTGAAACTTTTGGCTTTTTCTTTAATGTTTGTTATAAGGGTATTCATAATACTATGCTCTCTTTCATTAGTTCGTGTATTGCTAAGACGGACAATCCGGTAACAGACAATTGTGTTACTTCTGCCGAAATGTCAATATTAATTGCAAAGTAAAATTAAAAAAACTTTATTTTTCAGCATAATTAATAATGTTTAATGAAATTTCTTTTATTTGAGAATCTGTCATAGTTTCATTAATATTTAAAGGTAAATGTATGAACAGTAAACGTGTATATATCGAAACCTACGGCTGCCAGATGAATGTGGCAGATACTGAAATAGTGCTCCGTATACTAAAGGATGCCGGTTTTTCTCATACTGCAAGCATCGAATCTGCAGATGTTGTTCTAATCAATACTTGTGCAGTACGTGAAAATGCCGAACAACGTGTTTTCGGACGTTTAGGTGCTTTTAATGCTTTTAAAAAATTCAATCCCGGTGTTGTTGTTGGAATGCTTGGTTGTATGGCTGAGCATTTACGAAAGAAAATTCTTGAACTTGAAGAAGGTGTCGATTTTATTGTAGGTCCCGATGAATACCGTAAATTGCCTGAACTTATTTATGCGTCACAACATGGCCATCGGGGTATAGCCGTAAAGCTTTCGCGCGTTGAAACTTATGACGATATACTACCGTTGCGCACAGAGGGTGTTTCAGCATGGCTGGCAGTTATGCGTGGGTGCGATAAGTTTTGTACTTACTGTGTGGTTCCATTTACACGGGGAAGAGAGCGTAGTCGTAGTGTGAAAAGTATTGTGCAGGAAGTTGAGTATCTTTCGCGTCAAGGGTTTAAAGAGGTTACGCTACTTGGTCAGAATGTCAATTCATATAAGGATGGAGACAATGATTTTGCATCGTTGCTAGCTGCTGTTGCACAGGTAGATAGAACCATGCGCATTCGGTTTACAACATCGCATCCCTACGATATGTCGGATCGGCTGATTGATACGATTGCAGAACATTCTAATATTTGTAACTACATTCATCTTCCGGTACAATCAGGTTCCGATAGAATTTTGGAACTTATGGCTCGTTATTATACTGCCCAGCAATACAAATCATTGGTTGTAAAAATCCGCCAACGAATTCCGGATGTTGCTTTGTCGACAGATATTATTGCTGGTTTCCCGACTGAGACAGAAGATGATCATAAACGTACACTTGACCTGCTTCAGGAAATTCAGTTTGATGGTGCATTCACCTTTAAATACTCCCCACGTGAAGGTACAAAAGCATACGCTCTTGCAGATGATGTACCGGAACCAGAAAAAATTCGACGCTTAAACGAAATAATTGAGCTGCAACGTACAATATCGTTAAAACTGAATGAACAACTTGTCGGACGTATTGTTGAAGTTCTTGTTGAAGGAGAAAGTAAGAAATCTGTAACTGATTATTGCGGTCGCACAGATACTAACAAGATGGTTGTTTTTCCACATGGGGACGAAAAAGCAGGCGATTACCTCAAAGTACACATCCGGAGTGTCAATACAGCAACTTTATTTGGAACAGTAATATACGATTCGGGGGAGGCGCATTTGCAACCTATACAAAGGAGCGTAGCGCTATGAAAACACAAATGATGCTGGTAGTTTTGTTTTTGATGGTAAATGCTAATGCGATTGCTCAAAGTACTCAGGAACCAGATATTCGGCGTCGTCTGGAAATGATTGAGCGAGGACAAATTGAAGCTGTAAGGGCAGAATTACCGATATTGATGACACAGTATCAGAATAATCCCGGTGTTCTGTACCTACAGGCAGTGTTAACAACCGATGGCACAGAGGCAGCAAAAATGTACCAGAACATTGTAGATAATTTTCCACGAAGTGAATGGGCAGATGATGCTCTCTATCGTTTATACCAGTATTACTACTCTATTGGTCTTTACAAAACAGCAGAACAGAAATTGCAGCAGCTTCGTCAGGATTACCCGTTTTCTGCCTATGCAGTAGAAACACCTCCTTTGACGGATAATATTGCTGACATAAAACAATCTGCAGCTGTGAAGGAATCCGTCAAACAACCTGTGAAAGAAAGAGAAACAGCTGTATCTGAGGCAATAAGACAAAAATATGAAGGTACCGGTTTTACAGTACAAATAGGAGCTTTTTCTACATTACAAAATGCTGAATTACTGAAAACGAAATTTGAACAGGAAGGATACACCTGTAATATTTTTACAATGATGAGCAATGGTAAAAAGCTTCATAAAGTATGGGTAGGAGAGTATAGTACATACAAAGAAGCTCAATCAGCAATTCAGGAAATCAAACAAAAATATGGTCTTAATGCTATAGTGGTATCGAGGTGATGGAGCGTAGTGAATTTCAAAAACAATTTGGTATTCTCGGAGTTTCGCCGGCAATTGTTGAACTTGTTGATGTTATCCAACAAGTAGCCCCGACTGAAATGACAGTACTTATTACCGGCGAAAGTGGTACCGGAAAAGAACTGGTTGCAAAAGCGATCCATGGTATAAGTAAACGTGCGCATAAAGCAATGGTCTCTGTTAACTGCGGAGCTATTCCTGAAGGGTTGATGGAAAGTGAATTGTTTGGTCATGAAAAAGGAGCTTTTACCAGCGCAACTGATAGCCGTAAAGGCTACTTTGAAATTGCTGATGGTAGCACAATATTTTTAGATGAAATAGGTGATATGCCCCTTTCAACCCAGGTAAAATTGCTTCGGGTACTTGAAAGCGGTGAATTTATGCGTGTTGGTTCTTCAGTGCTTCGTAAAACTGATGTGCGTGTTATAGCAGCCACAAACAAAGTACTTGAGTATGAGGTTCAGCAGAAACGTTTTCGGGCTGATCTCTATTTCCGGTTACGGTCTGTAAACATTCATCTTCCACCTCTCAGAAACAGAAAGGAAGATATACCGGTATTGGTAGAACATTTTGTAAAGGAAGTAACTGAAAAAAATAATATTCAATTCCATGGATTTTCTGACGATGCAACAGAACTAATGATGCAATACGATTGGCCCGGAAATATCAGAGAACTCAGGAATACCATCGAGAGTATGATTGTGCTTGAGAACGGAAAATTTATTACCGCACATGATTTGCACAAGTATCTCCAGAAATATTCCTTAAGCACTGAACGAAATTTACCAGTATTTGCAAACAAAAGTGTAGAACAGGCAGAACGAGAACTTATTTACCGTGCGTTGATTGAATTAAAAAATAATATTACTGAGTTGCGTGAATTGGTTGAAGAAAAGCTTAACCATCTCAACGGTAACAGAAAAACGCTTGTTGTTTCTCCGCCGGAAGAAGAGGTATTAACACTCGATGAAATGGAGCGACGGATGATTCAGGCAGCACTCCATCGACACAACGGCAACAGACGACTTGCCGCTCAGGATCTTAACATTAGTGAACGCACCTTATATAGAAAAATCAAAGACTACGGCCTGTCATCATGAAAACTCAAAATAGAACATATAGCGCGAGATTGATTTTCTGCATAGGAATGTTTTTTTTGCTGATGGTGACTGGATGTACCTATTCCTTCAAGGGAGGTACGGTGCCACCGCATTTGCGTACCATAGCAATTCCAATTGTTGAAGATCAGACCGGAACAGGAGATCCAACGCTCCGTGAAACAATGACACGACAACTGACAGATCTTTTTGTACGTGATAATACGTTACAATTAACTGATAAAACCAGTGCGGACGCAGTACTGGAAACAGTCATTGTTGAATTTCGGGATTCACCGGCAGTACTCCAGGGAGTAGAAAAAGTTGCCGAAAGGCGAATTTCAGTAACTGTACGTGCAACACTTCACGATCAGGTTCTTAGAAAAAAAATGTGGGAAAAGAGTTTTACTCGATGGGGAAATTATCCTTCGGGGGGATCGTTAACACAACGAAACGAAGGGATAGAAGAAGCACTACGAAAAATAACTGAAGATATTTTAAATGAAACAGTTGCAGGATGGTGAGGTTCTATGAATTTAGCATTTGTTTTTTTACGCAAACAGATTTTTGAAGATCCAACATTTTCGGATGTTGTATTGTATACATATTTTGTTTCGCTTCTTATTCTTTTTATTTTCGGAGCGCATGGTTTTGTCATGGTGTATCATTACCTTAAGCAGCGTGGTCTAAAACACGTTGCACCAGAAATTAAAGATTGGCCCGTGGTAACGGTACAGTTGCCAATGTTCAACGAACTGTACGTTGTCAATCGATTAATAGATGCAGTGTGTGCCCTCGACTATCCGAAAGAAAAACTCGAAATTCAGGTGCTCGATGATTCTACCGACGAAACAATTGAAGTTTGTGCCAAAGCTGTTGCTCACTATCGGGCATTGGGATATGATATAAAACATATTCACCGTACAGATCGTACTGGTTTCAAAGCCGGCGCTTTGAAAAATGGACTTGAGTTGGCTCGTGGTGAGTTCATTGCAATCTTTGATGCAGATTTTGTTCCTCATCGTGATTTTCTGAAAAAAACAATTCCACACTTTTACACTGATCCGAAAATAGCTGTTGTTCAAACACGTTGGGAACATATCAATGAAGATTATTCGTTACTCACTAAAGCGCAAGCATTTGCGTTGGATGGACATTTTGTTGTTGAGCAGGATGTACGGTGTAAAGCAGGTTATTTCATAAACTTTAATGGTACGGGGGGGGTGTGGCGAAAAGAAGCAATTTACGATGCAGGTAACTGGCATTCTGATACCTTAACAGAAGATCTGGATTTAAGTTACAGAGCACAGTTACGCGGCTGGAAATTTATTTACCTTAGCGATGTAACATCTCCGGCAGAATTACCTGCGGAAGTTAATGCTTTAAAAACACAACAGTTTCGTTGGACAAAAGGAGCTATTGAAACTGCACGGAAAATTCTCCCGGAAGTATGGAAAGCAAATATTCCTTTCCGTGTAAAAATTCATTCAACGTTCCACCTTACCAATAACATTGTCTTTCCGTTTATTATACTGGCAGGGCTATTAAATGTGCCCCTTATTTACATAAAACAGCACGGCGGGTATGAATCATATTTTGCATTGATGTCGGTTTTTGTGATTGCCTTTGTTGGCTCTTTTCTGTTTTATTTTGTATCTCAAAAAGAAGCTCATCCCGATTGGCGTCGCCGTATTTTATTGTTCCCGTTGTTTATGGCAGGGAGTATGGGTTTTGCTGTCAACAATACCCGTGCAGTGATTGAAGGATTATTTAAAAAGCGAAGTGAGTTTGTACGCACTCCAAAGTATGCTATACGTAAAAAGCATGAAGCATGGCAATCAAAGAAATATGCAACCCGTAAAAAAATTGATTGGGTGGTAGTTGTTGAAATTCTTTTAGCACTGTATTGCTTTTTCGGTGTCATTTCATCATTATATTACTTAGAGATAGCTGCATTACCGTTTCAGTTGTTATATTTTATGGGGTTTGGTGGAATCGCATGGTTGTCAGTTCGTCATGCACTTGAGGCACGAAAAATACGACAGCGCACATGAGTGAGATAATAGAACAGAAAATTCAAATTCTTGAAAAAAGAGTCAAAGACTCTTCAGCTTCTCCACTCTTTGCACAACTTGCTGCATACTATCTGGAGATCGGACGATTGGATGATGCACTTCGCGTGTGTGATACGGGTTTGGCACACCATCCGTTTTATACAACCGGTCACCTTATCAAAGGCAAAGTACTTCTTGCACTAAACATGCCAAAAGAAGCGCAACGTGAACTTGAATTTGTTGCGAGCTTCTTTCCAACAAACGAGGAAATAAAAAGATTACTTCAGTCTGTTGCTTCAGCAACAATTGAAGGAGATGGACACAATATACCTTCTGCTGAAGAAGCACCGACGACAACTGCTGTACCTTCAGAAGCAACCGAAACTATACCGGCTGGTTGGGGCGGAATATTATCAATAGAAGATGTTGAGCCTTCGCAGCCATCAACTACTGAACAAATGATTTCTCAAACATATGACTACACACCATCCGTTGCTTCTGAACAAACAACATATGAACCGGATTATTCCATACCATCTTCAACAGAATCACCGGTTACAACAGAAGATACTTACCAGTCAACGTTTGAGCACACGTACGAAACATCAGCATTCCCTTCGACTTTTGAATTTATGCCAACAGTCGGTTCTGAAAATATTCAATCATCGGAAACTACGATTCATGCACAAGAACAGAAAGCAGTGGAACCATTAACACCGGAAGAATTTAACTCATTCGAGCTGTTTGCATCGCGAATAAAGGCAACTGTGGGTGGAGAGAATACTCTGACAATTAATGATTTCTTTAATTCAACGGAAAGTTCTGAAACGGAGCTACAGATACCAGCAAATGTGCAAACCGAATCCGAGCCATCTCCATTTTTCAGTACATCATTTTTTGAAAGCAACTTTACATCAGAAGAAAGTTCTTCATTTACTGCACCAACGGATTTACCAACCGATGCATTTGGTAGTTCTGCATTGCAGGAACCTCCGGTGTTTAATCCGCCATTTGCAACCGAAACGACAGTTGATGATAATCCAACAATCGAAGATCTGACTGAAAAGTTACAAGGTGCTGGTAAAATAACACCAATTATTGATTTCACTCAACGAGAAACACCGGTTATTTCAGATCAGGATTCCGATAGTGGAACAGGATTCGTAACACCAACACTTGCCGAAATTTATGCAAAGCAGGGATGGTACGATGATGCGATTAAAGCATATCGTACATTAGCAAAAACAAAACCAGAAGAACGTGAGCGCTTCGAACAACGAATCAAGGAACTGGAGTCTCTCAAAAATCAGGCAGCCGCTCAATAACCCCTTATAGCATTTCGAGAATTAATCCACCGACGATAAAACTTAAAACTATCATTACAGTAAAAGTAACAATTGCTGTACGAAACGACAATTTTACCACCCGACGGTTATTGGGGAAGTGATGACTATACTCGTTAAAAGAGATAACGTATGCACTTACAACAGCCAATATGCTAAAAAGTACAGCAATGGTAAGCAATATTAAAAACATACAAACAAGAGCATATTATTGAGTATGGCTGTATCTGATAATTTCTGCACGTTCTATAGTAATCATTGCACCACACGAAGCCTCTTCAATCATTTGTTCAACGAATGGTAAAAAATTCTTCAAACGGTCTTCTGTATCAACAATTTCTATAACGATCGGAAGATCTTCAGACAAACGCAGAATTTTTGCAGTATGAATAACCCGACTGTCGGCACCAAAACCTGCAATCCCGCGCAGAATTGTACAACCGGCCAAACCTTGTTGCTTTGCCTTTTGTATAATTGCATCGTAAAGTGCCTGATGTTTGTATATATCGGATTCTCCAATAAAAATACGAAGGAGTTTCCCTTCACCGGCAAGACGCATAGATGTATCTCCTATATTAAATTATTTTACCTGAAATTGAACCAACAATTGTTGCAAGAAGTCCAAGGACAACAGAAAACGTAACATACAAAATGGCTTTTAAATACTCACTTTCATGAAGCATAGCAAAAGTTTCGTAACTGAATGTTGAAAATGTGGTAAAACCACCAAGTATGCCGATTGTCAGGAATATTCTCATAGAAGGATTTATTAAAAACCGTTCTTCGAGAAATGTCATGAGAAATCCGATCAGAAAGCAACCGATGATATTGACGAAAAGAATTCCAAAAGGGAATGAGCTACCCAAATAGCGCGGTACTAAACCAGAAAGCCAATAACGACCAACCGCACCTATGCCGCCACCAAAAAAAACGAGTAAATAATTTTTCATATCATTTCTCATTTATTCATAGTTAAAAAAAAACTCCTACCGCTCAGTGGTAGGAGTTATCATTGTGTACTTCACAACATTTAGCTTTCGCACGGCGAACTCCATCGCCTTATAAAGTATAAAAAATTAAAAGAACTCTTTCAAATAATATCGCTGACTATTTGTTGCGGTATTGTAATAATTCATTAATGAGATCTGTGTCCATTATTCCTGAATTCTTTTTTGTTTCAAAGTCAAAAAAGTAGATTCCAAATTCACCCTTATATTCCCATTTTGTCCATGCGATGTCTTCTTCCTCAAATACACTGATGAGGTCGGAGTAATAAGCAAGTCGGGCTGTACGAGGTACGGTAGGTAAACATCCGAATTCTCCACAATACAAAGGAAGTTTTTTTGATTTTGCAAACTCAATTGCAGGTCTGATCATTTGCTTTATCCGATTTTTGTTAAAAGGTTCTTTTAGTTCTTCAAGAAGTTGTATTGTTGTTGTATCAGCAGTAGCTAACCAGTTATTCAGAACTTCGGGTTGAACAATCATTCCTGGATATGTAATTTCTGTACGGTAATTTTTAAGAGGTGTCCAGCTTGCTGTATAATGGGTAAAGAGAAGTGGTGAGTAAAAATGAAAACTAATGATGATATTCTTGTCGTTTTCCGGAAGATCAAGAAGTGGTACAAGTTGCACTATCTGCCACATATTAGAACCAATAACGATTACTCGGTCGGGTTCAGTCTTCCGTAATTCTGTCAAAGCTTTGTTGAATAACTTATTCCAATCCTCTGGTGTTGGCGCAACGGCTTCGTTGAGAAGTTCATAAGCAACCATAGAAGTAGGATAAGAACATAACACTGCAGAAAGCTGATTCCATAAATTAATAAAATGCTCCTGTTCACGTGGATCGGTCCAGAGAGTATTGACCGAGCCTTCGTGAGATGCATTGAAATAGTGCGAGCGAATGATGTGTAAATCAACAATTGCGCGTAAATTATGCTTTTGACACCAGTCGAGGCAAGATTTTAACAAATCAAATGCTTTTGCAATTGGTTTACCTTCTTCGTCCCACAACTCAACTTCATCGACGGGAATGCGAACATGATCGAAACCAAGTTTTGCAATTTGTTCAATGTCTTGTTCCTGAATGTAGGTATATTTCGGCTCCCACCCAAAATCCTGTGATAACCAATGGCTAAGGTTAAGCCCTCGTTTGATAATAAAAGAATCTTTAACTGCCACTTTTGCTTCTCCTACAATAATTATGGATAAGAGTAGTATTATAAGAATGTGTACGCGTTTCATGGTGGTACCCTTTCTGTGATGATATTAGCAATAGTAATATACAGAAAACTTAGATAGATATATAGATGATAGTGCAGGTATCGATGTTTAAACGATGCTGTCAACAGAATGAAGGAGTGGACTATTAATGAGTGATTTTGCGTTTTATTGTTGTGCAGAACGTTTTCTCCACCAGCCAGCCAATATACTAGCAATGAGTGAATGAAACAAGCTTGAAATCGCAGAGGGAATAGCTACAAGCGGACTTGTAAAGTTCTGACGGGCAAGCACTACTCCAAGTCCTGAATTTTGCATGCCGACTTCGATTGAAATAGTTTTTGCTACAACACTATTGCTACCGGCAATTCTTGCAAGCAGATATCCCAATAGAAACCCAAATGAATGAAGAGAAAAAACAGAAGCAAACAATGTAATACCACCCGTAATAATTGCATCTTTGCCGGTGCCGATAATTGACGAAACAATAAGTGTTATCATTACAACAGCTACAGCTGGCATGATTGGAAGGATTTTTTCTGTTGTTTTGGGTAACCATCGACGTAACGTTACACCAAGTATTACCGGAATGACAATGACCTGTACAGTGCTTAAGAATAATCCAAGTGTATCAACGTATAAACGGTTTCCGACAAGTACGGAGGTAAGTGAGGGTGTTAATATTACAGCAAGTAATGTTGAAACTGTAGTTAAAGTAACAGAAAGCGCAACATCAAGTTTGGCAATGTAACAAATAACATTTGATGCAGTACCACCGGGACAACTTGCAACAAGACATAAACCGACTGCATACTCTTTTGGAAGTTGATAGAAGTAGCCAAGGACAAATCCAAGCGCAGGCATTATAGTGTACTGTAATAATACACCTAAAAATATTTTTCCGGGCATCGAAGCAATTCTTCTAAAATCATCCAACTGAAGGGTAATACCCATTCCAAGCATTATAATACCAAGTCCAAGGGTTATAAAATAACCCGAAAACCAAGTAAATAATGGAGGATAATAAAGTGCTAATAAACTAGCACATAGCACCCAAAGCGGAAAGAAATTTACAAATTTCTGCATTGTCTTAAATGCCTTTGAATATGTCATTAAAGAAGTAAGCTTATGGAGCAGATATTTTAGATATTCTGTTCCGTATTCAGTGATCGGTAAAAGTTATAAAACTGATCACGAATTTCATCTCTTACCCGACGAAATTCTTTAAGTTGCTCTTCTTCACTTCCGGTTGCAATAGCCGGATCATCGAAACCAATGTGAAGACGATGTTTTACAGTACCAGTAAAAAACGGACATGTCTCTTTTGCATTATCACATACAGTAATAACATAATCGATAGAATGATGAACAAAATCTGAAACATTTTTTGGTTTATTGCCGGAAATATCAATGCCAGCTTCTATCATTACCTGTATTGCTTTTGGATGAACTGATGGAGCTGGCGAAGTTCCCGCTGAATAGACTTCAAGTGAAGAATCAAATGACTTTAAAAAGCCTTCAGCCATCTGACTTCGGCATGAATTACCAGTGCAGAGGATAAGTATTTTCATAGTATTCCCTTATTGTTCTGACCATGTTACTATATATTCAGTTTTGTCCGGAATAGAACAGATGTATTGCTGATGATTCCATTTACCATTTAAACCAAATTTTGTTGCCATAAGTTCAAAGTGACACATTGCAATACCAATATCGATGCGTTGAAGATCGGCTAGTTGAAGTAAAGTAAAAAGTAGGGTTCCTTTGCCATATCCTTCTGTACGCTGAAGATAGAAATGCCAATCTTTGCCATTATGGATAATACGCCACGGTTGTTTGTTGGATGCCGATGGTGCCCTTCGTACCATATCAAGAATTGTATAGTAAGGCTCATCGCTGGATAGTTCCAGTGGTTGCATAAAAGTTTTTTCGAAAAAAAGTTTATCGAAAGGTAGCCGTTTAGTTGCATGGACGTATTTTCTTACAAGTGTTATATCGGCATGTTGCTGAGGGTATCCGATAGCAATAACTGCAGGAAGCATTTCGTTTGGCATACATTCCATTGCGGTTGCGAAACGACTTTTCGTAAATGTACCTCCAAGCCAGCATGTACCAAGTCCAAGTTCTGTTGCTTTCAGTACAACATGTTCCATCGTGTATCCGAATTCTTCGTGAGCAGTTGGTGTTTGTGTGATAACTCCGGCAACAAAAGCCTGAGGGTCTTTAATAAAACCATAGGTGCCAAAATTTTTGAATAGAATAGTATCGGTCTCAGTAGAAGAAAAAAGCATCAGACGCATCGGAGTGCCAAAAAGTCCTGATGTAAGAGTATGAATAAAGCTTTTTAAATCGCAGAGGGTGATACTATTAATTGATTGTTTAGAGAACTTGCGGCATGAGTACCGCTGCATAATTATTTGTGATAGTTCTTGTTCCATAACTTAAATATAGAATAAAATTGCAGAAAGTGTTGTTAAGAAATAAAAAATTGTTTTTTTGAAAAAAAAGAGAATGAGTGCAACATATGGAAATTTAAGTTGAAACGGATGGAAGGTAAGTTCTATACAAATAAAACATAAAAAGAAGTACAGAGAATATATACTACATGCCATTTGGAATTATGAAATAATCGGAAAATTGATTTTTGAAGAGAGTAAATTTTGAAAAAGAGGAATATTTTTATTCACCACTAAGTACACAAAGATTTATTCTCTGCGTACTTAGCGGTGTGATTTTCCTACTTCATCAACATCATTTTCTTAATTTGAACAAAATCCCCAGCTTGCAATCTGTAGAAATATGTTCCACTTGAAAGTCTGCTCGCATTAAAATTTATTGTATGATTGCCAGCTTGTAAATCATTATTGACAAGTTCTGCAACTTCTCTACCAAGCACATCATATACTTTCAATGTTACATAACTTGATTTTGGAATTGTAAACGAAATAGTTGTGCTTGGATTGAATGGATTTGGGTAATTTTGGTGTAAAATGAAATTAGTTGGGGTTATTTCATTTTCTTCAACACCGGTTGCCCCTGAAATTGTCCAGCGGGCAATGTTGTTAACCGTAATACCGCCTGCTTTTTCAAACCATCCACCAACATATAACTCACCGTTATAAACCGCCATAGCATATCCACTAAAGCTCAATCCAGAACCTACATTATCCCAATTTGATCCATTCCATCGGGCAATATATTTTGCTTCCAGACCTGGTTCGTATGCATTAACAAAATTGACATTTTGAAAATTTCCACTGACATATAATTCATTGTTGTAAACACCTAATGATTGAACAATATCACTTACTCCATTTCCATTTCCACTACCGACTATATTCCAGGAGGTACCGTTCCAACGTGCAATATGTCTTGCTTCTAATCCTCCTGAATGCCAAAAAGAACCTCCCACATAAAGTTCTCCATTATATACAACCATTGCATTTACCTGGTTATCTACCCCATTAGTTGAACCAGTCCCCACTGTGCTCCAATTATTTCCATCCCAAGTAGCTAAGTTATTTACATTTACTCCTCCAGCTTCAGTAAAATATCCCCCGACATAAAGTTTACCATCATATACTGCCATACTGAAAACAGTTCCATTCACCCCATTAGTTGTTCCTGACCCTACACTGTTCCAGCTTGTCCCGTTCCATCGAGCGATATTTCTTACATCAACTCCACCAGCTTTTGTTATGCTATTACCAGCAACATATAACTCCCCATTGTAAACAGTTAATACTCTAACATTACCATCAACACCATTATTTGAACCACTACCTACGCTTTTCCAACTTGTACCATCCCAACGAACAATACTATTACCGGCTGCACCTGATAGCTGTATAAAATTGCCAGCCATATATAGTTCATTATTGTATACTGCTAATGCGTTAATAAAATTAAGCATTCCTGGATTCCAGTTCCCTACATCACTCCAAGTGCTTCCATTCCACTTAGCAATCCCCTTGGCTGTAATTCCACCTGCTTGATTAAACCAACCTCCAACGTAGAGTTCTCCATTATAAACGGCAAGGGCATACACCCATGAACTAATACCAACATTGGAATCTGAACCTACTGCACTCCAGGTACCTGAATCAGAAAGTGCACTTTCTGTTTTACTCAAAAATCTTGGCTTTCCATCTT
>FWPV01003172.1_pt1 | contig 38000 bp, 35 predicted proteins | sample 2228371 | NCBI WGS metagenome assembly FWPV01 (sample SAMEA103939776, study PRJEB20133) | metagenome
CAGTAGCGGCGCGGCTGGGGTTCGACGAGACCCGGGCGAACACGCTCCATGTGGTGGAGGGCAGACTTGCCGGCACCGTGGCCGAGCCGATCCTAGGGAAGGAAGCCAAGCTCCGGGCGCTGCACGAGATCACGGCGCGGCTGGGGATCACGTCGGCCGAGGCGCTGGCGGTCGGGGACGGGGCGAACGATCTGCCGATGCTGCTGGCCGCCGGGACCGGGGTCGCGCTGCACGCCAAGCCGCGCGTGCAGGCCGAGTGCGAGGTCCGGGTCAACCACGGCGACCTGACGGCGCTGCTGTATCTGCAAGGCTATGCGCGCGACGCCTTCGCCCCGGCCTGACCCGCAGCAACCGGACGGAGCGCGTTCCGCGCCAGTCTTTGCTCTCGTCGTCGGGACTTTGCCCTCCTCCTCGGTGATGGGGGTTTCACCCCCAGACCCCCAGAGTATTTGGCAAATGAGCAAGCTGCATTTGCTCATTTTCCCAAATACTCCCGCCGGAGGCTCTGCCGTGACACCTGGCGCAGCCTTGGGGCGCCGGTCCGCGGCAGCGCCGCCGCGCGGGCCCTCGATGGGCCCCAAGGCGGCTCCCCCTTGCCCCCGTTCCGCAAACCGGCCAGAACCGGGCCCATGTTCGAGATTGCCACCGATTTTGCCATTCTCCTCATCATCGCCGCCTTTTGCGCGGGGTTCATCGACAGCATTGCAGGCGGGGGAGGGCTGATCACGGTCCCGGCTCTCCTGCTGGCCGGAGCCTCGCCGGTCGAGGCTTTGGCCACGAACAAACTGCAAGGCACTTTCGGGGCGGGGACGGCGATGCTGACCTATGCCAGGGCAGGGCATGTGCGACCGCAGGATCAGCTGGGCATGGCGGTGATCAGCGCCGCCTTCGGTGCCCTGGGCGCGCTGGTGGCGCATCTGGTCCCGGCCGAGGTTCTGCGGATCGTCATGCCCGTGGTGATGATCGGGGTGGCTGCCTTCTTTGCATTGAAGCCCGGCCTGTCTGACGAAGCCCGGGCGGAGCGGGTGAAACCTGCGGTGTTTGCGATGACGGTGGTCCCGGCGATTGCCGCTTATGACGGGTTCTTCGGGCCGGGCACCGGCTCGTTCTTCATGCTTGGCTTGGTCCTTCTCGCGGGCTACGGCGTCTTGAAGGCCACGGCGCATACCAAGATGCTGAACTTCGCCTCGAACCTTGGTTCGCTTCTCGTCTTCATCCCCTCGGGCGCGACGTGGTGGGCGGTGGGGCTGGCAATGGCGGTGGCCCAGGTCGCGGGCGCAAGTCTTGGCGCACGGGTCGCAATCCGGACCGGCGCGCGGCTGATCAAGCCCTTGCTGGTGGTTGTCTCGACCGCGATGGCGCTGCGGCTGTTGTGGCAGGCCTTGGCCTAGGCACCCCAGCCCGCCGCCTGCATTTCGCGCAGACGGCTGGCGGTGCGTTCAAATTCGAAGGCACCCTCGCCCTCGAGGTAAAGCCGCTCCGGCGCTTCGGCGGCGGAGGCGATCAGGCGCACCTTCGCCTCATAAAGCGCGTCGATCAGGGTGACGAAGCGCTTGGCCTCGTTGTAGTTGGCGGAGGAGAGTTGCGGGATGTCCTCCAGGATCAGCACCCGGACCGCGCGGGCGATGGCGAGAAAGTCGGCGGGGCCAAGCGGCTTGGAGCAGAGATCCCAGAAGCTCGCTCGGCCGATCCCGTTGGCGAACCGGGGCAGGATCAGCTGGCGGCTGTTCACCTCGAGCCGAAGCGGCTGCTCTGGTGCCCCGCCGGTCAGGTCGGTCCAGAGCGCGGCGATCCCGGCAGTCGCCTCGCGGGCGGGGTGGAAATAGACCTGCGCGCCCGCCAGCCGGTGCTGGCGGTAATCGGTCGGGCTTTGCAGTTCGACGACCTCAAGCCGGTCCTCCAGCATGGCGATGAAGGGCAGGAACAGCGCCCGGCTGAGGCCATCCTTGTAGAGGTCCACCGGCGGGCGGTTCGAGGTGGTGACGATCACCACCCCGGCGGCGAAGAGCTTTTCGAACAGCCGCCCCACGATCATCGCGTCGGTGATGTCGGTGATCTGCATCTCGTCGAAGGCGAGGAGCCGCAGGTCGCGGGCGATCTCCTCGGCGACCGGGCCGAGCGGATCCTCGATCCCGCGGCTTCGGGCGGCGTGCATGCCCTTGTGGACGCCCTGCATGAAGGCGTGGAAGTGGACGCGGCGTTTCCGGGTGATGTCGGTCGCGTCGGTGAAAAGGTCCATCAGCATCGACTTGCCCCGCCCGACCCCGCCCCAGAGGTAAAGGCCCACGGGCGCGGGGATCGGCTTGGCGAAGAGACCGGCGAAGAGGCCGACCTTGCGGGTGGCGTTCGATTCCAGCCAGACCCGCAGGCTTTCCAGCCGGGGCAGGATCGCATGCTGCGCGGGGTCGGCCCTGAGGAGGCCTTGGGCCACACGGGCCTCGTAGAGTTCGGTCAGGGTCTGCCGCATGGGGCAGGAGTAGCGGGGCCGGGGCAGGGGCCGCAAGGGTCTCTGCCGCGCCACGCGTGGCGCGGGTTGCGAGTTGCGGGATTTCAAGGGGTTGGCTGCGGGCGTTGGGGGATTGGTTTGGGTTGGGTCGTTGCGCAATTTGTCATTGTCGCGCTGGCAGGAACCCGGTTGGTGTTGCAAGAGCCGTCCATATGGTGGGTCCCCGCTTGCGGGGAGATGACAGCTGGGAGAGTGGAGGATCGGTCGGGAGGATGCTTTGCCGATGATAGACGCGGAGTTTCGGGAGGATGCAACGGGAGCGATAGCGCACTTCAATCGGGCGTCGGACGTCCACCCCGCGATCGGACGCTGCCCTGTGGTGCGCTGGTTGGTGCGCAGTGACGGCGCGTCCGGGGAAGGTGGCAGATCTGGAGGAAGGTCAGGCCGAAGCCCGACCCGCCGGTCTGTCGCCCTGAATCAGGATGATGCTTGATAGCAACCTCATCCCGATCTCGATTCCCGGTGGTCGCGTGAGTGACGCGGAAAACCGGAGTCCACTTTTCCGCATCACGCCCTCAGCGGGGGGCCGCTGGGGCCTTTGCCAAAGCCGTCCGGATAGCGTGCTGCCAGTTGCCCGCGGTAATCTTGCCGCTGGTGTAGGTCCGTTTGCCCTGGCCCTCGCATCCGCGGCACACGCATGGGCCTGGGCGAGCCCGCCATTGGAGCTGGTGGCACCCGACTGGCATTTGCAGCCTTCCGGGTGCGCGTCGGTGCGGCGCGCGGGTGGCGGTCACACCTTGACCACCGCGCATTCAGGAAGAAGTCGCATCACGTCTTCGAGGCGGCAAAGCTGGGTGGCGTCAGTCATCACGGCGGCAGATGCGGCGGCAGAGCCGAGGGCGAGGGCCTCGGCGTTCGACTGGCCGCGCGACAGGGCAAGGACGAAGGCCGCGACAAAGCTGTCGCCTGCGCCGACGGTGGAGCGGACGCGGACCTTGGCGGCCCTGGAGAACAGGCGCTGTCCGGCATCGGCCAGCACGTTGCCTTCGGCACCGCGGGCGACGATGACGGTTTTCGCCACGCCTTTGCGGACCAGGCTCTGCGCGAACTCGGCGGTGTCGGTGAGAGAGGGGAGGGGCCGACCGGCAAGCTCTTCGCCTTCCGGGCCGTCCATGCGCAGGACTTCGAGGCCGGGGATCGGGTGGCGCACCGCCTCGGTCAGGGTGGAGCCGGAGGTGTCGAGGATCACGCGCGTCTCGGGCATCGAGGCGGCAAGTTGCGCGGGAAAGTCGACCGGCACGCCGGGGGGCTGGCTGCCGGAGATCACCGAAAGCCCGCCTGGGCGTGCGGTGGCGCGCAGCAGGGTGAAGACGCGGGCGCGTTCGGCCTCGCCCCAGACCGGACCGGGCAGCATGAAGCGGAACTGCCTGCCGGTGGAGTCTTCGTTGACGGTGAGCGACTGGCGGGTTTCGCCGGGGCCGAGGATCGAGAGGAAGGTCACGCCCTCGCCCCGGATCAGCCCGGCCAGACGGTCGCCGGTGAGGCCGCCGATGGCGACAAGGGCCAGGCTGTCGCCCCTCAGCGCCTTGATCGCGCGGGAAACGTTCAGCCCGCCGCCGCCGGGGTCAAGCTGCGGTTCGGTGCACCGCAGCTTGTGGCCGGGGATCAGCTCGGGCACCGCGGTCGCCATGTCGAGCGCGGGGTTGAGCGTGAGGGTGAGGATCGGAAGCTGGGACATGCGGCACCTCAAGGCTGTTACCGCTATCATAAGGGCTTTGTGACGAAATGGAACCGCCCCCGGAGTGAGTGTCCGAGGGCAAAAGTTTTCGAAAACTTTTGGCAAAATCCTTCGAAGGATTTTGGCTCCCGGGATCAGCCGTTCAGCATTAGTTGATAGCTGGCGGGCACGTAGCGGAAGCCGTCTTCCTTCGCTTCGACGAACCCGATGCCCGGGAAGGGCATGTGGTAGCCGATGAACGGAATCCTGTCGGCGGCGATCATCCCGAAGACGGACTTGCGCGTGGCGGCGGCGGCGGGCTTGTCGGCGTCGAAGCGGACCTCCCAGTCGGGTTTCTGCAGGGACCAGACATAGTGGTTCGCGGTGTCCGCCGCGATCGCAAGCCGCTGGCCGTCCGATTCGATCTGGTAGATCATGTGGCCGGGCGTATGGCCGAAGGCATCCATTCCGGTGATGCCGGAGGCGACGCTGCCGTTGGTGTCGAGGAAGGTGATCCGGTCGTTCAAGGGCTTCACGTTCTTGTCGAAGCCTTCGTTCGCGGCGCCCGCCCAGTAGTTGTGCTCGGTGGCCCCGGTCACGTAGCGGGCATTGGCAAAGGTCGGCGTCACGCCATCCGCCCCCATCAGCCCGCCGATATGGTCGCCGTGCATGTGGGTCAGGACCACGACATCGACCATGTCCGGGGTCATTCCCGCCGCCGTCAGCGCGGCCAGCGTGCCTTCGGCGGCAAGGCCGGTGTCGAAAAGGACGATCTCGGCCCCGGTGTTGACGACGGTCGGGGTGAAGAAGGTCTGGGTCCGGTCGGCGGGAATGAAATTGGCCGCAGACAGCGCGGCGAAGTCGTCGGGCGTGGCGTTGGTGCCGAAGGTTTCCTGCGGCTTGTCGCCCGCACGGGTGCCCGCCAGCAGCGTCGTCACTTCGAATGCGCCCAGCTTGAAGCGGTTCCACGGCGCAAAGCCAGAGCCCTGCATGGTTTCCTGGGCACCGACGGGACGGGCCAGCGCCGAGGCGAAGGGCAGCGCGGCAGCGGCGAAAAGCGCCTGACGGCGGGAAATGCTGGTCATCCTGTTCTCCTGCGAAAGCTGCGGGTAAGGGTAGCCCTGCGGGCGCGCGGGTCCGTTCACGGCTGCGTCATCGCCGGTGCAGCCTTGCACAATCGCTGTGCAGGAAGGCCGGAGCGCAGGTCATTCCCACCAGCGGTCGATGGCGGCGATCTGGTCGTCGGTCCAGCCGAAGTGATGCGCAAGTTCATGAATGACGACATGGGTGACGAGATCCTGGATCGAGATGTCGCCCCGCTCGGCCCATTCGTCCAGGATCGGGCGGCGAAACAGCCAGATCACGTCCGGACGGGTGATCTGCTCCGCCGTGGATTTCTCGGTCAGGGGAATGCCGTCGTAGAGACCGGTCAGGTCGAAGGCATCGTCGATGCCCAGCTCTTCCAGCATCTCGTCGCCGGGAAAGTCCTCGATCCGCAGGCGGATATGAGCGGCAGGGTCGCGGAAGGGCATGGGCAGGGTGGAGATCGCCTCATGGGCAAGCTGTTCGATCAGGGCGAGGGACGGGGCGATGCTGGCGGGCGCTGGGTTTGTCATGCGGGAAAGATAGGAAGCGGTTTGAGCCGGGGGAAGGGGTGCCGGACCGGGCCGGCGCGGCCCGCCTGGCCGCCGTCCTGTCGGCCGTCCGGCCGCAATGGACGAGGGCGTGCCGCGCGGACCGATCCGGGCGGGTCCGAAGGTCCGTTGCGCCCTCCCGACGATCCGTCCGGTGCAAAGCCGTCAGCGCGGGGAGCCGTCAGCGCGGGCATCGAGCCCCCGCTGACGGCGTTGCCACGGACAGCGGCTCGCAGGCTGGAAACTGGACAATGTCGGGGGCCTGTGACAGGGAGGGGCGCTTGAAGGAGCCGCTGCCATGCCCGCCACGTCGTCTCGGACCACCACCCGCTTCGCCCCCTCGCCCACTGGCTGGATCCATGTGGGCAACCTGCGCACCGCGTTGATGAACTACCTGATCGCGCGGCAGAACGGCGGGCAGTTCATCCTGCGGCTGGACGACACCGACCAGGAGCGGTCGAAGCAGGAATACATCGACGGGCTGAAGGCCGACCTTGACTGGCTGGGCATCCGCTATGACCGGGTGGAGCAGCAGTCGAAACGGATGGCGCGTTATGCGGACGCTGCCGAGGCGCTGAAGGCGGCGGGGCGGTTCTACGAGTGTTTCGAAAGCCCGGTCGAGCTGGACCTGAAGCGCAAGAAGCAGCTGAACATGGGGCGTCCGCCGGTCTATGACCGCGCGGCGCTTGACCTGAGCGAGGCGCAGAAGGCCGCCTACCGCGCCGAGGGGCGGCACGGCTACTGGCGCTTCAAGCTGGATCAGGAGCGGATAGAGTGGCAGGACGGGATCATCGGAAGGGTCTCGATCGATGCGGCATCGGTCAGCGATCCGGTGCTGATCAAGGCGGACGGGCAGGTGCTTTATACGTTTGCGTCGTCGGTCGATGATGTGGATATGGGGGTCACGCACATCGTGCGCGGGGCGGATCATGTGACGAACACCGCGACGCAGATTCAGATCATGAAGGCTTTGGGGGGCACCCCGCCGACATTCGCGCACCATTCGCTGCTGACCGGGCCGCAGGGCGAGGAATTGTCGAAGCGGCTGGGCGTCCTGTCCCTGCGCGATCTCCGCGCGCGAGGAGTGGAGCCGATGGCGCTTCTGTCGCTCATGGCGCGGCTGGGGTCGTCGAAGCCGGTCGAATTGGTATCCTCGATGGACGAGCTCGTGGCCGGGTTCGACGTTGGCTCCTTCGGGGCAGCTCCGACCAAGTTCGACGCCGAGGATCTGTTCCCGCTGACGCGGCACCATGTGCAGGGGTTGCCCTTTGCCGCCGTGAAGGACCGCGTGCAGGCGCTGGGCGTGCCCGAGGCGGAGGCCGAGGCGTTCTGGGCGGTGGCCAAGGGCAACATCACCGTGCTGGACGATCTTGGGGCGTGGTGGACCCTGTTCCGCGACGGGGCCGAGCCGGTGGTGGACGAGGCCGACCGCGACTTTGTCCGGCAGGCGCTGGCGCTGCTGCCCGCGCAGCCCTGGACGACGGCGACCTGGGATGAGTGGACGACGGCGGTGAAGCAGGCGACGGGGCGCAAGGGCAAGGACCTCTTCCGCCCGCTGCGCCGCGCGCTGACGGGGCGGGATGCCGGGCCGGAGATGGCGGACGTGATGCCGCTGCTGCGCAAGGTGCCGACGGTCTGAGACCCTGTGCCGGCCCCGGGGGCCGTCTGCCCCCGGACCCCCGAGGATACTTGCAGAAGAGAAAGGGCTTTGGCCAAGTTCTCTGAGAGGAGCGGGAATGGCTGGACCACAAGCGAAGTTCGTCGAGGGGAACCTCTTCCGGCATGTGTCGGTGATGGCGCGGACTTCGTCGGTCGGGCTGATGGCGGTCTTTGTCGTCGATCTGATCAACATGCTGTACATCGCCCTGCTGGGCCGGGCCGAGCTTGCGGCGGCGGTGGGCTATGCCGGGGCGATCCTGTTCTTCACCACCAGTTTCGGCATCGGCATGTCGATTGCCGTGAGCGCCCTGGTGGCCCGGGCGCTGGGGGCGCGCGACCCGGCCCTGGCCAGGGCGCGGGCGACGACGGGGCTGATCATCGGCTTCGTCTTCGGCTCGCTTTTCGCGGCGGTGGTCTGGATTTCGCTTGGGCCGCTGGTGGCGCTGTTGGGCGCGACGGGAGAGACGGCGGCGCTTGCCGTCCATTTCCTGCGGATCGTGACCCCGTCGCAGCCCCTGCTGATGGTGGGCATGATCGGCGGGGCGATCCTGCGCAGCCATGGCGATGCGCGGTCGGCGATGATGGCGACGGTCTGGGGGGCGCTGGCGACGGCGGTGGTGGACCCGATCCTGATCTTCGGCCTTGGCTGGGAACTGACCGGCGCTGCGATCGCGTCCGTCCTGGCGCGGATGGTGATCGCAGTGATGGCGCTGCGGCCGATCCTGAGGAATCACGGCGGGTTCGACCGCCCGACGCCGGGGCAGGTGGTGGCCGACATGGGGCCGGTCTGGGCCATCGCGGTGCCGGCGATCCTGACCCAGGTGGCGACGCCGGTGGGGCAGGCCTTCGTCACCCGCGCGACCTCTGCCTATGGCGAGGCGGCGGTGGCGGGCATGGCGATTGCCGGGCGGCTGACGCCGGTGGCGTTCGGGGTGATCTTCGCCTTGTCGGGTGCCATCGGGCCGATCATCGGGCAGAACTTCGGGGCCGGGCGGATGGACCGCGTGCGCCGCGCGTTCCTTGACGGGCTGATCTTCACCGGGCTGGTGATCCTTGTGGTCTCGGCCCTGCTTTTCGCCTTGCGCGGACCCATCGCCGATGCCTTCCGGGCCGAGGGGCTGACGCGCGACCTTGTCTACCTCTTCTGCGGGCCGCTGGCTTTGCTGTGGTTCTTCAACGGCATGATCTTTGTCGGCAATGCCGTCTGCAACAACCTTGGGCGGCCGTTCTGGTCGACGGTCGTGAACTGGGGACGGCATACGGTGGGCACGATTCCCCTGGCGCTCTGGCTGGGGCAGACCTGGGGGGCGCAAGGGGTTCTGGTCGGGCAGGCCCTGGGCGGCGTGGTCTTTGGCATCGCGGCGGCCTGGCTGGCGCTGGTGGCGATCCGGTCGCCTGCGCTGGCGCCGCCCAGAGCAGGCCCGATGCCAGTCGCAGTGCCCTCACCCGAGGCAGAGCCGGTGGTCAGTCCGGGCGAGCGGCGGGCGTGAGGGGCAAGCGCCCGCGCTGCATACCGTCGTATTCCGATTTGCCCTTGCCCGATACGGGGGCTTTGCGCTACGCCTTCAGCGTCAGGTTCGGGAGAATCCGGCGGACCTTTCGGGGTCCAAAGGTGCCGAAGGAGCAACCGCCCCGGTAAACTCTCAGGCGCAAGGGACCGTAGCTGACGACAGACTCTGGAGAGTTCCCGGGCAATCCGGGACGCCGAAGGGATAACGATCTCAGGCGCGCCTGCTGGCGCAAGGACAGAGGGGGCATCGCAGGGTGGGGATTGGCCCGCCTGACGGTGCCGGTGCGTTTTCCGGCCAAAGGATGGAGGGGCGGCGATGGCCGACCTTGAGGCGGGTCTTCTGCGGCTGGGGCTTGCGCCCCTGCATGAGGAATTGGGCGGCAAGATGGTGCCCTTCGCGGGCTACCTCATGCCGGTGCAATACCCGGACGGCGTGCTGAAGGAACACCTGCACGCGCGCAGGGGCGCAGGGCTGTTCGACGTTTCCCACATGGGGCAGGTGATCCTGCGGCCGAAGGCCGGGATGGCGGCGCTGAAGCTGGCCTTCGAGGCGCTGATGCCGGTCGACGTGCTGGGGCTGGCCGAAGGGCGGCAACGCTATGGCCTGTTGACCAACGATCAGGGCGGCATCCTGGATGACCTGATGTTCACCAACCGGGGGGAGCACCTTTACGTCGTGGTGAACGCGGCCTGCAAGGCGGCGGACATCGCCCACATGACCGCGATGATGCCGGGCGTTTCGGTCGAACCGGTCGCCGACCGCGCGCTTCTGGCGCTGCAGGGGCCAGGGGCCGAGGCGGCGCTGGAAGCGGTGCTGCCGGGCGTGGCCGCGATGCGGTTCATGGATCACCGGGTCATCGGCGACATCTGGGTGTCGCGGTCCGGCTATACCGGCGAGGACGGGTTCGAGATCTCGGTGTCAGAGGTGCAGGCCGAAGGCTTTGCGCGGAAGCTGCTGGCGCAACCCGGTGTTGCGCCTATCGGTCTTGGCGCGCGCGACAGTCTGCGACTTGAGGCGGGCCTGTGCCTCTATGGCCACGACATCGACACCGCGACGAGCCCGGTCGAGGCGAACCTGACCTGGGCGCTGCAAAAGGCCCGCCGCGCGGGCGGCGCGCGCGAAGGCGGGTTCCCCGGCGCGGCGCGTATCCTGAGGGAACTGGCGCAAGGCCCGGAGCGACTGCGCGTCGGTCTCTGCCCCGAAGGACGCGCGCCGATGCGCGAGGGGGTCGATCTGTTCGCCAGGGACGGCACGCCGGTCGGCCGCGTCAGCTCGGGCGGGTTCGGGCCATCGGTGAACGCCCCGATTGCAATGGGTTACGTCGCCCGATCCCATGCTACACTCGGCACCGAACTCATGGGCGAGGTGCGCGGCAAGCGCCTGCCCGTGACCGTCTGCGAGCTTCCTTTCCATCCCACCAGCTACCAGCGTTGAGGCAAGATGATGAAATACACCAAGGATCACGAATGGCTGCGCGTCGAGGGCGATCTGGTCGTCGTCGGCATCACCGAACATGCCGCAACCCAGTTGGGGGACGTCGTGTTCGTGGAACTTCCCGAACCCGACACGATGGTGGCCGAAGGCGACGAGGTCTGCGTGATCGAAAGCGTGAAGGCAGCCAGCGACATCCTGGCCCCGATCGACGGCGAGATCGTTGCGGTCAACGGCAAGCTGGTCGACGCCCCGGCGCTGGTCAACGAGGATCCGACCGGCGCCGCCTGGTTCTTCAAGATGCGGGTCGATGACCTGTCCGTGCTGGATCAGTTCATGGACGAGGACGAATATCAGGATCTGATCGGCTGATCGTCTTGCGCCCGGTGTGGCCTCCGCGCCGGGCAAAACTTTTCGAAAAGTTTTGCAAATTCCTTCGAAGGAATTTGTCCGCCCCATGCCAGAGGTTTGCGCCATGACCTTCACGCCCACCGACTACAACCCCTACGACTTCGCCAACCGCCGTCACATCGGGCCGTCTCCGGTCGAGATGGCCGAGATGCTGGCCGCTGTCGGCGTCCGCTCGCTGGACGAGCTGATCGACCAGACCGTGCCGGCCTCGATCCGCCAGGCCATGCCCCTGACCTGGGCACCGCTGGCAGAACACGAGCTTCTGGCGAAGATGAAGGAGGTTGCCGGGAAGAACCGGGTGATGACCCAGCTGATCGGGCAGGGCTATTACGGCACCGTGACGCCGCCGGCAATCCAGCGCAACATCCTGGAGAACCCGGCCTGGTACACCGCCTACACCCCCTATCAGCCCGAGATCGCGCAAGGTCGGCTGGAGGCTTTGCTGAACTTCCAGACCATGGTCTGCGACCTGACGGGCCTCGATGTCGCCAACGCCAGCCTGCTGGACGAGGCGACGGCGGCAGCCGAGGCGATGACCCTGGCCGAACGGGTCGCGAAGTCGAAGGCGCGGGCGTTCTTCGTCGACCGCTTCTGCCATCCCCAGACCATCGCGGTGATCCGCACCCGGGCCCTGCCCCTGGGGATCGAGATCATCGAGGATGACGTCCGGGCGCTGGACCCGGCCAAGGTCTTTGGCGCGATCTTCCAGTATCCGTCCAGCTACGGCCATGTCACCGACTTCACCCAGCGCATCGCGTCCCTGCATGCGGCGGGGGCGGTGGCGGTGATGGCGACCGACCTCCTCGCGCTGTGCCTGCTGAAGGAACCCGGCGCGATGGGGGCGGACATTGCGGTCGGCTCGGCCCAGAGGTTCGGGGTGCCGATGGGCTATGGCGGGCCGCATGCCGCCTTCATGGCGGTCAAGGACGCGCACAAGCGGCAGATGCCGGGGCGCATCGTCGGCGTCAGCATCGACGCGCAGGGGGGGCGGGCCTACCGGCTGGCGCTGCAGACCCGCGAGCAGCATATCCGGCGCGAAAAGGCCACGTCGAACGTCTGCACCGCGCAGGCCCTGCTGGCCGTCATGGCCTCGATGTATGCCGTCTTCCACGGACCCAAGGGCCTGCGGGCGATTGCCGAACGGGTGCATTTCCTGACCCAGCGGCTGGCCCGCGCGCTGAAGGCGGCGGGGGCGAAGGTCGACCCCAGGGCGTTCTTCGACACGATCACGGTGGAGGTTGGCGTCGGGCAGGCGGGCATCCTGGCCGCCGCCCGCAACGAAGGCCTCAACTTCCGCAGGATCGGCAACAACCGCGTTGGCATCAGCCTTGACGAGACGACAGACGAGCGGGTGCTGATTCGCGTGCTGCGCGCCTTTGGCATCGACGGCGTCCCGCCGCACCGCGCGACCCTGGGCTTCCCCGAGGAAATGCTGCGCAAGACAGACTACCTGACCCATCCGGTCTTCCACATGAACCGGGCCGAGTCGGAGATGATGCGCTACATGCGCCGCCTGTCGGACCGCGACCTGGCGCTGGACCGGGCGATGATCCCGCTGGGCTCCTGCACGATGAAGCTGAACGCCGCGGCCGAGATGATGCCGATCACCTGGCCGGAGTTCGGATCCTTGCACCCCTTCGCGCCGCGCGACCAGGCGGCGGGCTATGCCGAGGCGATCACCGACCTGACGGCAAAGCTGTGCGAGATCACCGGCTATGACGCGATGTCGATGCAGCCGAACTCGGGCGCGCAGGGCGAATATGCGGGCCTCCTGACGATCCTCGCCTATCACCGGTCGCGCGGGGATCACGACCGCAAGGTCTGCCTGATCCCGACCAGCGCCCACGGCACCAACCCGGCCAGCGCCCAGATGGCAGGGATGGAGGTTGTCGTGGTCAAGGCCTCGGCCAACGGCGACGTCGATGTCGAGGATTTCCGCGCCAAGGCCACGGCAGCGGGCGACAGGCTTGCCGCCTGCATGATCACCTACCCGTCCACGCATGGCGTGTTCGAGGAAACCGTGCGGGACATCTGCCGGATCACCCACGAACACGGCGGGCAGGTCTACATCGACGGCGCGAACATGAACGCCCTTGTCGGGCTGGTGAAGCCGGGCGAGATCGGCGGCGACGTGAGCCACCTGAACCTGCACAAGACCTTCGCCATCCCGCATGGCGGCGGGGGCCCTGGCATGGGGCCGATCGGGGTTAAGGCGCACCTTGCCCCCCATCTGCCGGGGCATCCCGAAACCGGGGGCAACGGGGCCGTCAGCGCGGCGCCCTATGGCAGCGCCTCGATCCTGCTGATCAGCTGGGCCTATTGCCTGATGATGGGCGGGCCGGGCCTCACCCAGGCGACGCGGGTGGCGATCCTGAACGCGAACTACATCGCGGCGCGGCTGGCGGGGACGTACCCGATCCTCTTCATGGGCAACAAGGGCCGCGTGGCGCATGAATGCATCCTCGACACCCGCCCCTTCGCCGAGGTGGGGGTGACCGTGGACGACATCGCCAAGCGCCTGATCGACAACGGTTTTCACGCCCCCACGATGAGCTGGCCGGTGGCGGGAACGCTGATGGTCGAGCCGACCGAAAGCGAGACCAAGGCCGAGATCGACCGCTTCATCACCGCGCTCCTCTCGATCCGCGCCGAGATCGGCGCGGTCGAGAAGGGCGAGATCGCGGCCGAGGATTCGCCGCTGCGCCATGCGCCGCATACCGTGGCCGCATTGGTGGGCGCGTGGGACCGGAAGTACAGCCGCGAAGCGGGGTGCTTCCCGCCGGGATCCTTCAGGGTCGACAAATACTGGCCGCCGGTCGGGCGGGTCGACAACGTCTACGGCGACCGCAACCTGGTCTGCACCTGCCCGCCGGTGGAGGCCTATGCCGAGGCGGCGGAGTAGCGCGCGCAAAATCCCTGAGGAAGAATTTTGCCAAATTCTTCCTCAGGAAAGTTTGGCCCTGTCGGGTCAAGGGTGCGAAAACGTCAGGGCTGCGGCTTGACCATCGGCGTGCCGACGCTGCCGGTCTGTGGTCTGGCCAGGCCCGTCGTCCGGGGCGGGGCCTTTGCTCCGGGGGTGGATTCGAGCACCCTTGCACCCCCGGCTCCGCTTTGCCTGGCAAGGCAGTCCTGGGCCTGCACCAGCGCCGCGCCGATGCCGTCCACGTCAAATCCGTCGTCGATCCCCATGCCCAGCATCCGCAGATAGCGCCCGCTGTTCAGGAAATCGACCGAGGCCTGGATACCGTCATAGGTGATGCCGCCATACTCTGCGTCCCAGGCCTCGCCGTTGCCGATGGCGGGCAGCCCGGTTTCCATCATCACCCACAGCTCGAACTTCTGCCCGGGCTGGAACGTCACATCGGGCTGCGACATCAGGATCGACAGCGTGTCGTTGGGGTAAAGCCCGATCCAGAGCACCTGGCCGGCCTCATAGCTGACCGAGGTGTAGCAATAGGAAAATGCGCCACGGTCATCGGTGTAGGCCCCGCCGACCCAGTTTCCCGCCTCGAACTGCGAGCCGGGTATCTCTGCGACCTGCGCAAGGCCGGGGGACAGGAAGGCGGAAAGCAGGGCAGCGGCAAGGGGGAAAGGGCGCATGGGCAAATCCTCGGGCTGGTTTGCGAACCAGAATGCCGTGGCCGGGGCAATCAGGCAAGTCAGGCTTTCCCCGGCAGCCAGCCGGCATTGACCGCGGCGCGCGCGCGCGGTAGCCCTGCGCCGGATGCCCTCGACCACGTCCCCCTTCCGCGACGGCCTTCTGGCAAGCCTGCCCATCGTCATGGGCTATCTGCCCATCTCCTTTTCCTTCGGCGTCGCGGCCACCCGCGCGGGGTTCGGCGCGCTTGATGCCTTTGCGCTGTCGCTGATCATCTATGCCGGGGCGTCGCAGTTCCTGGCGCTGGCGCTCTTGGCGTCTGGCGCGCCGGTGCTGGTGGCGGCTTTCACCCTGATCGCGATGAATCTGCGGCATCTTCTGTATGGCCCGGCGTTGATGCGCGCGGCGGGCAGCAAGGCCGCCCGACGTCACGCCTGGGCCTGGGCCTGGGGGCTGACGGACGAGGTCTTCGGCCAGGCGCTGGGGGCGCTTGCGCGCGGGCAGAGGTTCTCGGAGGCCTATATGTTCGGCCTTGGCCTCGGGGCATATGCCGCATGGGTCTCGGGCACGGTGGCGGGGGCGTTTGCCGGGGGCGGGGAGCTTGACGCCTGGCCAGCACTTGGTGCCGGGCTGGGCTTCATGCTTCCCGCGCTGTTCCTGGCCCTTCTTCTGTCGATCCTCAGCCGCCGCCAGCTTCCGGTGATCGCCGTTGCCGGCCTGGCCACGATCGCGGGGACGCTTGCGATCTCGGCCACCGCCGGGATTCTTCTGGGCATGCTCGCCGGGGCCCTGACCGGACTGCTTGGCCGATGACCTGGGATCTTCTGGTCGTCGCCGTGCTTGCAGGGGCCGCCAACTGGGTGTTCCGGGCGCTGCCGATTCTTGCGCGGACCGACCGGACCGTCGCGGGCGGCTGGCTGGAGCGGGTCCTGGCTTCCACCGGACCGGCGGCCATCGCCACGCTGTTCGTTGCCTCGATCCTGCCGACGCTGAGCCCCGATGTCTTGCGACTTTTGCCAGCGGTCACCGGCACCCTTGCCGTTCTTGTCGCCTATCTGGTGCGCCGTTCGGTCGTCCTTGCCGCGCTTTGCGGGGCGGCGGTCCATGGCATCACGGTCTGGCTTGTCGCCTGACGCTTGCGCCCCGTGCCCCGATGCGCAACCATGCCGGCAGCCAAGGAGGCAACCATGTTCGAGATCAGCCCGGCGACGGTGGTGCAGGTGATCTTCCTGTCTCGGGAAGGGCCTGCCGGCGCGGCGGAACTGCACGCTTTCATTGATGCGCTGAATGACGACGACAAGGCCCAGCTGACCGCCGTGGCCTGGGTCGGGCGCGGGGCCTTCGAGCCCGAGGATTTCGACGAGGCCATAGCAACCGCCATTGCCGAGGCGACCACCCCCACGGCGGATTACCTGATGGGCATGCCGCATCTGGCCGAAAATCTGGAAGCCGGGCTTGACGCACTGGGCGTCGATGTGTCGGGCGAGGAAGAGGATCTCCTCTAGAACAGGATGATGCTTGATAGAAACATCATCCTGTTCTCGCTTCCCGGTGGTCGCGTGATTGACGCGGAAAACCGGAGTCCACTTTTCCGCATCACGCTCTCGCCCGCGGTCTGGTCTTGCGTCGGGGCTTTCGCGGTCACATCTGTGCAGCAAAGAAGGTGTGAGATGCGCGATGACTGCTGCCGCGGCCCTTAAACTGACCTGTGCGACCTGTGGCCAGAGCAATCGGGTGCCGGTGCTGCGGCTGTCCGAGGCTCCGAAATGCGGATCCTGTGGCGAGGCGCTGGTTGACGGTCGGGTTGCGGACCTGGATGCCGCGACGCATGACAAGGTGACGCGCGGGGACGGCCTGCCGGTCCTGGTCGACTACTGGGCCCCCTGGTGCGGCCCCTGCCGGATGATGGCGCCCGAATTCGCCAAGGCCGCCAGGGCGCTGGTCCCGGATGTCCGGCTGATGAAGCTGAATACCGAGGATCATCCCGGGGTCTCGGCCCGCGCGGGAATCCGCGGGATCCCGGCGCTGATCCTGTATCGCGGCGGTCGCGAGGTCGCCCGCCTTGCCGGTGCCCGCCCGGCAGCCGAGATCATCGCCTTCGTCCGCCAGAACGGCGCGGCCTGACGCCCCGCCGCAACTTGACAAGACCCATCCGATCGGTAACACAGCCACCCAAGGTCATTGGGGCAGTAGCTCAGTTGGGAGAGCGTATCGTTCGCAATGATAAGGTCAGGGGTTCGATCCCCCTCTGCTCCACCAATGACCTGCAATCCTGAAAGCCGACCGGCCACCGTCGCGCACCGCCCGGCAGAAGCGCGGCTTTTCGCCGGAATGTTGCGCACAAATCGCTTGATCCGGGCAGGGTATCATATAACACTTTCGTGATAATCGCTCCAGGCATCAGGAGGGCGCAGTACGGTCGCTTGATTGCGACGCTCGTCATGAAATTGATTTTTGACGGAAACATGCCGGATCCGGGGCGGACGACATGCGACTTCCCGGTGTCGAGCGTCTGAGAATTGGGAAGAGACATTGACACAGATCTTTGGTTCAGCGGGTGCTGGAAGCACCGAAGTTGCGCCTTTGCACCCCATGACCCGGCACACCGGGGCCGCGCATGCGCCGGTCGTGCATCTGCGTTTTGCCGCGGGTCGGGTGGCGGTGACCGGGACGGCTGCCGCCTGTGTCGGGCACCGTGGCCGGGCAGGGGACGCCTCGGCCGGTCTTTATGGCGCATGGCAGTGGGACGGAGCCACCCTCAGCGCCGAAGTCGATCCACTGGGCTACTTCAGCCTGTTCGTCTACCGCAAGGGCGACGAGATCGCCCTGTCGCCGTCGATCCTGCAGCTTCTGGCGCTGGGCGCAGACCCGGAACCGGACGATGTCGCTCTCGCGGTCTTTCACCGGATCGGACATTTCCTGGGCGAGGACACCCCGTTCCGCCACATCAAGGTCCTGCCGCCCGGGGGCAGGCTGATCTGGCGCGACGGAGTGGCCACGGTCACCGGCGATCTGGCCATCCCGCGCGAACAGCCCCTGACCCGGGCGCAGGCGGTCGAGGCTTTCATCGAACTGCCGCGCGCCTCGATCCGGCGCTTTCTGGCGGCCTGGGACGGGCCGATGGTGCTGCCCCTGTCGGGAGGGCGCGATTCCCGCCATATCGCTCTGGAACTGGTGCATCAGGGCCGCAGGCCCGACACGGCGGCGACCTTTCATCAGGGCGGGCGCTACCTTGACCGCGAAGTGCAGGCGGCCCGGGCTGTCGCGTCCCGGGCTGGCCTCTGCCACACGCTGCTTGGCCACCCGAGGCGACGTTTGCGCGATGCGCTGCGCGCGCTGCTGCTGACCCAGCTTTGCGCCGATGAACACGCGCAGATGATGCCGATGCGCGACTTTCTGGCCGGCTCGCCGGCAACTGCGGTGCTGGACGGGATCGGCGGCGACATCCTGACAAACCCGGACGATTCCGCGGCGGACTTCTTCGACCGCGCCCGCAAGGGGGACCATGACGCGATCGCCCGCCGGCTTGCCGCAGGACATGGCAGCGTCATCAGCCGCTCGGGCCATCCAGGCGGGGCCGGGACGCTCTACTCTCCCGAACTGGAAGAGGCCGCCGTCGCGCGCATCGCGGCGGCAATCCGGGTCTTCGACGCCGCCCCCGATCCCTACCAGGCCTTCTGGTTCTGGAACCGGACCCGTCGCGAGATCTCGTTCGTCTCGACCGGAATTCTCGGTGGTGCCGCGATGGTCGCTTGTCCCTTCCTGTCGCCCGAATTTGTCGAACTTGGCCTGTCGCTGCCGTTCTCGGTAACCCGCGACCAGAGATTGCACGACGATGCCATCGCCACGGCCTACCCGGACTATGCCGACATCCCCTACGACACCGGCTTTCGCAGCCAGCCGCTGCCGCGTCTGCGCTGGGGGCGGGTGGCGAACGTGGTGGACACTCTGCGTGTCGCCGCGCTGGCGCAGCCCGGTCCGGCCGCTCTGGCGGCCATGCGGCACCTGGTTACAAGATCGTCATTGCGGCGTGGCCCGGCGGACATCTACCGGCTGCATGACCAGTTTGTCGGCGCTATGACCAAGGACGAGGCACGACGGCTGATCGCACTGGAAGCCCGGCTGGACCGGGCTGCCCCCAAGGGACAGCAGGTGGTGAGTGATGTCTTTTCCAGGTCTTGAGCCCCATTTCATCCGGGTGCGAAAGTATCTCGATCGCCGCCACGCCAAAAAGCTGCGCCTGCGGGCGATGTCCCGGCCCTTCGCACCCGATGCCACGTCGCGGCTTTTGCTGGTGACGCAGGGCGACCGGTTGCCGCAAAGCCAGATCTACCCGTTTCACCACTATGCGGCCGACCTGAAGCGGCTTTACGGGACCGATCTGCGCGAGGCCGACCTTGGCGATTTCCTTGCAGGCCGTCCCGTCGCGGCCACGGGGGCGACAGCCCTGGCGTTCCAGACCCCCTTCGATGTGTCGGACGCCGACCTGGACCGGCTTTTCGCCCGCATCCGGCAGGATCACCCCCTGGCGCGGGTCGCCTGTCTGGACTGGTTCGCGCCGACCGATCTGCGCAACGCGGCGCGGATGGACGCCCGGATCGACCTCTACATCAAGAAGCACGTTCTGCGAGATCGCAGCCAGTATGGCCGTCCGACGCTGGGCGATACCAACCTGACCGACCACTATGCCCGTCGGCTTGGCCTGCCAGAGCCCGCCAGGCTGTTTCCGATCCCGCCCGGTTTTCTGCGGAAGATCGTGATCGGGCCGTCCTTTGCCACCGCACCGACGCTTTTGCGCGCGCTTCTGGGCAAGCGACCGCCAACGGCGGGCCGCACCTTCGATCTGCATGCGCGGTTCGAACTTTCCGGGACGCCGTGGTACAGTGCCATGCGCGCCGAAGCCGACGCTGCGGTCTCGGCGCTCGCAGGCGTGTCGGTGCTGCGCGGCACCGGCGTGTCTCACGCGCGGTTCCTGGCCGAAATGCGTCATTCCCGGGTCTGCCTCAGCCCCTTCGGCTATGGCGAGGTCTGCTGGCGCGACTACGAGGCGGTTCTGACCGGCGCGGTTCTGGTCAAGCCGGACATGAGCCATGTCGAGACCGACCCCGACATCTTCATCCCCTGGGAAACCTATGCACCCCTGGCCTGGGACCTGTCCGACCTGCCCGATGTCCTGCACCGGCTGCTGGCGGACGAGGCGCTGCGCATCCGCATCGCGACCCAGGCCCATGACATCCTGCGCCGCTGGCTGGGCTCGGATGCCTTCGCCCGCCGCCTGGCCCCGCTTCTGGCGGCTCAGGCGACCACCTGAACCTCGGTCCCCCAGGCCTCGCATTTCCGCGTCAGCTCGTCGGGCAGGGGCCGGTCGGTGAACAGCCGGGTGATCTCCGACAGCGACGCAAGCCGCGCCGGGGCGGAACGGTCCAGCTTGGAATGGTCCGCGACCAGAAAGACCCGCCGCGCCTGCCGGATGATCGCCTTGGACACCCGCACCTCCGCCAGGTCGAAGTCCAGAAGGTCGCCGTCCCGGTCCAGGGCCGAGACGCCGATCACCGCGTAGTCGACCTTGAACTGCTCGAAGAACTGCGTCGTCAGCTCTCCCACCAGGCCGCCGTCGGTTCGCCGCAGTGCGCCACCCGCCACCACGATCTCGCAGCCCGGGTTCGCGACCAGGATGTTCGCCACGTTCATGTTGTTGGTGATCACCGTGATGTTGCGGTGGGTCAGCAGCTCGTGTGCGACGGCCTCGGTCGTGGTGCCCAGGTTCAGGATCAGGCTGCAGTTGTCCGGGATCGAGGCCGCGCAGGCCCGGGCGATCGCGGTCTTGGCGCCTTCGTTCATCCGCCGCCGCGCCTCGTAGCCGATGTTCGCCACACCCGTGCGCAGCATCGCGCCGCCATGCACCCGGTCGAGGTGTCCGGCATCGGCCAGATCCGACAGATCACGGCGAATCGTCTGCAGCGTGACATCGAATCGCTGGGCCAGATCCTCCACCATCACCCGGCCCTCGGCACGGGCCAGTTCCAGGATCTCGCTCTGCCGGAAGTTCAGCGCCACATCGGGCTCCCTTGCGTTTCGCGTCTTCTGCCATGAAGGCGCCTGCGTGTCAGCGGATTTCTACGCCGCCGCGCCGGTGTTCGTTTGTTTGCGTATGCAGAAGAAAAATGCTGCGAACGCAGAAAAAGCACCGCTGTATGGCGCGGGGATGTTCGCTTTTGCAAAAATCGCGCGCAAACGAAAGAATGCCGTTGACGAAGTCGTGACAATCGGCGCAGCCTTGCCTGGGGGGAGGAACCCATGGTGACAGACGGCGGGACAGGGGTCGCGAGCGATCTCTTCATCATTGGCGGCGGGATCAATGGCTGCGGCATCGCCCGCGACGCCACCGGGCGCGGGCTGACCGTCACGCTTGCCGAACAGGGCGACCTCGCGCAGGGCACGTCTTCGGCTTCGACCAAGCTGTTCCACGGCGGGCTTCGCTATCTCGAATACTTCGAGTTCCGCCTGGTCCGCGAGGCCCTGGAAGAACGCGAGACGCTGCTCGTCGCGATGCCGCATATCTCCTGGCCGATGCGTTTCGTGCTGCCGCTGTCGCCCGACATGCGCTTCGAAAGCGACACGCCGACCGCGCGGCTTCTGCGCTGGGTGATGCCCTGGGCGCGGGGCCGCCGTCCCGACTGGCTGATCCGGCTTGGGCTTTACATGTACGACACGATGGGCGGCCGGAAGATCCTGCCTGCAACCCGCGCGGTCGATCTGACGAAGGACCCTGCCGGAAAGGCCCTGAAGCCCAAGTTCCGCAAGGCGTTCGAGTATTCCGACTGCTGGGTGGAGGATTCCCGGCTCGTCGCGCTCAATGCCCGCGATGCCGCGGCCCGGGGTGCGAGGATCATGACTCGCACCCGCGTCGTCAGCGCGGAACGGCGCGATGGTCTTTGGCATGTCACCACCGAGGGCCCGCACGGGACCGACCACCATCAGGCCCGCGCGCTGGTCAATGCCGGCGGTCCCTGGGTCGAGGACGTGATCCGCAACGTCGCCCGGATCAATTCCGCCGAGGGAGTCCGCCTGGTGCGCGGCAGCCATATCGTGACGAAAAGGCTTTTCGACCACGACCGCTGCTACTTTTTTCAGGGCACCGATGGCCGGATCATCTTTGCCATTCCCTACGAGCAGGATTTCACCCTGATCGGCACCACCGACAAGGACCACCAGTCCGCCCCGAAGGATGTGAAATGCACTGATGAGGAACGCGACTATCTTCTGGCCTTCGCCAGCCAGTATTTCGCAAAGCCCGTGACCAGGGACGACGTGGTCTGGACCTATTCCGGCGTGCGCCCGCTTTACAACGACGGGGCCAAGTCGGCGACGGCGGCGACACGGGACTATGTCCTCAGCCTTGACCAGAACGGTGCGCCGCTCTTGAACGTGTTCGGCGGCAAGATCACCACCTACCGCCGTCTCGCCGAATCGGCGCTGGCCAAACTCATGCCCTTCTTCCCGAGGGCGACTGCCGCCTGGACCGCCCGCGTGGCGCTTCCAGGCGGCGATTTCCCGCATGACGGCGTGGCCGCGCTCACCTCGGGGCTGAAGACGCAATACCCGTTCCTGACCCCCTATTGGGCCGGTCGCCTGATCCGCGCCTATGGCACCGAGGCCGCAGCGATCCTTGGCGGTGCCGGCACGCCCGAGGCTCTGGGCCGGGATTTCGGCGCGACCCTGACCGAAGCCGAGGTGCGCTGGCTGATGGCGCGCGAATTTGCGGTCGCGGCGGCTGATATCGTCTGGCGGCGCTCCAAGCTCGGCCTGCGGATGACGGCGGACCAGATCGAGACACTTGACCGCTTCATGGCGGACACAGGCCGGGCGGCCCGCCCGGCGGCAGAGTAGGGGGCGGGGATGACACTTGAACTTCAGGGGGTTGCGCGGTCGGTCGGGGGCAGGGTGCATATCCACGCCACCGACCTGACCCTGAAGAACGGGACGATGAACGTCCTTCTGGGCCCCACCCTTTCGGGCAAGACCAGCCTGATGCGGCTGATGGCGGGCCTCGACAAGCCATCGACCGGGCGCATCCTGTGGGAAGGCCGCGACGTGACCGGGATGAAGGTGCAGGACCGCCGCGTGGCGATGGTCTACCAGCAGTTCATCAACTACCCCGGCCTGACGGTCTATGAGAACATCGCCTCGCCGCTGCGGCTGATGGGCCGCGCGCAGGCCGAGATCGACAAGGCCGTCCGCCAGACCGCCGAGATGCTGCGCCTGACCCCGATGCTGCAGCGCAAACCGCTGGAGCTGTCGGGCGGCCAGCAGCAACGCTGTGCCCTGGCCCGCGCCCTGGTGAAAGGCGCGGGGCTGGTGCTTCTGGACGAGCCGCTCGCCAACCTCGACTACAAGCTGCGCGAGGAGCTGCGTGTGGAAATCCCCCGCATCTTCGAGGCCTCGGGCGCGATCTTCGTCTATGCCACCACCGAACCGGAAGAGGCGCTGCTTCTGGGTGGCAACACCGCGACCCTGTGGGAGGGCCGGGTGACCCAGTTCGGTCCCACGCCCGCGGTCTACCGGCTGCCCGCCGACGCCCGGACCGCGCGCGTCTTCAGCGATCCGCCGATGAACTTCGTCTCCTGCCGCAAGGAAGCGGGCCGACTGACCTTTGGCGAAAGCGCCCATGCGCCCGCGGGCGACGTCACCCGCGACCTGCCGGACGGCACCTTCCTGGCTGGCTTCCGGGCCAATCACATCACCCTGAACCGCCATTCGGGCGATATGGTGGAGTTCCGCTGCACCCTTGGCGCGACCGAGATCACCGGGTCGGAAACCTTTGTTCACCTGACCCACGGGCCGGACCGCTGGGTCGGGCTGATCCACGGGGTGCATCCGCTGACGGCAGGGGCAGAGACCTCGGTCTTCGTCGATCCCGCGCATGTCTACCTGTTCGACGGCACGGGCCGTCTTGCAGCCGCCGCCCCTTACGCGATGGCGGCCTGACATGTCCCGGATCACGCTTTCCAACCTCGCCCACAGCTACCTGGCCAACCCCGCCAGCGACGCGGACTACGCGCTGAAGGAGATGGACCATGTCTGGCAGGACGGCGGGGCCTATGCGCTGCTGGGGGCTTCGGGCTGCGGCAAGACCACGCTTCTGAACATCATCTCGGGGCTGGTCAGGCCCAGCCAGGGCCGCGTCCTGTTCGGCGACACCGACGTGACCGATGCCGCGACGACCGAACGGAACATCGCCCAGGTGTTCCAGTTCCCCGTCGTCTACGACACGATGACCGTGCGCGACAACCTCGCGTTCCCGTTGCGCAACCGGGGGATGGACGCGGCCTATATCGCGCGGCGCGTGGGCCAGATCGCGCAGATGATCGGGATGGAGGACATCCTGACGAAAAAGGCGCGCGGGCTGACGGCGGACGCCAAGCAGAAGATCAGCCTTGGTCGCGGCATGGTGCGCGAGGACGTGAACGCGATCCTGTTCGACGAGCCCCTCACCGTCATCGACCCGCACATGAAGTGGGAGTTGCGGACCCAGCTCAAGGACCTGCACCGCGAGTTCGGCCACACGATGATCTACGTCACCCATGACCAGACCGAGGCGCTGACCTTCGCGCAGACGGTGGTGGTGATGCACGAAGGCCGCGTCGTGCAGATGGGCACGCCGGAAGAACTGTTCGAGACCCCGGCGCATACTTTCGTCGGCTACTTCATCGGCTCGCCGGGGATGAACCTCTTCGACGCCGAAGTGACCGGCAGCGAGGCGCGCCTGCAGGGTGCCACGGTGCCCCTCGATGCGGCCTATGCGCCGACTGCGGGCCGCACCCAGATCGGCATCCGCCCGGACTACGTCGCTCTGTCGGATCAGGGCCTGCCAGTTGTGGTGAAACGGGTGGAGGACGTCGGCCGCCACCGCATCCTGCGCGCGGAGCTGGCCGGGCAACCGCTGAACGCGATCCTGCCGGAAGGCATGTCCCTGCCGGCCGACCCCCGCGTCACCTTCCCCGCGGGGAAGATCAACGTCTATGTGAACGACTGGCGCGTCCAGCCGACCGCAATCCCGGGAAAGGCCTGAGCCATGGAGAAAACCCAGAACAACAAGGCCTGGTTCCTGGTGCTGCCCGTTCTCGTGCTGGTCGCCTTCTCGGCCATCCTGCCCCTGATGACGGTGGTGAACTACGCGTTCAACGACACGTTCGGGCAGAACGAATTCTTCTGGGCCGGGCTCGACTGGTTCGAGGAGATGGTGACCTCCGACCGCCTGCAAGATGCGCTTGGCCGGCAGATTCTGTTCTCGCTCATCATCCTGGCGATCGAGGTCCCGCTGGGCATCTTCATCGCGCTGAACATGCCGAAGAAGGGCTTCTGGGCCTCGTTCTGCCTGGTGCTGATGGCCTTGCCGCTGCTGATCCCGTTCAATGTCGTCGGCACCATCTGGCAGATCTTCGGCCGCGTCGACATCGGGCTTCTCGGCTACACCCTTGCCGCGATGGGGATCGACTACAACTACACCAACGACCCTCTCGACGCCTGGATCACCGTCGTGGTGATGGACGTCTGGCACTGGACCTCGCTGGTGGCGCTGTTGTGCTACGCGGGGCTTCAGTCGATTCCGCAGGCCTATTACCAGGCCGCCCGGATCGACCAGGCGACCCGCTGGTCGGTGTTCCGCTACATCGAGCTTCCGAAGATGAAGGGCGTCCTTCTCATCGCCGTGCTTCTGCGCTTCATGGACAGTTTCATGATCTACACCGAGCCCTTCGTCGTCACCGGCGGCGGCCCCGGCAATTCGACCACGTTCCTGTCGATCGACCTGGCGAAGATGGCCACCGGCCAGTTCGACCTTGGCCCCGCTGCCGCGTTCTCGATCATGTATTTCCTGGTCATCCTGTTGATCTCGTGGGTCTTCTACACCGTGATGACCAACCTTGACCGTGAGGAGGCCCACTGATGCGCATCCGTTCCTCGGCTGTGGTGATGACGCTTTATCTCTTGTTCCTGCTGATCCCGATCTATTGGCTGGTGGGGATGAGCCTGAAGACCAATACCGAGATCACCTCGACCTTCACCCTGTTTCCGGCGGAGCTCACGTTCCGCAACTACGCGGTGATCCTGACCGACCCATCCTGGTACATGGGCTATGTCAACTCGATGATCTACGTCACCATGAACGTGGTCATCTCGCTGACCGTGGCGTTGCCGGCGGCCTACGCGTTCAGCCGCTACAATTTCATGGGCGACAAGCACCTGTTCTTCTGGCTGCTGACCAACCGGATGGCTCCGCCGGCCGTCTTTGCGCTGCCGTTCTTCCAGCTTTATTCCGCGATCAACCTGATCGACACCCATATCGCGGTGGCGCTGGCACACACGCTGTTCAACGTGCCGCTCGCGGTCTGGATCCTGGAAGGCTTCATGCGCGGCGTCCCGAAGGAAATCGACGAGACCGCTTATATCGACGGTTACTCCTTCCCGCGCTTCTTCGTGAAGATATTCATGCCGCTGATCGCCAGCGGTATCGGCGTCGCGGCGTTCTTCACCTTCATGTTCTCCTGGGTGGAACTCCTGCTGAGCCGCACCCTGACCACGACCGACGCCAAGCCGATCGCCGCGGTGATGACCCGCACCGTGTCAGCCTCCGGCATGGACTGGGGTGTCCTTGCCGCGGCCGGGGTCCTGACGATCGTGCCCGGGGCCTTGGTGATCTACTTCGTGCGCAACTACATCGCCAAGGGCTTCGCCCTGGGGAGGGTGTGATGCCCGCAACCCGCTGGACCCCGATCTACCTCGGCCTTGCCGTCCTGATGGGCGCGATCCTGGCGTTGATTTTCCGGGCCGTGCCGGTCGACGACGCGGGCGTCCGCGACTGGACCGGGCAACTGGTTCCCGGTTTCTGGATGGCATGGACCTTTCCCGTCGCCCTGTTCTTCTGGAGCATCGCGGCGCTTCTGATCATCATGACGCTTCTTGCGATCCGCTTTCCCGAAACCCCGCGGGTGGGGGTCCTTCGGATCGAGACCACGCGCGGCGACCGGCTTTTCATCAGCCTGCTCGGGTCGGCCTTCATCCACATCGGCTGGCTTTTCTTCGCGGGCCCGGACCTGATCTGGGGCGCGATGATCCTGTCCCTCGTCTATGCGGCAGCGGTGTTCCGCTGGGTCTAGACGAGGGGACTGACGACCCCGGAGCGGGCAAACCGATCCGGGCAAGACCAAACCGAAACGTCTCAACATTCTGGGAGGAATCACATGAGACTACGTTCAACCGCAACGGCCATGGCGCTTGCGCTGATGGCTTACGGCCTGCCCGCCTGGGCCGACATCGAGGCGGCGAAGGCCTTCCTTGATGCCGAGATCGGCGATCTTTCGGTGCTGTCGCGCGCCGATCAGGAAAAGGAGATGCAGTGGTTCATCGACGCTGCCGCCCCCTATGCCGGGATGGAGATCAAGGTCGTCTCGGAAACCCTTACCGTCCACGAATACGAATCCAAGGTGCTGGCCCCGGCGTTCGAGGCGATCACCGGGATCAAGGTCACGCATGACCTGATCGGCGAAGGCGACGTGGTGGAAAAGCTGCAGACGCAGATGCAGTCGGGCGAGAACATCTATGACGCCTATGTCAACGACAGCGACCTGATCGGCACCCACTGGCGCTATCAGCAGGCGCGCAACCTGACCGACTGGATGGCAGGCGAAGGGGCTTCGGTGACGAACCCGGGGCTTGACCTGGCCGACTTCATCGGCCTTTCCTTCACCACCGGGCCGGACGGCAAGGTCTACCAGCTTCCGACGCAGCAGTTCGCGAACCTTTACTGGTTTCGCTACGACTGGTTCAACGACCAGAAGACCAAGGACGACTTCAAGGCCAAGTATGGCTATGACCTTGGCGTTCCGGTCAACTGGTCGGCCTACGAGGACATCGCCGAGTTCTTTACCGGGCGCGACATGTCCTACATGGGCGGGCCGGCGACCGGGGTCTATGGCAACATGGACTATGGCAAGAAGGACCCCTCGCTTGGCTGGCGCTACACCGATGCCTGGATGTCGATGGCGGGCATGGGCGATGTCGGCACTCCGAACGGGTTGCCGGTCGACGAATGGGGCATTCGGGTGGACGAGAACTCGCGTCCCGTCGGCTCTTGCGTCGCGCGGGGCGGGGCGACCAACGATGCGGCGGCGGTCTATGCCGTGACCAAGGCAATCGAGTGGCTGCAGAAATACACGCCGCCCGAAGCCCAGGGCATGACCTTCGGCGAGGCCGGTCCGGTCCCGGCGCAGGGCAACATTGCGCAGCAGATGTTCTGGTACACCGCCTTTACCGCCGACATGGTCAAGGAGGGCCTGCCCGTGATGAACCCCGACGGCACGCCGAAGTGGCGCATGGCCCCGTCGCCGCACGGGGCCTACTGGCAGAACGGTCAGAAGGTCGGCTACCAGGACGCCGGTTCCTGGACGCTGATGAAGTCCACCCCGGTGGACCGGGCGCAGGCGGCCTGGCTTTACGCCCAGTTCGTCACCTCGAAGACCGTCGACCTGAAGAAGTCGGATGTCGGCCTGACGTTCATCCGCGAGTCGACGATCAACAGCCAGCATTTCACCGACCGTGCCCCGCAACTGGGCGGTCTGATCGAGTTCTACCGCTCGCCCGCGCGCGTGCAGTGGTCCCCGACCGGCACCAACGTTCCTGACTATCCGAAGCTGGCGCAGCTGTGGTGGCAGAACATCGGCGATGCCATGTCGGGGGCGAAAACCCCGCAGGAAGCGCTGGATTCCCTGTGCGCAGAGCAGGAAAAGGTGCTGGAACGGCTTGAGAGGTCCGGCGTCCAGGGCGACATCGGCCCGAAGCTGAACGAGCCGCAGGACCCCCAGGTCTGGCTTGACGCGCCGGGTGCCCCGGTCGCCAAGCTGGAGAACGAGGATCCGACGCCGGAAACCATCAGCTATGACGAGCTGATCAAGTCCTGGCGGAACTGATCCCTAAGGGGGGCGGGGCGCGCGCCCCGCCCCGGCTTCATCCTCCGCCAGACCATCCTGCGCGGCATGGCGGGGCGTTTCTGAAACAAACAATAAACTGGCGGTGAGATTCCGGACATGGTCGGACGCCAAGGTTGACGCAGTGGCAGGCTGCATGGTGTGTGATGCTGGCCGGGTATCGGATCCCGACCCATCAAGGAAGAAACCATCATGAATTCAAGATCTTCCGGTCTGGCCCGCCGTGGTGCGATACCTTCGCTTGACGCCCGCACGCTTGGCCTGATGTTCGTTGCGGGTTTCTTCGCGACGGTCGCCTTCGACCTTTGGGGCCAGGTCGTCAGCCCTGCCCTCGGCTTTGCCAACCTGTCGCCCCATGGTCTCGCGAAAAGCCTTCTGGCCAGCCTCGGCCTGCCCGCCGGCGATTTCGCCGGATACTTCATGCACTTCTACCTTGTCGGCCAGATCGGCTATCCGGTCGGCTGGCTGTTCGTGTTCGCGCCGCTCTGGGCGCGGTTCGTCGGGCGGACGCACTGGATCATCCCCGGACTGGTTTACGGCTTCGGCATCTTTCTGTTCGCCATCGGCGGCGTCACCGCCATCGCGGGTCTGCCGTTCTTCCTGAACTTCACCGGAATCACCTGGGTCGCGATGATCGGACATGTTCTCTATGGGGTTGTCCTGGTTGGCGTTCTGCAGATGATCGACCGGTCCTGACCGCAGCCGGGGCCGCCGGCGCGGCGGCCCCCTCATCCCACGAGTTGCCATGACCCATATCCTTGCCATCGACCAGGGCACCACCTCCTCCCGCGCGATCCTGTTCGACGCGTCCCTTCGCCCCGTCGCCGCCGCCCAGGAAGAGTTTCCCCAACACTACCCCCGTCCCGGATGGGTCGAGCACGACCCGGCCGACCTGTGGTCCACCGTCGCCGGAACCGCCCGCGCCGCGATCGAGAAGGCCGGGATCAAGGCCGACGAAATTGCCGCCATCGGCATCACCAACCAGCGTGAGACGACCCTGATCTGGGACCGCGCCACCGGCCAGCCGATCCACCCCGCCGTGGTCTGGCAGGACCGCCGCACCGCCGACACCTGCGCCGCCCTGAAAGCGGCGGGCCACGAGCCGATGATCACCGAACGCACCGGCCTGCTTCTCGACCCCTATTTCTCGGGCACCAAGGTCAAGTGGCTTCTCGACCATGTCGAGGGCGCGCGGGACCGGGCGAAGCGGGGCGAGCTTGCCTTCGGCACCGTCGATACCTGGCTGATCTGGAACCTGACCGGCGGGAAGGTGCACGCCACCGACGCCACCAATGCCTCGCGCACCCTGATCTACAACATCGCCAGGGGGAAGTGGGACGCGGACATCTGCGCCCTCCTCGACATCCCCCTGTCCCTGCTGCCCGAGGTGAGGGACTGCGCCGCCCCCTTCGGCATGACCCGCCCCGACCTTTTCGGCCGCGAAATCCCGATCCTTGGTGTCGCGGGCGACCAGCAGGCGGCGACGGTGGGACAGGCCTGCTTTGCCCCCGGCATGATGAAATCGACCTACGGCACCGGCTGCTTCGCCCTGCTGAACACCGGCGCGGACATGGTGCCGTCGAAGAACCGCCTTCTGACCACCATCGCCTACCAACTTCAGGGCAAGCCCACCTATGCGCTGGAAGGCTCGATCTTCATCGCGGGGGCCGTGGTCCAGTGGCTGCGCGACGGGTTGAAGATCATCCGCGAGGCGAAGGAGACCCAGCCCCTGGCCGAGACCGCCGAGGAGGCGCAGGGGGTGATCCTCGTCCCCGCCTTCACCGGCCTTGGCGCGCCCTACTGGCGGCCGGATTGCCGGGGGGCGATCTATGGGCTGACCCGCAACTCGGGGCCGGCAGAGCTGGCCCGCGCGGCGCTGGAAAGCGTCGGCTACCAGACCCGTGACCTGCTGGAGGCGATGCGGGCCGACTGGGGCTCCGAGGCGCAGGGCGTGCTGCGCGTCGATGGCGGGATGACCGCCAGCGACTGGACGATGCAGTTCCTGTCCGACATCCTGGGCGCGCCGGTGGACCGGCCCCGCGTGACCGAGACGACGGCGCTGGGGGCGGCCTATCTGGCCGCGATGCAGGCGGGCGTGGCGGGCGGGCCGGAGGAGTTCGCCAGGGGCTGGGCGCTGGACCGCCGCTTCAGTCCGCGGATGGACGCCGCCACCCGCGACGCGAAATATGCCCGCTGGGGCAAGGCCATCGCCGCGACGATGTCGGTATGACGCCGTTCGGCATCACCCAGCCGGCGCGCATCCTGTTCGGCCGCGGCGAGGCGGCGAAGGCCCCCGGTCTGATCCGGGCCTTCGGTCCGCGCGGGGTGCTGGTGCATGGCGCGAACGCCGGACGGGCAGCCTGGCTGCGCGAGGCCCTGGGGCCGGGGACCCTGGCCCTGGCTTGCCCGGGCGAACCGACGCTGACCGACCTTGAAACCGCGTTGACCGCCGCCCGCGCGCATCGGCCGGACTGGGTTGCGGCCATGGGCGGCGGCGCGGCGCTGGATCTCGGCAAGGCGCTGGCGGGCCTGATTCCGGCCCCGGATGGGCCGATGGAGCATCTGGAGGTCGTGGGCAAGGGCCTGCCGCTGAAGGCCGATCCCGTGCCGTTCATCGCGCTGCCGACAACGGCGGGGACCGGGGCGGAAGTGACGAAGAACGCGGTCATCGGCCTGCCAGCGCACGGCCGCAAGGCATCCTTGCGCGACGACCGGATGGTCGCAAGGCTGGCGATCATCGACCCCGCGTTGACGGACGGCTGCCCGAAGGCGGTGACGCTCGCCTCGGGCCTTGATGCGGTGACGCAGGTGATCGAGCCCTTCGTCTCGGTCCGGGCGACGCCTTACACCGACGCGGTGACCAGGCCCGCCATTGCGGTCGGACTGCGGGCGCTGATGCTGCTGATGCAGGGCGAGAACCCGGAGGCGCGGGATGCGATGGCCTGGGTCAGCCTCTGCGGTGGCCTCGCGCTGGCCAATGCGGGCCTTGGCGCGGTGCACGGGTTTGCCGGGGTGATCGGGGGGATGACCGGGTCGGCGCATGGCGCGATCTGCGGCGCTCTTCTTGGGCCGGTCCTGGCCGCCAACCGTCAGGCTGCAAGCGGCTCGGCGCGCGCGCGGCTGGACGAGGTCGGTGCCGCGCTGGCCGGTCTGCTCGGCTCGACCGCTGAGGAAGCCCCGATGGCCCTGCAGGCCTGGGCCAGGGGCGAAGGGTTGCCCGGGCTTGCGGCGCAGGGGGTGTCGGAGGACCAGCACGCAGACATTGCACTGGCCGCGCTGGAGGCCTCGTCGATGCGGGGCAACCCGGTCCGGCTGGACGCGGCGGCGCTGGTCGCGGTGCTGCGGCAGGCCTGAGCCGGCGCGGGCGGATCGCCCCGCTGCGCCGACGTCCGGCCTTGACGCGGGTCAAGGCGCGGGGGGGTGCGATCTGCCATCCACGTCCTGGCAAGGCAGTGGAGGTGTCCCGATGCGCCTGATGATGGTTCTTTATTCGATGATCGCGACGGCGCTGGCCGGAACGGGGGTGATTGCGGTCTTGACGATGGGTTATGCTGCGCCATGGCCCATCGTGATCGCGGCGACGGTCGGGGCGGCGCTGGCCCTGCCGATCGCCTGGGCCGTGGCGCGGCGGCTGGAGTGATCAGGCTTCAAGAAAGACCCGGACCGTCGCTTCGAACTCACGGGGTTTCTCGGCGTGCAGCCAGTGGCCTGCATCGGGGATCCTGGCAAAGCGCGCCTTGGGAAAGAGGGTGCGGATCGTCTCGCGGTGCTCGGGGCGGACGTAGGAAGACTGTGCGCCGGACAAAAACAGCGTCGGATCGGGAAACTGGCCCTGCGTGTCCGGCCAGCCGACGATCTTCGGCATCTCGGCCTGCAGCACGGCGAGGTTCAGCTTCCAGCGTGGCGGCTGGGTGCGCAGGTCCAGCGATTGCAGGAAGAAGGCGCGCAAGGTGGGATCGTCGATCCGGTCCGCCAAAGCGGCGTCGGCCTCGGCCCTGGTCCTGATCCGCGTGAGATCGAGGCTGGCCATCGCCTGCGCGTTGCGGGTCTGGTCATGAGTATAGGCGACCGGGGCGATGTCGGCGACGATCAGGCGCCGGATCAGTTCGGGGCGGGTCAGCGCCAGGTACATCGCGGCCTTGCCACCCATCGAATGGCCCAGAAGATCGACGGCTGGCCCGAGGCTTTCGATCACCTCGGCCAGATCGGCGGCCATCTCGGGGTAGCCTTGCGTCGCGAAGCGGGGACTTTCGCCATGGTTGCGCATGTCGACTGCCACCACGTCGCGCCGGTCGGCGAGCCTGCGGGCGATGACGCCCCAGTTGCGGCCAGAGCCGTAGAGGCCGTGGGCAATGACCAGAGCCGGGGCGTCCGCAGCGGTGCCGGCGGGGTGGCGCATCGTGGCGAGCATGACTTTTCATAGCGAAATCGAGAGCTTCTGGCCAGAGCCGTCGACCTTCGGCGGTTGAACATCCGGGCGAAGGTCTTTAGGGTCGGCGCTGGGTGTCGGAGGGCGGCAATATGAGTGCGGTGACGATCCAGCAGATGGCGGATCGGGTGGCGCAGCTTCTGCAAGAGCGGCTGGGTCTTGGCGGCAAGGGACTGTCGGCCAAGCTCAAGCGCGCCGGGCGGACGCTGCCGCGAAAGGTCCGCGATGCGGGAAAGCTGCTGGCTGCCGCGGCACAGAAGGCGCAGAACCCGAAACTTCTGGGGCAGATCGACATGGGCGAGGTGACCGAGGCCTATGACGTCTGTCTGAGGCATCTGATCGCCATCGACCCGGTCGGGCGGAAACGGGGGTATTTCGCCGGAATGATCGGATCGGTCGGATTCGGCGTGCTGGTGCTGGCCGTCGCGATCTTCGGGTTTCTGGCCTGGCGCGGGTATTTCTGATCCGCCGTCCATGCGCGGTGGCTTTTGGCCATGCAATGAAATCAACATGCTGGCTGCGGGAGTTTGCGACTTGGCAACCCTTGGCGCAGCCGTGCCGCGGTCCGCGTTCCCCTGGACGGAGGGGATCAAGGTGCCGGTTGTGGTGCCCAGATTTTCGGCAAACCAGAGGGCGAGCGCCGACAGGAAGGCCGCGACGCGCAGCGGCATTCACCAGTGCCGGTCATGGCCGGGGTCAGGCCGGGAGGTGGGCAGAGTGCCCACCTCGACGCACCTGCGCCTGGACGTCACAGGTCGGGATAGATCGGGAACCGCGCGCAGAGGGCCTCGACCTCGGCCCTGACCCTGGCTTCGACGGCACCATTGCCGTCTTCGCCGTTCTTTGCCAGCCCCTCGGTCACCTCGATGATCCAGCGGCCGATCTGGCGGAATTCGGGTTCGCCGAAGCCGCGGGTGGTGCCGGCGGGGGTGCCGAGGCGGACGCCGGAGGTGATGGTCGGCTTTTCGGTGTCGAAGGGGATGCCGTTCTTGTTGCAGGTGATGTGGGCGCGGCCCAGGGCCTTTTCGGTCGCGTTGCCCTTGACGCCCTTGGGGCGCAGGTCGACCAGCATCAGGTGGGTGTCGGTGCCGCCGGTGACGATGTCGAGGCCACCCTTCATCAGCTCGTCCGCCAGCCCCTGCGCGTTCTTGATCACCTGGGCCTGGTAGGTCTTGAATTCGGGGCGCAGCGCCTCGCCGAAGGCGACGGCCTTGGCGGCGATGACGTGCATCAGCGGGCCGCCCTGGATGCCGGGGAAGATCGCCGAGTTGACCTTCTTCGCGATGTCCTCGTCATTCGTGAGGATCATCCCGCCGCGCGGGCCGCGCAGGGTCTTGTGGGTGGTCGTCGTCGCGACATGGGCGTACGGGAACGGGCTGGGGTAGTGGCCCGCCGCGACGAGGCCTGCGAAATGCGCCATATCCACCAGGAGATAGGCACCGACGGAGTCGGCGATCTGACGCATCCGGGCGAAGTCGATGATCCGAGGGATGGCGCTGCCGCCGGCGATGATCAGCTTGGGCCTGTGTTCGGTGGCGAGGGCCGCGAGCTGGTCATAGTCCAGGGTCAGGTCCTGCTTGCGGACGCCGTATTGCACCGCGTGGAACCACTTGCCCGACTGGTTCGGGGCCGCCCCGTGGGTGAGGTGGCCACCGGCGTCCAGCGACATGCCAAGGATGGTATCGCCGGGCCTGATCAGCGCCTGGAACACGCCCTGGTTGGCCTGGCTGCCGGAGTTCGGCTGCACGTTCGCAAAGCCGCAGTTGAAAAGTTGCTTCGCCCGCTCGATCGCGAGGGTCTCGGCCACGTCGACATACTGGCAACCGCCGTAGTAGCGTTTGCCGGGATAGCCTTCGGCATACTTGTTGGTCATCACCGAGCCCTGCGCCTCCATCACCGCGCGGGAGACGATGTTTTCGGATGCGATCAGCTCGATCTCGTGGCGCTGGCGGCCAAGCTCGGCGGTGATCGACCCGAAAAGCGCGGGGTCGCGAGAGGCGAGGGGTTCGGTGAAAAAGCCGGTGTCGCGGTGGGAGGCGTTCATGGCGGGTCCTCGCTGGCGGTGAAGGTCTCGGCGTATGTAGACCACGCACCCGGGTCGGGAAAGGCATTTAAGCGACAGGATATGCGACGGGCGCGAAATGTCGGGGTCTTCGGGAAACCGGCGCTGCGCAACGGAAACGACGCCTCGGGGCTTGAGTTTGCCAGGGCGGGCGGCCAAGACTGTCGGCGCAGATGGGGATGACGAGGCGCATGCAGCGACAGCGGATCCGGTTCACGGCCTCGAGGGCCCCGGCGGCAGTCGCGGCATTCGAGCTGCTGACGGCGGCCTACGGCCAGGCTGACGTGCGGTCGGCAGAGGTGATCGTGGCGCTGGGGGGAGACGGGTTCATGCTGCAGTCGCTGCATGCGGCGCATGGGCAAAGGCTGCCGGTCTACGGAATGAACTGCGGCACCATCGGGTTCCTGATGAACGCCTATGCGGTCGATGATCTGCCCGAGCGGCTGGCAGCGGCGGAGGAAACGCTGATCAACCCGCTGTCGATGCGGGCAGAGAACGCGCGGGGCAAGGTGACCTCGGCGCTGGCAATCAACGAGGTGTCGCTGCTGCGGCAAGGCCCGCAGGCGGCCAAGCTGCGGGTGCTGATCGACGGGCGCGAGCGGCTGGAGGAACTGGTCTGCGACGGCGCTCTGGTGGCGACGCCGGCGGGATCGACGGCCTACAACTATTCGGCGCACGGGCCGATCCTGCCGATCGGAGCGGATGTGCTGGCCTTGACGGCGATGGCGGCCTTTCGGCCCCGGCGCTGGCGGGGGGCGCTGGTGCCGTCAAGCGCGGTGGTGCGTTTCGAGGTGATCGAGGGCGAGAAGCGCCCGGTGATGGCGGATGCCGACAGCCGGTCCTCGGTCCGCGACGTGGTCAGCGTCGAGGTTCGGTCAGAGCCTTCGGTCCGCCACCGGCTGCTGTTCGATCCCGGGCACGGGCTGGAAGAACGGCTGATCGGCGAGCAGTTCGTCTGAGGGCGCGGGCGCTGCGCGACGGTGCCGGGTCGAGCTGCCTCAGCCGCTGCTGGCACCCCAGCCCTCGATCTTGCGATACAGCGTGGAGGGCGAGACGTCGAGCACCCGTGCGGCCTTCGGGATCGATCCGGCATATTGCGCCAGCGTCGCCTCGATCAGCCGCCGTTCCGCTTCGGCGAGGGTCAGGCCCAGCAGGTTGCCGGGGCTCGGGGTCTCGGGCAGGCGGGCAGGTCCGGGGTCGGCCTCGGGCGGGCGACCCGCGTCGGCCAGGCCCGGCGGCAGCATGTCGGACGTGACCCAGCCGCCGGAGTTCAGGACCACGACATTGCGCATGACATTCAGCAGCTGCCGCACGTTGCCGGGCCATGGCAGCGACTGCATGAGGGTTCGCACCGCAGGGTCGAGGCCGTGAAACTCGCGGCCTTCTTCCTGCGCAAAACGGGCGAGGGCGGCCTCGGCGATCTCGATCACGTCCTGACCACGGTCGCGCAGGGGCGGCATGTGGATCGGGACGACATAGAGGCGGTAGTAGAGGTCCTCGCGGAAATGCCCGCGGCGGACGGCGTCCATCGGGTCGCGGTTGGTTGCGCAGACAATGCGGACATTCACCTTGCGCGGCCGGGTCGCGCCCACGGGCTGCACGGTCGAGGTCTGCAAGAACCGCAGAAGTTTGGTCTGCAGGGCCGGGGCCATCTCGCAGATCTCGTCGAGGAACAGGGTTCCGCCATCCGCTGCCGTGGCCGCGCCCTGCTTGTCGGATATCGCGCCGGTGAAGCTGCCCTTCATGTGGCCGAACACTTCGGATTCCAGAAGGTCCTGCGGGATCGCGCCGCAGTTCAGGGCGATGAACGGGCCCGAGGCGCGGTTGGAATTGGCGTGGACCGCGAGCGCGCAGAGTTCCTTGCCGGTGCCGCTTTCGCCGGTGATGAACACGGTGGCCATCGATCGCGCGACCGAGCCGATAGTGGAATGAATCCGTCGCATTGCCTCGGACGAGCCGATGAAACCCGAGCCATCGGACACCTCGGCCGGATCACGGCTGCGGGTCACCGGCGGGATCGCGGGATCGGACTTCGGCGGCGGCTGGTTGGCCTCGGCCAGCGCATTCTGCACGGCGGACAGAAAGCGGCCCTCGTCGAAGGGCTTGACCAGGAAATCATGCGCCCCGGCGCGCATCGCCTCGACCGCGCGGTTGACCGAGCCGTTCGCGGTGATGGCGATCACCCGGGTTTCCGGCTGGATCGCCTGGATGTCGCGCATCACCTCGAGCCCGTCGCGGTCGGGAAGAATGAGGTCGAGAAGCACCACCATCGGGCGATGGGTGCGGAATTGCTGCAGCCCGTCTGCCGCGGTGCCCGCGACGGCCACGCGATGCCCCGCCGTGGCAAGGATGGAGCGGTAGACCATCTGCAGCGACAGGGTGTCCTCAACCAGAAGGACGGAGGGGCGGGACAGGGTATTGCCGGGTTTCATGATGCGGTCAGGCTTGGCGGTCGGGTGGTTCGGATCAACTGGATCAGGCTGGCAAGCTCGCCCGTCAGCGGCGGCATCAGTGTGGCCAGCGACCCATGGTCCTGCGCATGTGCGATGGCGTTCAGGTTTTCCGCCATGGTCTGCAGCGACAGCGCACCGACCGATCCGGCCAGCGAGATCAGCACATGGCTGCCTTCGCGCAGGCGGGTCCAGTCCGCGGTCGCGGTCCCCTGTTCCAGCAGGGTCTGCGTCGTCGTCAGGTCTTCGGTCAGCCGGGCCAGCAGCTCTGCGGCGAGGTCGGGCCCGGTGATCGCCATCAGGTGGCTCAGCCTTGACGCGTCAAAGTCCATAAGTCCCATGACGCCGGTCTGCTCTGGCCTGGCAAGCCGGTCTGCGGCTTCTTCGATCAGAAACAGGTTGGCCTGCTGATCGGGCGTGGTCAGATGCGGTCGAAGCGCCTGGACCGCCCGGCGCAGGCCGTCCAGCGCGCGGGATTTTGCGTCGACGAGGGGCGGGCTCATCGACGAATCGTCCCGAAATGCGAAAGTATTCTTTGCATAATGCAAAGAATGCCGCAAAGGTTGCGCCGTGTCCAGTGGGCTTTGTTGCACAAATCCCGTGAGGGATTCACCTTGTGAATCCAGCGTGGTAGCTGTTGTGCATGAGCAAACCGAAGCCGCCGACC
>FWPV01003173.1_pt1 | contig 37998 bp, 39 predicted proteins | sample 2228371 | NCBI WGS metagenome assembly FWPV01 (sample SAMEA103939776, study PRJEB20133) | metagenome
CGATCTGTCGGGTGCGGTCACCCCCCTCTGTCGGCTCCCCCGACATCTCCCCCTCAAGGGGGGAGATTGACCGCCGCCGTCAGCGCCAGTTTCGACAGGAATGTCGGAGCCTTGGTGATCAAAACGGGCGTGTCGTTCGTTGAAATCCACAAGACCAATTCTCCACATCAAGTGATTGTCGGGCCGCCGGCCGCGCGTCGATCTCCCCCCTTGAGGGGGAGATGCCCGGCAGGGCAGAGGGGGGTAGCCCCGCACGGAGACCGTCCCCATGCATAAGCCGACCCACGAGACCGACAAGATCATCAAAGGCCCGATGCACCAGTCGCTGAGGCATGACTCGGCGCACAAGCATGTCGCCGGAAGTGCCGAATATATCGACGACATTCCCGAGCCGGCCGGCCTGCTGCACGGCGCGGTCGGCATGGCGGACCGGGCGCATGCCGAGATCCTGTCGCTGGACCTGTCGGAGGTAAAGGCCTATCCCGGCGTCGTCTGCGTCCTGACCGCAAGCGACGTGCCGGGCGTCAACGACGTGTCCTCGGGCGGGCGCCATGACGAGCCGCTGCTGGCCGAAGACAAGGTCGAATTCCACGGCCAGCCGGTCTTTGCCGTGATCGCCGAAACCCGCGACGCCGCCCGCCGCGCAGCGCGGCTGGCTAGGATCGAATACCGCGACCTGCCCTTCTGGACGGACGTCGATACGGCCCTCGCCAACGAGGCGCCGCTCGTCACGCCCGGCATGGTGCTCAAACGCGGCGAGCCGGAGACCGAGCTCGACAAGGCCGCGCATCGCCTCAAGGGCTCGATGCGCATCGGCGGCCAGGAGCATTTCTATCTCGAAAGCCACATCGCGCTCGCCATTCCCGGTGAGGACGACGAGGTGGCGCTGTGGTCATCGACCCAGCATCCGTCCGAGATCCAGCACATCGTCGGCCATGTGCTCGACATTCCCTCCCACGCGATTACCGTCAACGTACGGCGCATGGGCGGCGGCTTCGGCGGCAAGGAAACCCAGGGCAACCAGTTTGCGGCGCTCGCCGCACTCGCCGCCAAGAAACTCAACCGCGCCGTCAAGTTCCGCCCCGACCGCGACGAGGACATGGCACTGACCGGCAAGCGCCACGACTTCCGCATGGACTTCGACGTCGCCTACGACGGCGACGGCCGCATCCATGCGCTCAGCGCCAATTTCGCCGCGCGCTGCGGCTATTCGGCCGACCTTTCCGGACCGGTCACCGACCGCGCCCTCTTCCATGCCGACTCGAGCTATTTCTACCCGCACGTCAAGCTGACCTCGCAACCCTTGAAAACCCATACGGTTTCCAACACGGCGTTTCGTGGCTTCGGCGGTCCACAGGGAATGCTCGGCGGCGAGCGCATCATCGAGGAGATCGCCTACCAGCTGGGCAAGGATCCGCTCGAGATCCGCAAGGCGAACTTCTATGGCGATGTCGGCTCCGGCCGCAACGTCACGCCCTATCACCAGACGGTCGAGGACAACATCATCGCCCGCGTGGTCGAGGAACTGGAAACCTCCTGCGATTACCAGGCGCGGCGCCGCGCGATCATCGACTTCAACCGCACGAGCCCGGTGATCAAGAAGGGCATAGCGCTCACCCCGGTGAAGTTCGGCATTTCCTTCACCATGACCGCCTTCAACCAGGCCGGCGCGCTCGTCCACGTCTACCAGGACGGCTCGATCCATCTGAACCACGGCGGCACCGAGATGGGCCAGGGCCTCTACACCAAGGTTGCCCAGGTCATCGCCGACTGCTTCCAGGTCGATGTCGAGCGCGTGAAGATCACCGCGACCACGACCGGCAAGGTGCCCAACACCTCCGCGACCGCCGCCTCCTCCGGCACCGACCTGAACGGCATGGCGGCCTATGACGCCGCCCGCCAGATCAAGGAACGCCTTGTCGCCTTTGCGGTGGAAAAATTCCGGGTCTCCCCGGAAGAAGTGGAGTTTCTGCCCAACCGAGTGCGCTTCGGGTCTGAGGAGATCCCCTTCCCCGACTTCGTCAAACAGGCCTATTTCGCCCGCGTGCAGCTCTCGGCCGCCGGCTTCTACAAGACGCCGAAAATCCACTGGGACCGCGCCGCCGGGCGCGGCACGCCCTTCTACTATTTCGCCTATGGCGCCGCCTGCTCGGAAGTGTCGATCGACACGCTGACTGGCGAGTATCTGATGGAGCGCACCGACATCCTGCACGATGTCGGCCGCTCGCTCAATCCGGCGATCGACATCGGTCAGATCGAGGGTGGCTTCGTTCAGGGCATGGGCTGGCTGACGACGGAGGAATTGTGGTGGGACGCCAAGGGCCGGCTTCGCACCCATGCGCCGTCGACCTACAAGATCCCGCTCGCCTCCGACCGGCCGAAGATCTTCAACACGCGGCTGGTCGAATGGTCGGAAAATGCCGAGCCGACGATCGGCCGCTCCAAGGCCGTCGGCGAACCGCCTTTCATGCTGGCAATCTCGGTGCTGGAGGCGCTGTCCATGGCGGTGGCCTCGGTCGCCGACTACCGCCATTGCCCCCGTCTTGACGCCCCCGCGACACCGGAGCGGGTGCTGATGGCAGTCGAGCGGCTGAAGGGGATGTAATGGCAAGGATGGCGGACCTCTTCTCGCCGTCGGGGAGAAGATGGCGCGGAGCGCCGGATGAGGGGGGCGGGAGCGGTCGCAAAGTCGCGCGTCGAACCGTCATTGCACCGCGCCGGATCGGCGCGTTTGCCCTTCGGGGAAGAAGAGCCCCCAATCTCCGCCCTCGTGCGGCGGCTTGCGACTCTCTGCCCGGCACTCGTGCCTCCGCGGTGGCTTACCCCCCTCTGCCCTGCGCCCGTGCCTCCACGGTAACGCACCCCCCTCTGCCCTGCCGGGCATCTCCCCCTCAAGGGGGGAGATCGGCAAGACTGCGGCCGCTTTGCCGTGCCGCAAAAACCTTGGGGCGATCGGCACGGCTTTCGAGCACGACGCCCAATGCCTGGCGAGCGGGGAGCCGCCATCCAATCTCCCCCCTTGAGGGGGAGATGTCGCGAAGCGACAGAGGGGGGTAAATGCTCCAAGCATCCCTCCCCGCCTTCCTCGCAACCCATCCCGACGCCATCCTTGTCGAAGTGGCCGAAGCGAAGGGCTCGACCCCGCGCGAGTCTGGCGCCTTCATGCTCGTCACGGCGGAACAACTGCTCGGCACCATCGGCGGCGGGCAACTGGAATTCCTGGCGATCGAACAGGCCCGGCGCATGCTGGCCGCCGGCGAGACGAACGCCACGCTCGATGTGCCGCTCGGCCCCGAGATCGGCCAGTGTTGCGGCGGGCGCACCGAGCTCTCGTTCCGGAGGATCGATGCCGAGCTGCGCGCGGTGCTGCTGGCCCGGCAGGACGCGATGGAGAGCGCCTATCCGGACGTCTTCGTCTTCGGCGCCGGCCATGTGGGGGCAGCCCTTGCCCAGGCGCTTTCTTCACTGCCGCTGACCGTCACGATGATCGAGACGCGCGACCTTGGCGACGACACTCTGCCCGCCGGCATTGCGCTGCGCCGGGTCGCGGTGCCGGAGGCCGAGGTCGCGACCATCCGGTCCGGCGGCGCCGCCGTCATTCTCACCCACGATCATGCCCTCGATTTCCTGATCGCCCGCCAGGCGCTGGCCCGCAGCGATCTTCGCTATGTCGGCATGATCGGCTCGGCGACGAAGCGCGCGACGTTTGCCCGGTTTCTGACCCGCGAGGACGCGCCGGCGGACCTCATCGACCGGCTCATCCTGCCGATCGGCGGCACGGGGCTGCGCGACAAGCGCCCGGCCGTGATCGCCGCCCTGGTTGCGGCCGAACTCTTGACCGTGCTGCTGGGCTGACGCCACAGGCACGGCTGGCAAGCGGGGTCCGTTTGCACTATTCTCCGGCAACCCGGACCCAGGAGCCTGACATGTCCACCGACAAGATCATGACCATCCATGTGAGCGCCGAAGTCGAGGCCAAGCTCCTGCGCATCGCCGAGCGCACCAGCTGCAGCAAGGAGCATCTGGTGACGGAGGCAGTCTCGGCCTTTGTCGAGCAGGAGCAGCAGATCATCGAGAATATCGAGACGGGCCTGCGGGACGTGGAAGCCGGCGATGTCGTCGACCATGACGCCGCCATGGCGGAACTCAACGCCGTGATCGATGCGGCCGAGGTGCGCCGGTCGTGACGCGGCCCGTCCGGTGGTCGCGCGCAGCCCTGGACGATCTCAAAGAGCAAATGGCCTTTATCGCCATCGACAATCCCGAGGCCGCCAGGGATATCGCGAGAAGGATCAGCGAGACAGCACTCGCTCTTGGAGAGAGGGCCGTCGGCAGGCCCGGGCGCGTCTCAGGGACATCGGAAAAACGCGTGGTCGGCCTGCCTTACGTGATGGCCTACAGGGTCAGTGACCGAGGCGACGGAGAGGCGATCGACATCCTGCGAGTCATCCACACCGCGCGCGACTGGCCGCAAGAGCGGTGGCCGACCTGAATCACCGCATGAAGGATCGGAATCAGCACTTCGGCCCGCCGCCGCATCGTCTTGATTAGGCTCGCCATTCCTCAGATCGGGCCGGAGCGCATCCAGTCGCGGTGGCGACGGTGGTCGGACCAGTAGGCCTCGGTCCGGTCGCGCGAAGGCCGCCCGTCGAGCAGGCCAAGATCCTTCTTCACCTCCGGCGGCAGGTCCTCGACGGCCGCGCGGTCCGGCCGGAACAAGCGCTCGATGAAGCGGCGCAGGGGCCGCAACAGGCGGCCCGGCGCCATGCGCGCCGGAGCCCACCAGCGTCTTGTCGCCTGCAACATCTTCGTCTCCTCTTCTTGGGCAAAATGACTTGGTGGAGCGAGAAATGCGCCGGATTGTCGGCGATATCCAATTCGGATACGGTAAGCACGCATCAAGAGAGCTTATTCATGAAACTGTCGAAACAGTTCCCGCTCAATGCCCTGCGCGTCTTCGAGGCAGCCGCCCGACATATGAGCTTTACCAAGGCCGGCGAGGAACTGGGCATGACCCAGACGGCGGTGAGCTACCAGATCAAACTTCTGGAAGAGAACATCGGCGAACTCCTCTTCCTGCGCCGGTCGCGCCAGATCGCGCTGACGCCAATCGGCGAACGCATGCTGCCCAAGGTGACGGATGCCTTCGCCGTCCTGCGCGAAGCGATCGCCACCGCGCGTCAGGATGCCGACGAGATCCTCGAAACCCACTCCACGCCGACATTCGCCTCCCACTGGCTTGCCAGGCATCTCGGGACCTTCCAGCTCGCCCATCCCAACATTGCAGTCCGGCTGCTCCGCGGCTCAGCGCTCACCGATTTCAGCCGGGAAACCGCTGACCTCGCGATCCGCATCGGCAGGGGTCCGTGGCCGGGGCTCGCGGCCCACCCCCTCCTTCGGCTGAGCTATTCGCCGATCCTCAGCCCCAGGCTGGCCGAGAGCATCGGCGGCATAAAGGAGCCGGCCGATTTACTGAAGCTGCCGTGGATCACCTACGACGACGGACGCTGGACATACTGGTTCACGCTGGCGGGCCTCGATGCCGCGGAGCACACCGCACGGACATTCGACGCAGGCGGCGTACTCGATCTTGAAACGGGAGCAGCGATGGCCAGCCATGGCGTCGCCATGCTGAGCCCCTTCTTCCTTCAGGACGAACTGGCGTCCGGGCGGCTCATACAGCCGTTCGAACTCGGCTGGCTGGACGACAATAGATATTGGCTGGTCTATCCGGAAAGCCGCCGCAACCTGCCCAAAATCCGTAAGTTCCGCGAATGGCTGGAGGCCACTTTGGCGCCGGAACGGGTCGCCATGGGCCTTGACGCGCAATAGCGCGCGCGGACCTCAGCAAAAGAAATTCTCTGGATTGGCCCGCTATCCGATCTACGGGGCTTCCCTTGCGGTGGATAATTTCCCAGACTGGAAGGCCGGGGAAAGAAAGGGATTTTCTGATGTACGAATACGCCATTGCCTGGGAATGGCTCTCCTTTGCCGTCCGCTGGCTGCACGTGATCACCGCGATCGCCTGGATCGGCTCGTCCTTTTATTTCATCGCGCTGGACCTCGGTCTGGTGAAGCGCCCGCATCTGCCGGTCGGGGCCTATGGCGAGGAATGGCAGGTGCATGGCGGCGGCTTTTACCACATCCAGAAATATCTGGTGGCGCCCGCCACCATGCCGGAGCACCTGACCTGGTTCAAATGGGAGAGCTATGCGACCTGGCTCTCGGGCTTTGCCATGCTGGCGGTCGTCTATTACGGCGGCGCCGATCTCTTCCTCATCGATCGCCACGTCCTCGATCTCACCCAATGGCAGGCGATCGCGCTGTCGGTGGCCTCGCTCGCCGTCGGCTGGCTGATCTACGACCAGCTGTGCAAGTCGCCGCTCGGCCGGAACATCTGGGCGCTGATGGGCGTGCTCTACATCGCGCTGATCGCCATGGCCTGGGGCTATACCCAGGTCTTCACCGGTCGCGCCGCCTTTCTGCATCTCGGCGCGTTTACCGCCACCATCATGTCGGCCAATGTCTTCCTGATCATCATCCCCAACCAGAAGATCGTCGTCGCCGACCTGATCGCCGGCCGCACGCCGGACCCGAAATACGGCGTGATCGCCAAGCAGCGCTCGCTGCACAACAACTACCTGACACTGCCCGTCATCTTCTTCATGCTGTCCAACCATTATCCGCTGGCCTTCGGCACGGCCTATAACTGGGTGATCGCAGCGCTCGTGTTCCTGATGGGTGTCACCATCCGCCACTGGTTCAACACCGTCCACGCCCGCAAGGGCCGCCCGACCTGGACCTGGCTGGCCACCGTGCTGATCTTCATCGCCATCATGTGGCTGTCGACCGTGCAGAAAGCGCCGGTCGAGGAGGAAGTCTCGGTTGCGCCGACCCATCTGCGCTTCGTCGAGAATGCCCATTACGAAGCGGCCCGCGACGTCGTCATGTCGCGCTGTTCGATGTGCCATGCCGCCGAGCCGGTGTGGGAAGGCATTGTGCGCCCGCCGAAGAACGTCAAGCTTGAGACGGATGCCGAGATCGCCGCGCATGCGCGCGAGATCTACATCCAGGCCGGCCGCAGCCATGCCATGCCGCCCGGCAACGTGACCGAAGTCTCGACCGAGGAGCGCGCCCTGCTGGTGGCCTGGTTCGAGAGCGCGGTGTCTAAGGTGAAGCAGCCATGAGCGCGGTGCTTTATCGCGGCCGCACGCTGAGCTTCACCCGCGCGCCCGAGCACATCGACGACGCGCAAAGCTATCGCTACGAGAGCGACGGCGCGCTTCTGGTCGAAGACGGCCGGATCCTCGCCGTCGGTGATTTCGCCACTGTGAGTGCCGCCGCGCCGGATGGCACCGAAGTGATCGACCACCGCCCGCACCTCATCCTGCCCGGCCTGATCGACACGCATGTGCATTTTCCGCAGATGCAGGTGATCGCGTCCTATGCCGCTAACCTGCTCGAATGGCTGAACACCTACACCTTCCCCGAGGAGTGCCGCTTCGTCGAGAGCGCCCATGCGGAACGCATCGCCACGGCCTTCTTCGACGAATTCTTCCGCAACGGCACGACCACTGCGGTCGCCTATTGCTCGGTGCACAAGGCCTCCGCCGACGCATTTTTCGCCGAGAGCCTGAGGCGCGGCAGCCTGATGATCGCCGGCAAGGTGATGATGGACCGCAATGCCCCGCAGGGTCTCCTCGACACACCGCAAACCGGCTATGACGAGACCCGCCAGGTGATCGCCGACTGGCACGGCAAGGGCCGCAACCACGTCGCCATCACGCCGCGCTTTGCCATCACCTCGACGCCCGAACAGATGGCGATGACGCAGGCGCTGGCGAAGGAATTCCCCGACCTGCACATCCAGACGCATCTGTCGGAAAACCACGACGAGATCCGCTACACCTGCGAGCTGTTCCCCGACGCGAAGGACTATACCGACATCTACGCGCGCTATGGCCTGCTCGGAGCCAAGAGCCTGTTCGGCCATGCGATCCACCTGTCGGAGCGCGAGGCCGACGCCATGAGCGAGGCGGGCGCCGTCGCCGTGCACTGCCCGACCTCCAACCTCTTCCTCGGCTCGGGCCTCTTCCCGCTGCGCCAATACCAGCGGCGAGAGAAGAAGCTGCGCATCGCCGTCGCCACCGATATCGGCGGCGGATCGAGCTATTCCATGCTGAAGACCATGGACGAGGCCTACAAGATCCAGCAATTGCTCGGCGAGCGACTGAACCCGCTCGAAAGCTTCCACATGATGACGCTCGGCAATGCCGAGGCGCTTTCGCTCGATGACCGGATCGGCACGCTGGAGCCCGGCACGGATGCCGATTTCATCGTGCTCGATGCCGCCGCCACACCGGCCATGCGGCTGCGGATGGAAACCGTCAAATCCCTTGCAGAGGAACTGTTTCTGCTGCAAACCTTAGGCGACGACCGGTCGGTCGTTGAAACCTATGTCGCCGGGCGGGCCATGAAGTCTACGGGGTGACGAAAGACGGTCCGGACCCGAACACACCGTGTGGCAACTCCTGCTGAACCTCATCCTCGGCATCCTTCTGATCTCGATGACCGTCGTCATCCACACTTTCGGACTGATGGGCGTAACCCATACGATGAGCTGGATCACCTCGCATGTCCGCCTGCACGGCCACCGAAGCCGCATCCTGGCGATGAACACGGTGGTGATCGGCGTCTTTGCCGTGCTGACCGCCGAGGTCTGGCTGTGGGCGATCTGCTATCGGGCCATCGGCTTCATCGAGGATTTCCCGACCGCGCTCTACTTCGCTACCATCACCTTTTCCACCGTCGGCTATGGCGACGTCATTCCGCACCCGGAATGGCGCATGCTGGCCGCGCTCGAAGGCATCAACGGCTTCGTGCTGATCGGCTGGTCCACCGCCTATCTGGTGGCCGCCGGCATGCGCATCGGCCCCTTCCGTTCGGGCGAGCATTTCTGATGGCGCTCTGTCGTCCCAATCCAAAGAGGTATTGAAGCCGTGTCCCCCATTCTCGAGATCGCCGACCTGAAGCGGCTGGCGAAACGTCGCGTGCCGAAACTGTTCTTCGATTATGCCGACAGCGGCGCCTATACCGAGAGCACCTACCGCGCCAACGAGAGCGATTTTTCGAAGATCAAGCTGCGCCAGCGCGTGCTGGTCGACATGAGCGGCCGCTCGCTGGAAACCACGATGATCGGCGAAAAGGTGAAGATGCCGGTGGCGCTCGCCCCGACGGGCCTCACCGGCATGCAGCACGCCGACGGCGAGATGCTGGCGGCAAGGGCCGCGGAAGAATTCGGCGTGCCGTTTACGCTGTCGACCATGAGCATCTGCTCGATCGAGGACGTCGCTTCGGTCACCACCAAGCCCTTCTGGTTCCAGCTCTACGTCATGCGCGACCGCGATTTCGTGCTGAACCTGATCGAGCGGGCCAAGGCCGCGAAATGCTCGGCGCTGGTGCTGACCGCCGACTTGCAGATCCTCGGCCAGCGCCACAAGGACCTGCGGAACGGGCTCTCCGCCCCGCCACGGCTGACGCCGAAACATCTCTTCCAGATGGCGACGCGTCCGCGCTGGTGCTGGAACATGCTCAAGACCGACAAGCGCACCTTCCGCAACATCCATGGCCACGCAAAGAGCGTCACCGACCTCGCCTCGCTGAATGCCTGGACGACGGAACAGTTCGACCCACAGCTGTCGTGGAAGGATGTCGAGTGGATCAAGGAGCGCTGGGGCGGCAAGCTGATCATCAAGGGCATTCTCGACACCGAGGATGCGAAGATGGCCGCGGCGACCGGCGCGGACGCGATCGTCGTTTCCAACCACGGCGGCCGCCAGCTGGACGGCGCGCATTCCTCGATCGCCATGCTGCCGCGCATCGTCGATGCGGTCGGCGACCGGATCGAGGTGCATCTCGATGGCGGCATCCGATCGGGTCAGGACGTGCTCAAGGCCGTGGCGCTGGGCGCCAAGGGCACCTTCATCGGCCGCCCCTTCCTCTACGGCCTCGGCGCCATGGGCAAGCCCGGCGTCACCAAGGCGCTCGAAATCATCGCCAAGGAGATGGACATCACCATGGCGCTGTGCGGCAAGCGCAAGATTACCGAGATCGATGACAGCATCATCGCGGAGAACCCGTTCAAGGTTTGAGATGTGAGGCGTGAGGGCGAAGAGGCGCTGAGACCGGCGTCTCCGACGCCCGGTGGAGGCTTTCTTGTTCGAGGCGGCCGAGAGGTGTCGGCCCCTCTTCTCCCCCGCGGGGAGAAGTGCCGAGCGAATGCGAGGCGATGAGGGGGCCGGAGGCGCAATCGCAATGGAGCTTTGCTCGCCCTCGTCCGGCGCTACGCGCCAACTCTGCCGGCCCTTCGCTTTTGCTCAGGGCGTTCGTCATTCGAAACGATTCACTGGATCGTTTCGTCGGCTGCGCCGACCATTCCTCACCCCCGCTGGGGAGAAGAGGTTCGTCCGCTACCCTCAGGCGACCCAGCCGCTGGAAAGCGCGCTGATCCAGTCGGCCATGCCATGGGCGCGGGCGAGTTCGGCCATGGCCCGGTGGTCGTAGCGGACTTGGCGGAAGGTCGGCTGCCAGCCGCGTTCGGTCTTCTCCAAAATGGCATAGGCGGCAAAGGGCGCGCCGGCCTGGGCCTTGTGGTAGAAGGGCTTGTCATAGTCGAAGCCGGGGCAGCCGACGCTGCCCGGATTGACGATCAGCCGCCCGTTGGAGAGCTGCGCGGAGCGGGCAATGTGGCTGTGGCCGCACAGCATCAGCGGCTGCTCGATGCCCTCCGCCAGCGCCTCGATTTCGTCGAGGGGCCGCAAGTGGAAGATGCCTGCCTCGTGCAGGGTCTCCATCCAGTAGGTGTTGTCGTCCTTCGGCGTCGCGTGACAGAGATAGACCTCGTCGCGATAGACGGCGGAGAATGGCAGCGCCCGGATCCAGTCGAGATGATGCGGCGCAAGCTGGCCGTAGGACGGGCGCTCCCAGTCGCCCATCTCCTCGAAGGGCCGGTCGATCAGCGCCCGGTCATGATTGCCGCACACGGTCGGCGCCGCGAGCGGCAGCAGGAGTTCGGCGGTCCGGCCGGCGTCGAGCGGACCGGAGAAGCAGTCGCCGAGATTGACGATCTCGGAAATCCCCTGCCGGCGGATATCCTCCAGCACCGCTTCGAGCGCCAGATAATTGCCGTGCACGTCGGCGATCGCGGCAAACCTCATCGCTCAGCTGCCCCGGTAGGTCGAATAGCCGTAGGGCGACAGAAGCAGGGGCACATGGTAGTGCGCCGTAGTATCGGAAATGCCGAACCGGATCGGGATGACGTCGAGGAAGGGCGGCTCGGTCAGCGCGATGCCCTGCGCCTTCAGATAGTCACCGGCATGAAACAGCAGCTCGTACTGACCGATTTGAAAAGTCTCGCCTTGCAGCAGCGGCCCGCCATCGACGCGACCGTCGGCATTGGTGAACACGGTGGTGATGAGCTCGGCCTCCTCGCCGTTCATCCGCATCAGCTGGATGCGCAACCCTTCCGCCGGTTTGCCAAGCGCGGTGTCGAGAACATGGGTGGTGAGACCGGTCATAGATGAGGCTCCAGAATGCGGTAGGGCGTTTCGAAGAAATGTTCCTCGAGATTGTTGCCCGGACCGTCGCGATCCACAACCAGAAAATCGGACACCGTACCGATCGCCATCAACGGATGATGCCAGACATTGCGGCGGTAGTTCACCCCCTGGTCAGGCCGCGCCAGGAACACCTGCGGCTGACCGGGTTTGCCGTCCTCGTCGGGCGACACCGCGACGAGAAAGGGACGTCCCGAGAGCGGCGAAAAGCTCTGGCTGCCGAACGGATGGCGCTCCATCATGCCGATTTCGTAAGGGAAGCTGCGCGGCTGGCCGCGAAAGATATTGACGATGACACGCGCGCCCTCGCCCGCCGCCTCCGGCGAGAACAGCGCGTGGAAGCGTTCGGTGGTGCCGCCGTTGATCAGCCGCATGGTGGACGGATCGGCCTCGATCACCTCGCCGAAGGGCGCAAAGGTCTCGGCCGTGAGCGGCTGGATGGACAGAATGCGGGTCAAGCGGGGTTATTCTCCCTGGATATGCGGATTGCGGAGCTGGTCGAGTTGAGCAATAAGAATAGGAAGGTCGTTGTGAACCGTGTCCCAAAGGACGTCTAAGGCTAGGTCGTAGTATTGATGGACAATGGCATTGCGTAGGCCGCGCATCTGATCCCATGCGACCTCAGGATGTTCCTCGATGAAATGGGGGAACTTCTTGGCAATTTTGTTGACAGCGTCGCCCATCAGGACAAGCGCCATGGTCACCGCCATCTGCTTTTCAACATCCAGCTGGAACTCGAAGTAGGAGACTGGTTTGGTGAATTCTACGGCACGTTCGGCAGCAACAGAGAATCGTGCCAAATATCGCAGCAGTCTCTCCGTGTCGGTCAAACTGCGGTTGCCTCTTCCAGGATACGATCTTTGATATCCGACGGCAGCCCGCCGGATGTGATGATATCCACTTCGCAAGCCAGCAATTGTTCCATTTCGAACTGCAGGCCGCCGAGATCGAACAGAGTCATGCCTGGCAGCGCATCCACGAGAATATCGAGATCGCTGTCCGGCCCATCCTCGCCGCGAGCAACAGAACCGAAGACACGCGGATTGGCAGCCTTATGACGGGCTGTCACCGCGCGTATTGCATCTCTATTGCGTTTCAGCACTTCCGAGGGGCGCATACCTTGTCTCCTTGGGATCCAATATAGCCCAAACCCGGATATCGAGGAAGCCTAAGACACATTCGCGACTCCCCCAAAACCAAAACAGCGCCGGCGTTTCCACCGGCGCTGCATGTCTCACGTCTCAACCTGAAATCAGGCGGCGCTGCGGCCGAAGTCGGCGGTTGCGACTTCCGAGATCGTCTTCAGAACCTGCGAAGCGATCTGGTAGGGGTCGCCCTGCGAGTTCGGACGGCGGTCTTCGAGATAGCCGCGGTAGCCGTTGTTGACGAAGGAATGCGGAACGCGGATCGAGGCGCCACGGTCGGCCACGCCGTAGGAGAACTTGTCCCACGGAGCCGTCTCGTGCTTGCCGGTCAGGCGCATGTGGTTGTCCGGACCGTAGACGTCGATGTGGTCCTTCCAGTTCTTGGCGAAGGCAGCCATGAGGGCTTCGAAATATTCCTTACCGCCGACTTCGCGCATGTACTTGGTCGAGAAGTTGCAGTGCATGCCCGAGCCGTTCCAGTCGGTGTCGCCGAGCGGCTTGCAATGCCATTCGATGTCGATGCCGTACTGCTCGCAGAGCCGCATCAGCAGGTAGCGTGCCATCCAGATTTCGTCGGCGGCCTTCTTGGAACCCTTGCCGAACACCTGGAATTCCCACTGGCCCTTGGCCACTTCGGCATTGATGCCTTCGTGGTTGATGCCGGCTTCGAGGCAGAGGTCGAGATGCTCTTCGACGATCTGGCGGGCGATGTCACCGACATTCTTGTAGCCGACGCCGGTGTAGTACGGGCCCTGCGGTGCCGGGAAGCCGTGTTCCGGGAAGCCGAGCGGGCGACCGTCCTTGTAGAAGAAGTATTCCTGCTCGAAGCCGAACCAGGTGTCGGCGTCGTCGAGGATGGTGGCGCGGCTGTTGGACGGATGCGGGGTGACGCCGTCCGGCATCATCACTTCGCACATGACCAGCGCGCCGTTGGTCCGGGCCGGATCGGGATAAATGGCAACCGGCTTCAGCACGCAATCCGAGCTGCGGCCTTCGGCCTGGTTGGTCGACGAACCGTCGAAGCCCCAGAGCGGCAGCTGCTCCAGGGTCGGGAAGCTGTCGAATTCCTTGATCTGCGTCTTGCCGCGAAGGTTCGGAACCGGCGTGTAGCCGTCCAGCCAGATGTACTCGAGCTTAAACTTGGTCATTCTTCGTCTCTCTTCAGTCAAGCGCTCGCCCAAGAGCGCAACAGAGGGCTGATTCTCCGGCACGCCGGCGAGTCCACGTTAAAGAAGCATGAAGCGTGCCAACTTCGATGAAATCCGCGGCACACGTCCTATTTTTATGACAGCGCGACAGAAGGGCGCGGCCGCGGGGAGCGGAGGGATCGGTGAATCTGCCTAATTTGTGGGAACCTGCACAGCCATGGCGTGTTTATGGGCGGACGAGACCGCCCGGCAAAACGTGATGAATTCGCGATCATCCGGAATCTTTGGCAAATACTGCCCATTATTTATGCATTTTGCACTTTTCGTGTGCATTCGCTTGATTTTGTGATAAGGTTTCTGTCCGAGCGCAGTCTCGATGAACAACGAGAGGCAACAGCATGACGACGAACTTGGTTCGGGAATCAGCGACGATCTTGCAGTTCCCGGTGCGTAACCTTCAAAAACTGCGGGACATGCAGGAGCGGGAATGCCGCGCCCGCCCGATCATCATGGAGAGCGGCTGCGGCGGCTGGTACCATCAGGAAGCCATCCGCGAAGCAGAAGAGGCGCACAAACAGTAAGTGCGCCTCCCCTCTTGTCCTGACCTTCGGTCCGCGACCAGGAGGTTTAACCCTTTGTGCCGAACAGCCGCAGGCGCATGACGCCGCCATCCGGATGCATGGCAAAGCGAACATGGGTCACCGGACCGATGTCCGTGATCTCCGCGCCTGAGAACGTATGCTCGCGGTCCATTTCCAGCTTCTGCCGGCCGAGAATGGGCGTCCAGCCTTCAGAGGCCGCAATCTCGGCTTCGCTCCAGCTGTCACCGGCCTCCGGCAGATAGGCGCCAAGCAGTTCGCAGGTGTCCGGATAGTTTCCCTTGAAGAAGTGCGTATCGACAACGATGCGGCCGATCCGGCCGGCATGGCCGAGGCGGATGATCGCCCAGTCGTGACCAGGGCCACGCCGGCGCTTGGTTTCCCAGCCATCGCCCATGTTCTGACCGCGGCCGGGGCCAAGCATCTTGTCGGGATGGCCATAGTGGGCATCCGACCAGGCGAGCGCCTTGGCGCCGTGGAAGACATAGGCCAAATCGATCTCCTCGTCGGCACCGACCTTTGACCAGTCGAAATGGGCCGCCCCATAGACCCGCAGGCGCGCAACGCCACCGTCCGGATAGATGTGCAGGCGCAGATGCGTCCAGACCTTCGAGGTGTCGGCATTGACGAAGAAGTGCTGCGCCGATGGCCCGAGCGGCGATTTGACGACGAGTTCGCTCCACATGGTCGCGTCCGTCGGATCGCCCTCGGCGACGTAGGCCGCCTCGATCGAGCAATGGGGCGGGTAATTGCCGGTGAAGAACCGGGTGTCCACGTCGAAGCCGAAGATGCGGCCGGGCATGGCGAGGCGGATCACGGCAAAGTCATGGCCGGGCACGCGCTTGCGCCGGCTTTCCCAGCCATCCATGTACTTGCCGTTGTCGTCATAGAGATCGGGATCGAAGCTGGCCGGTTCATCGCTCAGCATACGCGACAGCGGCGCGAAAAACTCGTCGGTGGAGAAGATGCCTTTGGCCCCGAGCCGGGCAGAGGCGAGGTTGACGGCGCCTGCGGCAAAATCCGGCAGGGCGATGGTCGAGATTTCGGGCATGTCAATCTTACTCCGGTATGAGGCTTTCGAGGCGAAGGCGGGCGATCTTCTCGACCTGGGCGCAGGCCGTGGCGAACTCCGTCTCGCGGCTGTTGTCGATCCGTGTCTCGAAGGCGGACAGGATATCATCCTTGGTCAGCCCCTTCACGGCGATGATAAAGGGGAAGCCGAACTTGGTGGTGTAGGCATCGTTGAGCGCGGTGAAGCGCGCATGCTCCTCCGGCGACAGCCGGTCGAGACCGGCACCGGCCTGCTCCTTGCGACTGTCCTCGGTCAATCCGCCGGCGATCGCCAGCTTGCCGGCGAGATCCGGATGGGCGCGCAGCACGCCGAGCCGCTCCTCCGGCGACGCCGCCCGGAATGTCTCCGTGAGTGCCGCATGAACACCGGATGCCGAAAGCGGTTCGGAGATCGCCCCGGCATCGAAGGCTCGCTCGGCGATGAAGGGCGAGTGCTCGAACACGCCACCGTAACGGGAAACGAAGTCGGCTCGTATCATTCTCTCACATCCCCTCCGGCTTGTGGTGCCTGTGCCAATGCTCGGCGATCTCGATGCGCTTCGGGATCCAGACCTTGTCGTGGCTTTTGACGTAGTCGATAAAGCGGGCGAGCGCCGCGGCGCGGCCGGGACGGCCGACGAGGCGGCAGTGGAGGCCGACCGACATCATCTTGGCGCTGCCGGCCTTGCCCTCCGCATAGAGCACGTCGAAGGTGTCCTTCAGATAGGTGAAGAACTGGTTGCCGGAATTGAAACCCTGCGGCGTGGCGAAACGCATGTCATTGGCTTCGAGCGTATAGGGAATGATGAGGAACGGCTTGCCGTCGAGACCCTTCACCCAATAGGGCAGATCATCCGCATAGCTGTCGGAGGAATAGAGGAAACCGCCCTCCTCCATCACCAGCCGCAGCGTATTGTCCGACGGCTTGCCCTGGTACATGCCGAGCGGATGCGAACCGGTCAGTTCCTTGTGCAGGCGCACGGCCTCGCGGATGTGCTGGCGCTCCACCTCTTCCGGGCAGTCCTTGTATTCCAGCCAGCGATAGCCGTGGCTGGCGATCTCCCAGTCCGCCTCCTTCATTGCCGCGACGGCTTCCGGATTGCGCGCCATGGCGAGCGTCACACCGTAGACGGTGACGGGCACCTGGCGTTCGGTGAACATGCGCCACAGCCGCCAGAAGCCGGCGCGGGACCCGTATTCGTAGATCGATTCCATGTTGAGATTGCGCTGCCCCGGCCAGGGCTGGGCGCCGACGATCTCGGAGAGCAGGCATTCGGACGCCGGATCGCCATCGAGAATGCAGCTCTCGCCGCCTTCCTCGTAATTGACCACGAACTGCACGGCGATGCGGGCATCGCCCGGCCAGCGCGGATCGGGAGGATTGCGACCATAGCCGACGAGGTCGCGCGGATAATTGTCGTTCTGCATCAAATCACCCTGAAATCGGACGGCCGACGGTAAGCAGGCCGGCGCCCGATGTCGAGATGCAAACGCAAGCGCGGCCCGATGCCTTTTCGGCTCCGCCGGCGAGCCGGCGTCAGGCGATCTTGCGCGCGGCCACCCGGCCCATCGGATGAAGGGAATGCACGACGAAGGGGGCGCCCGGTTCCTTCTCGATGAACAGCGCCAGATTGGCGATCTCGACCGGCTCGTTCAGAAGCGGCTCGAAATAGGCCCCGAGCGCGGCCTCCATGCGGCCGAAATCGCGCGACAAGAGCGGGCCGGTCAACGTCATGTGGAAACGGAATTCGTCCATCACGTAAGGATGGCCCCAGCGGTGCAGGTTGGCAAACTGCGGCGCCGACAACCCGTCGGGATTGCGCCTTTCAATCTCCGCTTCACTCAGCGGTGCGCGGTAGCCGTCGAACTGCTGCACGACCGCGGCGGCGAGATAATCGAGAGAGGCGCAGGGGCGCTCCGGCACCAGACCGTAGAAATCACCGAGGCGGCCGACCACCAGCCGCGGGATCTCGAACGGCTGCAGTGTGCCGGCAAAGCGCATGAGTTCGCGCAAGAGCGCCGCCTCGGTGCAGTCGTGATGCAGGTGGAACGGCGCCTTCAGCGTCGCATGAAAACCATAGCGCCGCGGCAGCGCCGTGTGGAAGGCGATCTCGTGCATGCCGAGCCCGCGCACGGCCGGATGCTCGACGGCGTCGCCGGAAAACACATTGCGGCCCAGCCAGCTCGCAGCCGCAAGCGTCAGCGGGTCGCTGAAGGACGGGGTGAAATAGATGGCATACCGCATACGACACCTCGCTTCCGGGACACGTCCATTTTAGCAATCGACGTTATACCTGAGCAGTTAGGTGATTTGCGTGACAGTATGACGAAGGGAAACGGGAAAGACGTTCACGCCTTGCGTGTGGCGACGGCAATATGGCTTTGCAGTTGAAAACTGTCAGGCATGGCCATCGCATAGCCCTCAACCGCCGCCAGGGCCTGCTCGGCGAGCCGGTGCGCCATGCCGAAACTCACCTTGAAGCCACCGGTGAGCGCAATGACGGCCGGGTTTCCGGGATGCGGGCCCACCATCGGATCGCGGTCGATCGCCTTGGGGCGAAGGCCCGCCCAGCGCTCGACCACCTCGGCCTGCGCCACCACCGGTGCAAGCGCCCGGGCCCGCGCGATCAGCGCCTCGATCTGGTCGTCGGTCGAAAAGGGATCGTCGAAGCGGTCCTCACTGGTGCTGCCGATTGCGGCATGCCCGCCTTCGTGCGGAACGATGTAGAGGCCGTCGAGATAAAGCAGCGGCAGCGCCGGGTCGATATCGCCCTTCAGCAGGGCCGCCTGCCCCTTGACCGGCTGCCCGAGCGGGCGACCAAGGGCGGGCCCCAGAGTTTCTAGAAGCGGGAACGAGGCGTGACCGGCCGCAATGATGCAATGGCCGAAGGCGATACGGGCCCCGTTTGCGAGAAGAGCGTCCCGCCCCTCGATCCGCTGCACGCCGAAGCCCTCGATGATCCGCACATGGCGCGCCGCCTTCAGGCGCTTCACCAGCATGCCGGTGAGCCCACGCGGCGAAACCCGGGCGGCGAAGGTGTCGTGCACGAGGCCGGCCCCCGCCGCATCTGTCACCGGCCAGTCGGATCCGGCCGGCGATGCATCGACGACGTTCCAGCGGAACGACCGATGGCCGGTGTCCCAGTTGACCAGGGCCTCCTGCTGGTGGCGCTCGGCGATCGTCCGCAGATGCGGCTTCGGCAGGGGAATGACCCGGCCCGACCGGCGATAGCCCGCCGACAATCCGGTGTCGGCCTCAAGGGCGGCGACTTCGTCCTCCAGCGATAAAAGCGCATCGAACTGGAACTGCTTCTTGTCGTTCCATTTGTCCGGCATATGCGGCATCAGCGCGCCGAGCAGGCCGCCGCTTGCGCCGCGCGCCAAAGGTCCCTTGTCGACCAGCAGCGTGTCGATGCCGAGCCGATCGGCCTTCAGCGCCGCCCAAAGCCCCATGACGCCGCCGCCGACGATCAGCAGCGCGGCGCGCGATTGACCGGCAAGGCCGCTGGCATTATCCGCTATGGTCATGGCCCATTCCACCTCGACATCCCCGGACATGCCGGACACGCAGGAACTCACCTGGCGCGACGGCGATATGCCCTATTCGACCGCTTTTGACGACCACTTTTATTGCCAGAGCGACGGCCGGCTGGAATGCGGCCACGTCTTTCTCGCCGGCAACGGACTGCCGGAGCGCTGGGTGCGGTCCGGCACGTTCCGCATCGGCGAACTGGGCTTCGGCACCGGGCTCAATGCCTGCGAGACCTGGCGGCAGTGGAAGGCGACGCGCCCGGCCGACGGCCGGTTGCATTTCGTCTCCTTCGAGCTTTATCCGATGAAGGGTGAGGACTTGTCGCGCGCCCTGTCCCGCTGGCCGGAAATCGACGCCGAGCGTCAAGCGCTGGTCGCGCTCTGGCCCGAGCAGCCGCAGGGCGTGGTCGAGCTTGCGCTCGACGCGCAAACGCAGCTCACCGTGATGTGCGGGGATGCGCTGACCAGCCTTTCCGCCTCGCCGCTCACCTTCGATGCCTGGTATCTCGACGGCTTTGCCCCGGCACGCAACGCCGCCATGTGGTCGCCGGAGCTGATGGGCGAGGTTTTTGGCCATACTACGTCGGGGGGACGCTTCTCCACCTATGCCGCCGCCGGTTTCGTGCGCCGCAATCTGATCGCGGCGGGCTTTGCGGTGGAGCGGCGTCCGGGTTTCGCCGGCAAGCGCGAGATGCTGTGCGGGCAAAGGCCCTAGACGGCCATTCTCCGCTCAGATGCCGGCACCGAGGACCACGGAGCCGTCTCGCAACGACTGGCCGAGCCACCGCTCGATCTTCGCCTCCAGCTGTTCCGGGCTGATCGGCTTGGACAGATAGTCGTCCATGCCGGCGGCAAGGCAGGCCTCGCGGTCGCTGTCGAGCGCATGGGCAGTGACGCCGATGATCGGCACATGGCGCCCCTCGCCTTCGGCCTTCTCCGCCTCGCGAATGGTACGCGCCGCCTGGTGGCCGTTGAGGATCGGCATGGAGACATCCATGAGGATCAGCCGCGGATTGTGGGCGCGCCAGGCGACGATCGCTTCACGGCCATTGCCGACGATGCGGTGGGACAGATCGGTCGATTGGAGGATCTGGCGAAAGACGATCTGGTTGACCTCGTTGTCTTCGGCGACCAGCACGTCACATCCGGCGCGTGCCGGCATGGTCGCGCCCGCCCCCGCGCTGCGCGCCGGAGTGTCGGCCCGCGCTGTGGCGATCACCGGAGCACGCGGCTTTTCGGCGGGCAGGACCGGTCGCTTGGACTGGTCGACCAGAGCCAGCGGCCGGCCGAGCCTTGCGGCCCGAACCACGTCGACAATGGCGCTGCGCAGGAGATTGGCGCGGGCCGGCTTCATCAAATGCGCCTGGACGTTCAGCTGCTGGAAGATGCGTTCGTCGCCGACCATGTCCATCGAGGTGAGGAAGATCATGGCGATGCTCTCGAAACGGTGGTCGGCGCGGATCATGCGCGCCACGTCCAGCCCGTTCATCACCGGCATCTGGTAGTCGATGATGAGCGCATCGATGGTAAGCCCGAGCCGATGAGCCTCCTCCAGCACGGCCATGGCGGCATGACCGCTTTCGACCGCGACCCCGTCGAAGCCCCAGAGCGCCAGCTGTTCCGACAAGATGCGCCGGTTGATGTCGTTGTCGTCGATCACCAGCACGCGCGCGCCCTCGACATTGACCGGCAGCGGCTGCGGCCGGTTGCGCTCCTTGGCGACCGCAAAGGGGATGGTGACGGTGAAGACGGAGCCCTCGCCAGGTGTGCTCTCGACCTCGATCCGGCCGCCGAACAGATCAACGAGACCGGCGGTGATGGCGAGCCCCAGTCCCGTGCCTTCGTGGCGGCGGGTCGAAGAGGTGTCGACCTGGGAGAACTTTTCAAAGATCGACGCCCGCTTGTCCTCGGGAATGCCGATGCCGGTATCCTCGATGCGGACCGTCAGCGTGACATTGGCGCCGTCGGAGGGCGTGCTGGTCAGCTCGATCAGCACATGGCCCTTCTCGGTGAACTTGATGGCATTGCCGACGAGATTGGTGACGATCTGGCGGAAGCGGCCCGGATCGCCGGCAACCATGTGACGAACGGTGACGTCGCCGCAGACGATGAGCTCGATATCCTTCTCCGCCGCCGAGGCTGACAGAAGCGTCGCGACGTCCTCGATCGCCTCGACCGGATCGAAGGCGACGTTGCGCAGGCGCAGCTGCCCCGCGTCGATCTTGGAGAAGTCGAGAATGTCATTGATGATGGTCAGCAGCGCATTGCCGGATTTGACGATGATGTCGACAAAGGTCTTCTGGCGGGTGTCGAGCGCCGATTTCGCCAAAAGCTCGGCCATGCCGAGCACGCCGTTCATCGGCGTGCGGATTTCGTGGCTCATATTGGCGAGGAATTCGGACTTGGCCTTGTCGGCGGCCTCGCTGCGCGCCAGAAGCTCGGTTAGCTCGCCTTCGCGGGCCTTGATGTCGGTGATGTCCGAATAGAGCAGCATCCAGTGCCCGCGGCGGCTGACCGTGGCCTCCAGCTGCACCCAGGTCCGGCCGTCGGCAAGGAAGACCTCGGAGAAGGACTCGTGCGACAGGATCCGGTCCTGCCAGCGTTTGAGCTCCGCCATCGGCTGGTCGCCGAAATCGCCACGCTTGGCGCAATAGGCAAAGCAGGCATGCCAGCTCTGGCCGGGCTCCAGATACATCGGGGGAACGTTGAGGATGCGCGCCAGCGCCTCGTTCGACTGGATGATGACCCCGTCCTCGACGAAGGCGAGCCCCTGCGACATGACGCGCGTGGCGTCCTTCATGAACTGACCGATGCGTTCGAGCTCGGCCTTGGCCTCGCCGATTTCCCGTTCCTTTTTCCGCATCTCGGTAAGATCGGCATAGGTCAGCAGAATACGGTCGCCAGTCAGGCGCGTGGCTGTGCTCAGCACATGTTTGCCGTCGGCATAGGCCATCTCGCGGGTTACCGACCCGCTGAGTTCTTCGAAGGCCGCGATGCGCTGTCGGTAGCCTTCCTCGAAGTCGCACTCGGGCCAGCTCCACCCCTTCTGCTGATTGAGCTCGCAGTAGAAACGGAATGGCATGCCCTCAAGCGGTGTGCCTTCAGGCCAGGTCCAGATCGTCGCGCATCGCTCGTTGGCGAATTCGACATTGAAGTCACGATCGAGGATAGCGACACCGACCGGCATCACTCGGAAAACGCTGACGAGGTCGTCGTAGAGCTTCTGCGCCCGCGCCTGCGCCTCGACCAGTTCGTGCTCGCGCGCCTTCAGCAGCGAGACATCGGTGATCGAGCCGACGATGTAGCGTTGCTCATCGGGCGTGACGATGCGATTGAGCGAGGTGATGACGTGGTGCATGCGCCCGCCGGCAAGCGGCAGCTCCTGCGAGCGCTCGACCGCCTCGCCGGTTTCGAGCAGATGGAGATTGTCCTCGCGCAGCTGCTGGCTCGAGCGCGGGAACATTTCTTCCTCGGTCATGCCGTAGAACTGCTCGCGGTCGCCGCCCTGCAGCAGCCCGTAAGCGGAATTCGCAAAAATCAGGCGTCGTTCGCTGTCGCGGATGAAGACAGGAACCGGCAGTTGCTCGATCGCGGTCCGGTAAAGCACGCTTTCCTGCTCGCGCTGGTGAAGCGTGGTGATGTCGGAATAGGTGATCAGGATCTTGCCGGTGACGAGGCTGCGGCTGCGAATGGCGAGGATCCGGCCGCTGATCGTTTCGGCGCGAGACGTCGAATCGTTATTAAGATCGGCAAACTGCGCGACGCGCTCGGCAAACAGCGCCTCGACATCGGCCTCGACATTCTTCGATCCACCGCGACGGATGTTGTAGGCGAGGAAGTCGCGATAATGCCAGCCGGTCATGTCGACCGGTTCGTCAGCCTCCAGCATGGTATAGAAGGCATCATTGGCATATTCGACGACATGATCGGCACTGAGGATCAGCACGCCGACCGGCATGGAGCGTAACAGCGTCTCGACGTGCTGGTGCAGCTCCTGGGCTTCCGTCTGGGCCGAGATCAGCTGCGCCTCACGCTTCTTCAGCAGCGAGATGTCGGTGATCGAACCGATCATGTAGCGCTCGCCATTGGCCATCTCGATGCGGCTCGCCCGGGTAATCACCGGCACAACGACGCCGTCGGGGCGATAGAAGACATCCTCCTCCTCGACCGCCTGACCGTCTTCCAGCGTGCGACGGTTGGCCTCGTAATATTCGTCGCCGCGCTCGGGAAAACACTCGTGCTCGGTCCTACCGATCAGGGCCTCGCGCGGAGAACCGGTCATGGCGATGAAGGCGGAGTTGGCGAAGACCATGCGGTGTTCGGCATCGCGAACATAGGTGGCCACCGGCAGGTCTTCGAGCGTTGCCCGGAATAGATCGAGAGGGCAACCGACCGCAGCAGCCGGTGCTGCCGGCTCGCCCTGTCCCTTTGTCGCCGGGCGACGGGCGCGCGCCGGACGGCTCGGCGCCTCGTCGAACAGGCCGAAGACATAGATCGAATCATCGTCCGCAAAGAAACGTTCAAGCCGCAGCGGGTAGCGTTCGGCGCCGTGCGGATCAAAGACCAGGGTCGTCTGCTCGTCGCCGAAGACGAGAACCTGGCGCTCGCGATCATCGCGCACGCCGTCTTCCAGCCGGCCGAACAGCTCTCGGTCGGTCTTGCCGGCAAAGGCCGCCATCGGCTCACGGAAGAAGGCGGCATAGGCCTTGTTGACGGCGACGTAACGAAGTTCGCTGTCCTTGATGAAGGCGGGCACCTCCAGTTCGGCGATCTTCTCGCAAGCCAAATTGAGCAAATCGCCACCCGTAATCAAGAAACAAACCCCAGCCCAGAAAATGCTCTCGAATGGTAAATGCGAGGTAACCGACGGGCACACTTGGCAGATTCGCCCCGTAACCGGCATCCTGAACGGCGCAATACTGCCCGCGCATCCTTGCCCGAGCCTATCACTTCTGGAAGATCCCGCCCGAGCGCAAAAGACCCCGGACAGCGGCGTTCGCCATCCGGAGCCTTCTTTTCGGGCATGTTCCGTCGGTGTGTGTCGGCCCGGCCTTTCAGCGGCTGCGCTTCCAGCCGTTCAGCATCGAGCGCACGAGGTTTTCGTGATGCTCAAGGCTGGCCAGGACGACGCCGGCCAGATGCAGGCCGATGAGGCCGAGCGTGGCGTAGACGAGTGCCTCATGCGCCTCCTCCACCCATTCGACGCCCCAGTAGGCGTCCGTGGTCATCATGTAGCCGGTGGTCGCGATTCCCGAGATGGCCAGGAGCAGCGCGATCACCATGGCGCCGCCCGCCGGATTGTGCCCGAGATAGCGCCTGGCGCGCATGCGCACGCTGTCGGCCAGGAAGGCAAGCACCGTCGTGGGTCGATAGATGAAGGAGCTAAACCGCGCATGCTCGGTTCCGATCACGCCCCAGATGACCCGCAGCGCGATGAGCGTCGCAATCAGATAGCCGGAAAGGATATGGGCCGACTTCCACTCGTCACCGGTCAGGAAAGAAAAGGCAAAGAGCCCGACCAGCGACCAGTGGAAGACCCGCACGAACGGATCCCACACCTTGACCCATTCCGTCCGCGCAGCGCGGACGGAATGGTCAGCATGCATCTGCTGCGTGGCGTCAGACATCAATCGTCTCCTTCAGCGCCGACCTGCTCGCCGGTCTCCGGGTTGAACAAGGCTTCAACCTTCTTGCCATCCTTGATGCCGTAGACCTCGTAGCAGCCGTCCTCGACCTTGATCTGGCGAACCTCGAAGCCCATGCCGACGGCCTTGGCTTTCAGCGCATCTTCGGTCATCCACTTGTCCTTCGGGGCATTGCCGCAAGAATGTTCGCTTTCGGCGCGGGCGGCGGTGCCGAGGGCAACGGTGGCAAGCAGGGAGGCGAGAATGATCTTCTTCATCGGAATGTCCTTTGTCCGTCGGCCGCAGCACCATTGCCGTCGACCATGACCGAACCCTAGATCAGACGGACTGAGCGAAGGCTGACGGCAAATGTCAGCGAAAAATCAGCTTCGCCGTGCTAGTGAGAGGCAATGGACGCTCAGGCGAAACACATCTACCGGCGAATGATGACAATGGGATGCATGGCGGCCCTTGCGCTTTCGCTTTGCCTGCCGGCGATGGCCGACGATGACGATCACGATGCCGTGCGTGATGCGGTCAGTTCCGGCCGGGCCCTGTCGCTCGCGCAACTGAAACGGGTCGTCTCCGAGCGCCTGCCAGGCGAGATCGTCTCGGTGAAGGTGGAGCGCGAGAATGCCCGGCTGGTCTACGAATTTCGCATCCTGACGGCCAACGGACACCTCGTCGAAGCAGAAGTCGATGCAGCCGACGGCCGGATCCTCGAGATAGAGAACGAATGAATGCGGATATTGCTGGTCGAGGATGATCCGCTGATCGCGCGCGACGTGACGCTGCATCTGGAGCGCGCGGGCTTCGTCGTGGTGCATGAGAGCGACGGCGAATCGGGTTGGTTCACCGGCGATGCGGAAGAGTTTGCCGCCGTGGTGCTCGATCTCGGCCTGCCCGGTTTGGATGGGCTATCGGTTCTCAAGCGCTGGCGCGCCGCCGGCCGGCAGTTGCCGGTTCTCATCCTCACCGCACGCGGCAACTGGCAGGAACGCGTCGAGGGCATCGACGCCGGCGCCGATGACTATCTGACGAAGCCGTTCCAGATGGCCGACCTGCTGGCGAGGCTGAGGGCGATCATCCGCCGCAGCGCGGGCCAGGCAAGCCCTGTGATCGAGATCGGCGAGATCACCATCGACACGCGCGCCAACACGGTCAGCCGAAACGGAATGCCCGTCGACCTCACCCCGCTCGAATACCGCTGCCTCGCCCATCTCGCCCACAACCGCAATCGCAACGTCTCGCAGCTGGAACTGACCGAACAGCTCTATGCCCAGGACTTCGAGCGCGACAGCAATTCGGTCGAGGTGCTGATCGGCCGGCTGCGCAAGAAGCTCGGTAAGGACGCCATCGCGACCCGGCGCGGCTATGGCTACCGGATCGGCGGGGATGACAGCTGATGCGCTCGATCCGCGGCCGTTTCCTGATCGTATCGGCAGCGAGCGTGCTGCTCGCCATGGTGCTGGCCTCGATCGTCTTCGTCACGCTGTTCACCCGCAACCTGGAGCGGCGGATCGATGACGAGCTGACCGGGCACATCAACCGCTTCGCCGGAACGCTGCGCTTTGCCGCCGATGGCCGCCTGGAACTGCCGGACCGGCCGACCGACCGGCGTTTTGCCGAGCCCTATGGCGGGCTCTACTGGCAGGTGGAGGATGATCTGGCCAAGCGCCAGCTGCGCTCGCCATCGCTCTGGGACTATACACTGCCGCTGCCCGACGACGCGCACGAGCCGAGCGCCGTCCACCGCTACGCGCTGCCCGGACCGGAGGGCAGCGAACTGATCGTACAGGAGCGCCAGTTCGTCGTTGCGGCGCCGGAAGGCCCGCGGCCCGTGCGCGTGGCCCTGGCAATCGACGCCCGCACGCTGACCGAAGCCCGCCACGCCTTCGTGCTCGACATCATCCCCTTCATGATCGCCCTCGCCGCCTTCCTGATCGCCGCCTCGCTGGCGCAGCTGACCTTTGGCCTCAGACCCGTCTCCGCCGTCAGCGAAGGCCTCAACCGGATCCGTGAGCGCAAGGCCGAACGGCTCGATGGCCGCTATCCGAGCGAATTGCAGGGCGTCGTCGACGCGGTCAACCGGCTGCTCGACGCGCAGGCGGAGATCATCCAGAAGGCCCGCACCCGCGCCGCCGATCTCGCCCATGGCCTAAAGACGCCGCTGACCGTATTGGCCAACGACGCCGCGACGCTCAAGGAACACGGCGAGGACGACATCGCCCGGGAGCTTGCCCATCTCGCCACCGTGATGCAGGCGCATGTGGATCGCGAACTCGCCCGCAGCCGGATCGCGGCGACCGCCGAGCTTCGCGCCTCCGATGCCGACATCGCCACCGCCGTCGACCGGATCGTGCGAACCTTGAAGCGGACGCCACGCGGCGGTGCGCTCGCCTGGAACGTCGATGTCCCGCCGGACATCGTCGTCGGCGTCGATCCCCACGACCTCGAAGAGCTGGTGGGCAACATTCTCGACAACGCCGTCAAGTGGAGCCGCACGGCGATCGGCGTCAGTGCCGAACGCGACGCCGGCCGCATCCGGCTCGTGATCGAGGACGACGGTCCCGGCGCCGATCCGGCCGGCATCAAGCGGATGATGGAGCGCGGCATCCGCCTCGACAGCCAGACGCCCGGCACCGGCATCGGCCTGTCGATCGTCAGGGACATCGCCTCCGTCTACGATTTGGCGATCGACATTACCAATCGGGCGGACGGCGGCCTGACGGTCGCCGTGCTGTTTTGAAAACCCGTCGGCGGCGCGCACGCGTGCCGGCTGCGGAAATGCCAGGCCATTGGCCGAGATCTGAAAGGACATGCCATGTCACTCACCCGCCGCAACCTGATGACCAGGGCGCTCGCCGCGCTCGCGCTCGGTGGCATGGCCCGGGCCGCGGCAGCGGGCGGCAAGACTGTTGACGACGAACTGACCTTCCTCGTCGTCGGCGACTGGGGCGACGACCGCTCGCATAAAACGGCGCGCGAAGTCGCCCGTGCCATGGGCGCGATCGGCGAACGCAACGACATCGCCTTCGTGATCTCGACCGGCGACAATTTCTATGAGAGCGGCGTCGACAGCATCTCCGACGACAAGTGGCAGACGACCTTCGAGGCGATCTATGACGCGCCGGCCCTGCAGGTGCCGTGGTATGCGGTGCTCGGCAATCACGACTATGGCGGCAGCGCGCAGGCGCAGATCGACTATTCGAAAAAGAGCCGGCGCTGGACCATGCCGGACCGCTATTTCAAGATCGACCGGACCTTTGCCGGCGGCCGCGCCGACTTCTTCTTCATCGACACCCAGCGCATGAAGGGAGAAACGCTGCTCGACATGATGACGCATCTCGACGCCGAGATGCAGCTGCGCTGGCTCGACGAAGCGCTGGCCTCAAGCCCGGCACAATGGAAGGTCGTCGTCGGCCATCATCCGGTCTTTTCCGGCGGCCGCCACGGCGACAGCGGCTTCCTCGGAAAAAGCCTCAAGCCGATCCTCGACCGCCATGGCGTGAGCATGTATCTGTGCGGCCATGACCATCATCTCGAAGCGCTGCGCTCGGACGAGGTGAACTACTTCGTCTCCGGAGCCGGAAGCCGCAGCCGCAAGCCGAAAGCCCATGCGAAAAGCCTGTTTGCCTCGGCGAGCCCGGGCTTTCTTCTCGTCAAGCTGTCCAAGCAGGGCGGCACCTCCGCCTTCTACGACAAGGACCAAAACCTCCTCTACAGCCAGCCTTTGACGCTTTGAGCGGAGCCCCAGGCGATCGCCTCACCCCTCCTGCCCCGTCTTGCCGGCCGGGGCGGCAAGCGTGAAGGCGGCAGTGGCCAGGCTCTCGCCGTTGACGAGGATCTCGACCCGGTGCTCGCCCGGATAATAGACCCGCGTGGTGATCGGCCGGAACGCATGGCGCCGCTCAATGGTCACCCCCTCACACGGCGGCAGCGTCACGGCCTTGCCCTTGAACACCTTGGGGCTGAGGCGGCCGTCCTTCAGGCGATGATGGATGGCATAGTCGAGCATCACCTTCTGCGGTCGCGTCGTCGCATTGCTGAGTTCGATGCGGAAGCGGAGTTCGCCGGGAAAGCCCACCTGCGCAGTCGCCAGGAAGAGATCCGCCGTGACACCCTCCAGCGGCTCGAAACCAAAACTCGCAAGTGCCCCGGTATGGCCCTTCTTGAGGAGGGTGCGGGAGGCATGCCTGAGCAGCCAGAGCCGCTCGGGCGAGGCTCCCGGCCGATGGCCGGCGACGAAATCGGCGACAAGATCGGGGTGATCCTTGGCAATGTCGTTGAGGCTGTTGGCGACCGAGCGGCGCACATAATCCTCGGGGTCGTCGATCAGCGCCGTGAGAAGCGGCAGGATCGGGGCCGGATCGCGGACCAGCGCCGGAAGCCGCATGGCCCAGGGCAGACGTGGACGCGTGCCTTCGCTTGCCAGCCGCCGCACATGGTGGTCCGGATCCTCGACCCAGCCCGAAATGATCGACAGTGCGAGAGCCTGATCCCGGTGGATGAGCGCACGAATGCCGAACTCACCGGTGAAATGCGGCGTCAGCGCCTTCAGAAGATCGAGTGCCAGCTCGACATGATCGAGGCCACGCGCGGCAATGTACTGGTTGAACGACAGGAGCGCCCAGCCGGACAGTCCGCCCGATCCCCGCGCCGGCAGGCACGCGGCAAGGATCGGCGCCGCCCGGGCGAAATCCTGCGGCAGGAAACATCCCATGCCCTCGGCGATCCGCTGGCCGCGCTGCATCAGTTCAAGGCCATCGATCTCAGGCAGGACGAAGGCGAGAAAGCCTTCGGCGTCGAACTCGGGAAAGGCGCGGGACAGGACCACCACCGTGTCGCGCACCGTATGTGCGCCGATCAGATGTTTCAGGGGTTCGGCCATGGTTTCAGATCGCCTCTTGGGCCTTGAAGTGCCGCATTACCGTAACGGCACTGATCGCCGCCATGTAGGGGGCAAAGGCCGGGTCGCGCCGGACCTTATCTGCCGCGGCATCGGCTGCCGCCTTGTCCCGCCATTCGACGATGTCGGCGATCATGTCGCCGCCCGCCGCGCGGTCTCGGCCGCTTCGCGGTCGCTGACGGTACAGATGGCGATTTCAGTCACGGTATGCTCGGTCATGGTGGCCTCCTGGATTGCCGATGCCTTGACCTAACACAGGGCAACTGACAACCTTATGGCCACAACCGTCATCAGGAGCGCGCATGCGGCCCGCCGACAGGCTTTTCCGGATCATCCAGTTGATGCGCGCCACGGGCCGCGCCATGACTGCCGCCGAGATCGCCGCAAAGATGGAGGTCGCGACCCGCACCATCTATCGCGACATGGAGCATCTGATCGCCTCGGGCGCACCGATCGAGGGTGAGCGCGGTGTCGGCTACTTGCTGCGCGAGGCCTTTGACGCACCGCCGCTGACCTTCACCTTCGAACAGCTGGAAGCGCTGGCCTTCGGCCTGAGAGCCGTCGAGATGCTGGGCGATCCGCGGCTCGGCCAGGCGGCCCGCGAGGCGAAGGACAAGATGCATGCGCTCCTGCCGCCCGAACATGCGGCCCGGCTGCGCGACGCGCCGATCCATGCCTTTCGCGCGGCAAGCCAGCCGGAGACGCCATCCTGCCTCGGCGATCTGCGCTCCGCGCTTTCGGGGCGCCGCAAGGTCTGGATCGCCTATCACTCGCTCGCCGGCGAACGCAGCCAACGCACGATCTGGCCGCTCGGTCTGAGTGCCTTCGGAGCGCTGTGGGTGGTGACAAGCTGGTGCGAGACGCGCAATGCCTTTCGCGATTTCCGGCTCGACCGGATCGAGGACTGGAAGGTGCTTGCCGACCGGTTCGAACCGGGAGAGGACCGGACCTATGCCCGCTATCTCATGACCCTCGAGGCAAGCTGACACGGCATCGATCGCGCCGCCTGCGCTTGCCCTCTGCCGCATCGCAAAAACATTCCCTTGACTTTCGAGGGCGAAAGGCCCATCTGCAGGTCAGCTTTCAACTTCCGGCCGCCGCGTGAGCGGCCCGCGTTCCGATTGACGACGCGAAGAAGGACAAAAAGCGCAGAGAAATAGTTGCTCGACGCAACCGAACGCGCTGGAAAGCTTTTTTCCAACTTACAAGTTCCCAATTCACGCGGGGTTCTTGACGCTACGAGGCAGGCAGATCGCAGGACGCGGTTTCGCCCGACGTCGCGTGGCGCCCCGAAAAGGTATTAGAATTGACCAACTTTCATGAGCTTGGCCTGTCCAAGAACATTGTCGCCACCGTTTCCGCCATCGGTTATGAGACCCCGACCCCGATCCAGGTGAAGGGTATCCCGGTTGTGCTGTCCGGCCGTGACCTGATCGGTCTTGCCCAGACCGGCACCGGCAAGACGGCGGCCTTCGGCCTGCCGCTGATCGAAATGCTGCTGAAGAACGAAGGCCGTCCGGACAACCGCACGACCCGTGCGCTGATCCTCGCCCCCACCCGCGAGCTGGTGAACCAGATCGGTGACAATCTGCGCGCCTTCATCAAGAAGACGCCGATCCGCGTCAACCAGGTGGTCGGCGGCGCATCGATCGGCAAGCAGCAGCTGCAGCTCGAAAAGGGCACCGACATTCTCGTCGCCACCCCGGGCCGCCTGCTCGACCTGATCGCCCGCAACGCGATCTCGCTGCGCGCCGTCACCTATCTCGTGCTCGACGAGGCCGACCAGATGCTCGACCTCGGCTTCATCCACGACCTGCGCAAGATCTCGAAGATGGTTCCGGCCAAGCGCCAGACGTTGCTGTTTTCGGCCACCATGCCGAAGACCATCGCCGATCTCGCAGCCAGCTTCCTGACCGATCCGGTCAAGGTCGAAGTCACGCCGCCGGGCAAGGCCGCCGACAAGGTGGAACAGTATGTGCATTTCGTCGCCGGCCAGAACGCCAAGACCGAGATGCTGAAGAAGATCCTCGCCGACAATCCCGACGGCCGCTCGATCGTCTTCCTGCGCACCAAGCACGGCGCCGAAAAGCTGATGAAGCACCTCGACATCACCGGCTTCTCGGTCGCCTCGATCCACGGCAACAAGAGCCAGGGCCAGCGCGAGCGCGCACTCAAGGGCTTCCGCGACGGCGAGATCAAGACGCTGATCGCCACCGACGTCGCTGCCCGCGGCATCGACATCCCGGCCGTCAGCCACGTCTTCAACTACGACCTGCCGGAAGTACCGGACGCCTATGTCCACCGCATCGGCCGCACCGCCCGTGCCGGCCGTGACGGCATCGCGATCGCGTTCTGCGGTCCGGACGAAGGCCGCCTGCTGCGTGACGTCGAACGCCTGATGGGCATCGAGATCCCGGTCGCTTCGGGCGAAGCCCCGTCGAACCTCGCTCGCCCGGCCCGTCCGCAGCGTCGCGGCGGCGGTGGCGGCAACAACCGCAACCACCAGGGCCAGGCCCAGGGACGCCCCGACGGCCGCAAGAAGCATGACGGCGAAGGCCGCCCCGCCGGCGAAGGTCGTCCGGCCGGCAAGCCCGGCCACCGCAAGGGCGGCAATGGCGGCGCAGGCCGTCCGGCCAATGCCCATGGCAAGCCGGGATCGGCCCGTCCCGCCGGCGGCCAGCAGCGCAATCGTCGCCGCGAAGCGTAAGGCTTCCGGCCGCGACCGGCACTGAAACCCCGCTCGGCGAAACGCCGTCGCGGACAGACAAGATCAAGATGGCGTGGCCCCCGGGCCGCGCCAATTTACTATCCAGGCATGGGTTGTAGCGTCCGCTGCCGCCCCTGCGAACAGCAGGCCCGTCAGGCCGTTTGCGCCGCCGGCTTGCGGTTGGTGAGATAGACGCCGACCACGACGACCCCGGTCCCGAGAATCATCGGCAGGGTCAGCTGCTCGCCGAACACCAGCGCCGCCTCAAGCGCCGCGAGCGGCGGCACGAGATAGATGAGGGACGCCGCCTTCGACACATCCCCGCGCCGGATCAGATAGAGAAGCAGCGCAATCGCCCCCATCGAGATGCCGATCACCGACCAGGCGAGCGTGGCAAAGAGACCTATACTCCAATCCAGGCGAAGATCCTCAAGCAGGAGGGCGGCCGGGATGGTGACGATCAGCGCGCCGATATATTGCAGCGTCGCCACCGCCCGCAGGTCCCCCTCCTTGAGATAGCGCTTCTGGTAGATGGTGCCGGCGGTCACGCAGGCCATGCCGAGCACATTGACCGCCACCGCATAGGCGGGAATGGCGTCCGCGCTCACCGAAAACACCTTCGGCAGCACGGCGATGGCAATGCCGGCAAAGCCGAGCAGGAGACCGAGGCGCTGCGTCGGCGTCAGCTTCTCGCCGATCAGAAAGGCGGCGGCCAGCCCCGTCATCAATGGCTGCAGCCCCGCGATGATGCCCGACAGCGCAGCCGGCACCCCCTGCCCGATCGCCCACCACAGCATGCCGAGATAAAGCCCGTGCAGGAACATGCCCGAGACGATGGCGTGGATCACCGCCATCCGGCTCTTCGGCCAGATCACCCCGGCGAACCGACAGACCAGATAGAACAGAACGACGGCCACGCCGTAGCGCAGCGTCAGAAAGGTCAACGGATCGGCAAACAGGTTGGCATACTTGGCCACCACCCAGCCGGTGGACCACAGGACAACGAAGAGCGCGGGCGCAAGGCGGCTGAGGGTCATGCGGGTTCTCCAAGCAGCTCCGGAATGGCCGGTTTCCAGGAGGTCCCCCGGCGCCTCGTCGTTAAAGGCGCGGCCCGCCGAGGTCAAAGGAGTTTTCCTGGGGGCTGCGATGAATTCGGCTGAACCGGGCCCGGCAAGATTTTTTTCACTTGGCCAGCCGACTATATTTTAGGCAAAATGCGGAAATACGCACGGCTTGCCACGCGTGGCTGTGTCGAGACCTCGACCATTTTGCCGATTTTGCCTCCGTCAGCCGGCCGAACCTGCTGAAAATACGGGCTTTTGCCGATTTTTCGAGCCGACGACCTTTGTTCCCCTGCGACGCTACAGCCTTCTTGCATTGGCAAATGGGTTGTATTCAAATGCACAAAAAAGGGGGACGGCGCCGTTGGCATTTGATGAAATGATGAATGCGGACAACAGTCCGCGACTGCCCTACCAGAACTACCATGACTGGTACTCCAATCAGGATCCGGCCCGACTGATTGCAAAGTCGCGCGATGCGGAAAACGTCTTCCGCAAGACGGGCATCACCTTTGCGGTCTACGGCCACGCGGACTCCTCCGAAAAGCTCATTCCCTTCGACATCATCCCGCGCATTATGTCCGGCCGGGAGTGGCGCCGTCTGGCGCAGGGGATCGAGCAGCGCGTGCTGGCGCTCAACGCCTTTCTCGACGACATCTACCACAAGCAGGAGATCATCAAGGCGGGCCGCATCCCCCGCCAGCTGATCGAGAAGAACGACGCCTTCCTGCCGGAGATGATCGGTTTCAGGCCGCCGGGCGGCGTCTACACCCATATTGTCGGCACCGACATCGTGCGCACAGGCGAGGACCAGTTCTACGTTCTCGAAGACAATGCGCGCACCCCCTCCGGCGTCTCCTACATGCTGGAAAACCGCGAGACCATGATGCAGATGTTCCCGGAACTGTTCCAGGAGAACAAGGTGCAGCGGGTCGAGGACTATCCCTACCTGCTGCGCCAGTCGCTGGCCTCGCTCGCCCCTCCGGGCTGCAAGGGCAAGCCGCGCGTCGCGGTGCTGACCCCCGGCATCTACAATTCCGCCTATTACGAGCATTCCTTCCTCGCCGACATGATGGGCGTGGAGCTGGTCGAAGGCTCGGACCTGCGCGTCATCGACGGCAAGGTGAAGATGCGCACCACCCGCGGCTACGAGGCGATCGACGTGCTCTACCGCCGCGTCGATGACGACTTCCTCGATCCCTTGACCTTCCGCCCCGACAGCTGTCTCGGCGTGCCGGGCATCATGGACGTCTACCGCGCCGGCAACATCACCATCGCCAACGCGCCGGGCACCGGCATCTCCGACGACAAGGCGATCTATTCCTACATGCCGGAGATCGTCGAGTTCTACACCGGCCGCAAGGCGCTTCTGGAAAACGTACCGACCTGGCGCTGCTCGGAAGCCGACAGCCTGAAATACGTGCTGGAGCACCTCGAGGAACTGGTGGTCAAGGAAGTCCACGGATCCGGCGGCTATGGCATGCTGGTCGGTCCCACCGCCTCGAAGAAGGAGCGGGCGACCTTCGCCGAAAAACTGAAGGCCCGGCCGGGCAACTACATCGCCCAGCCGACGCTGTCGCTGTCCACCGTCCCGGTGCTGGTCAACAAGGGGATCGCGCCCCGCCATGTCGACCTTCGCCCCTATGTGCTCGTCTCCGACAAGGTGCAGATCATCCCCGGCGGCCTGACCCGCGTGGCCCTGAAAGCCGGCTCGCTCGTGGTCAATTCCAGCCAGGGCGGCGGCACCAAGGACACCTGGGTACTGGAGGACTGACATGGTCATGCTCGGAAGAACGGCCAACGGCCTCTATTGGATGTTCCGCTACATCGAGCGGGCGGAGAACATCGCCCGCCTCGTCGATGCGGGCCTTCGCATGTCGCTCACCCGCAGCGGCGCCAATGATGACGACTGGGGCGCGGTGCTGCTGAGCGCCGATGTGCGCGACGCCTTCGACGCCAGCCACGCCAAGGTGACGGCGGCGGATGCCATCGACTTCCTGCTGCGCGACACGGCCAACCCGTCGAGCGTCATGTCCTGCATCGACGCGGGCCGCAACAATGCCCGCATGGTGCGCACCGCGCTCACCCGCGAGACCTGGGAAGCGACCAACGAATGCTGGATCGAGCTGAAGCAGATGCTGGCGCGCAGGCTGAAATCCGCCGACCTGCCGGAGGTCATCGACACGGTGAAGCGCCGCGCGGGCCTGATCCGCGGTGCCTTCCACGGCTCGATGCTCAGGAACGAGATCTACAATTTCGCCCGCATCGGCACCTTCATCGAGCGCGCCGACAACACCAGCCGCATCCTCGACGTCAAGTATTACGTGCTTTTGCCGGCGATCACCCATGTCGGCTCGTCGCTCGACAACATGCAGTGGGAATCGATCCTGCGCTCGGTCTCGGCCCATCGCTCCTATCGCTGGGTCTATGACGGCGAGTACAAGGCGGCCAACATTGCCGACTTCCTGATCCTCAACGGCCAGATGCCTCGGTCGCTGGCCTATTCATACGAGAAGATCGTCAGCAATCTTGGCTATATCGCCAAGGACTATGGCGAACGGCTGGCCGCCCACGACACCGCCGAGAAGGTGCGCGCGACGCTGCAGTCGACGACGATCGGCGCCATCATGGACCAGGGCCTGCACGAATTCCTCGACGACTTCATCTCCCGCAACAACCAGCTGGGCCAGGAAATCACCGAGGGCTATCGCTTCTACAGCTGAGGCCGGCCGGGAATGGACACGAGATCATGCGCTTGAAGATCACCCATACGACCCTTTATCGCTACGAGGCGCCCGTCCTCTATTCGCTGCAGCGGCTCAGGCTGACGCCGCCGAGCTGCCCCGGCCAGCATGTCGAAAGCTGGCACATCACGGTTGACGGGGCGACCGTCGAGGCGGGCTACAACGACCAGTTCGGCAATCACGTTCACCTGGTCTCGACCGAGGGCGAGGCGCATGAGGTGCGCATCTCGGCCTGCGGCGAGGTGGTGACGGAAGACCATGCCGGCGTGTTCGGGCCGCATATCGGCTATTGCCCGCTCTGGCTCTTCCTGCGCGACACGCCGCGCACCAAGGCCGGCAAGCTGACCCGGGAGCTGGTCAAGGCCCTCTCCGACGACAATCCGCTGGCGATGATGCACGCGCTGATGGGATCGATCCACGCGGCAATCGCCCATGTGCCGGGCCGGACCGACAGCGAAACCACGGCCGAGCAGGCACTGGAAGCCGGCCAGGGCGTGTGCCAGGATCATGCCCATGCCATGATCGCCGCCGCGCGCAGCATGGGGCACCCGGCGCGCTACGTCTCCGGCTATCTCAAGATGGACGACGCCGTCGAGCAGGCAGCAACCCATGCCTGGGCGGAGATCCATCTGAGCGGGCTCGGCTGGGTCGGCTTCGACGCCGCCAACAATCATTGCCCCGACGCCCGCTATGTGCGGCTGGCAAGTGGCCTCTGCTATGCCGATGCCGCCCCCGTGTCGGGCATGCGGTTCGGCCCGGCCGGCGAGGATCTCGAGGTGCGCGTGGTGGTCGAATCACACGGCCAGAGCCAGAGCCAGGGCCAGGGCCAAGGCCAAAGCCAGAACTGAGCGCAAGACAGATACCGTCTGTTGGGCGGGTGGCCGTGCCGGGCGGAATGACCGCAAGCCCGGCACCACCTTGCCGTGGTCTTTTTGCCGCCGTCCTGCAACGAAAGGCGGCGCATGCTGTTCGGGAAATCCCTCTTTCAGTCGGTGGTCGAGCGGCTGGCCGCGGAGGCCGAGGAAAACGGTCCGGCCGAGGAACCGAAGGCCTACCGCGTCTCCGGCCTGTCGACCGCCTTCGTCGCCGAGGGCGTCGAGCATGCCCCGGCGGCTGCCGTGCGGCTGGATGCCTATCTCGCGCTGATGCCGGAGCCGGAGGCCGTCCCTGTCCAGGCTAAACCCGAACCGCCGGTCATGCCGGATTATCTGGCGCGACTGTCGATCGAGGAGATCGCCGAAGATCTCGACCTGAAGAGCGGGGACGACCGCGACAGCCTCGGCGAGAAACGCCGGGCCTTTGCCCGCCACAACCATCCGGACCGGCACCACGCCCTGTTCCGCGATCACGCCACGACCCGGATGAAGATCGCCAATCTTCTGGTGGACGAGGCGATCCGCCGGCTCGGCGCCGGCTGAGAAGCGCAGACGCCTAAGATCAGTCGTAGAGCCGCTTCAACAGGGCGATCAGCTGGTCGCGCGCCTGACGGCCACCGAGCTGCGAAAGCAACCGCTCCTCATGTTCCTGCCAGATCGGCAGGAGCTCGTCAAGATAGGCAAGCCCGGCCTCGGTAATGTGCAAGGACTGCACCCGCCGGTCGACCTCGGACTTGCGCCGGGCGACGAAGCCCTTGTTCTCCAGCCCGTCGACGATGGCGACAAAATTCGCCCGCTGGATGCCGAGCGCCTCGGCGACTTCGCTCTGCTTGGCGCCCTGGTTGCGGGTCAAGAGCAACAGCACGGCAAAATCCGTCGGCCGCAGGCCCTTGGCCGAAAAGGCTTCGTTAAAATCCTGGAACACCGCCAGTTGCGCGCGTCTCAGCCGGTAACCGACCGCATCCTCCATCATCGAAAAGTCGATTGTGG
>FWPV01000584.1_pt1 | contig 37965 bp, 39 predicted proteins | sample 2228371 | NCBI WGS metagenome assembly FWPV01 (sample SAMEA103939776, study PRJEB20133) | metagenome
GAGCGGCATATCCCGCACCTCCCTCGACAGCGACTGGTATGAACCGGGCCATGGAAACGGCCTTAACGAGCGTCTCGATTCCAATTTCGATTCAGCGCTGTCGGACGAGGGCACGGCCGAGCGCGCGGATGCGCCGGAATTGCTCGGCCAGTGGAAGTCCATGCCCGGCAGCTGTTCCGACGGCGGAGAGGCTTATGATCTCGACGATTTCGTGGCCGGCCAGATCAGCATTCGCGATCATCTCGCCCAGCAGGTCCCCTTTGCCGTCGCGAGCACCGGCGACCGCCTGATCGCGGCGGTCCTTACCGACCACCTGGATGAGGCCGGCTATCTGCGTGCCGATCTCGACGAGATCGCCGGGCGCCTCGGCGAGGATGTCGAGCGGGTGGCGTCAGTCCTCGAGGCTCTGCAGACACTCGATCCGCCCGGTATTTTTGCCCGTTCCTTGAGCGAGTGCCTCTCGATTCAGCTAAGGCAGCGCAACCGGCTCGATCCCGCCATGCAGGCGCTGGTGGACAATCTCGAGCTTCTCGCCAAGCGGGACTTCAACACGCTGAAGAAGCTCTGCGGCGTCGATGAGGAAGATCTCGTCGACATGCTGGCAGAAATCCGCAAGCTCAATCCGAAGCCGGGCAGCGGCTTCGAAAACACCATTCTGGAATCGGTCATACCGGACATCGTTGTCCGACCCGCGCCCGACGGCTGGCAGGTGGAACTCAATCCCGACGCCCTGCCGCGCATCCTCGTCAATCAGAACTACGTGACCCAGGTCGGCAAAGGCAGCAAGGCGTCCGACAAGGACCAGGCTTTCCTCTCCGAATGCCTGCAGAACGCCAATTGGCTGACCCGCAGCCTCGACCAGCGGGCGCGCACCATCGTCAAGGTCGCAAGCGAGATCGTGCGCCAGCAGGGCGCCTTCCTGCAATACGGTGTAGACCATCTGCGGCCGCTCAATCTCAAGACCGTCGCCGACGCCATCAAGATGCACGAATCGACGGTCAGCCGAGTCACGTCCAACAAATATATGCTGACGCCGCGCGGGCTGTTCGAACTGAAGTATTTCTTCAGCGTCTCGATCAACTCCGCCGAGGGGGGAGACAACCATTCGGCGGAAGCCGTGCGCCACCGGATCCGCACACTGATCGCCCAAGAGAGCCCGGATGCGGTCCTTTCCGATGACGATATCGTGCACACGCTGAAGGCCTCCGGCGTCGATCTGGCCCGCCGCACCGTGGCAAAATATCGCGAGGCGATGAACATTCCCTCCTCCGTCCAGCGGCGGCGAGAGAAGCGGGCGCTGGCCAAAGCCGCAGCAATCTGACGTTGCGAAATCGGGCGCTGCCCGCGAGAAAAGTTAAGGAGACGTTGACTTTTACAGGCGGCAGGGCTAGAAGCCCGCCGCGATTGACACGGGTTTAGCGACGTTCCGACTTATCCCCAGTACACGCTCGGCACACAGGAAACGAACCGACATTAGCGCTCGAAAAGCTTGGATGCGGAGAGGGCTTGGCGTAAACTGATTTCGCCAACCAATGATAAGAAGGGAAACGCCATGAGTGTTCGTGTATCCGGCAAACATATGGAAATCGGCGAAGCTTTCCGGCAGAAGATCGGCGAGCGGGTCGAGGACGCCGTCACGAAGTACTTCGACGGAGGATATTCCGGGCAGGTCACGGTGACGAAGTCGGCAGCAGCGGCTGCCCAGTTCGTAGCCGACTGCATGGTCCATCTGGATGCCGGTGCCAATCTGCACGCAACTGGCGCGGCCAACGATCCGCAGCTCGCCTTCGACATGGCAGCCGAGCGTATCGAAAAGCGCCTGCGCCGCTATAAGCGCAAGCTGAAGGATCACCATCCGGCCAATCAGTCGGCCGCCTCCATCGAGGTCGCCTACACGGTCATGGATGCGATCCCGGAAGAGCATGACGAGGTTCCGGAAGATTTCGCCCCGACGATCGTGGCCGAAAGCACCAAGAAACTCCGCACCATGTCGGTCGCCAATGCCGTGATGGCGCTGGACATGACCGACGAGCCGGTCCTGCTGTTCCGCAGCCCCGGCAACCAGGAAGTCAACATCGTCTACCGTCGCAACGACGGCAATATCGGATGGATCGATTCCGCCAACATCAAAGGCTGAAAAGCCATCGGCAAGCGGCGGCCCGCCGCCGCTTGCTTCACCTTGTCTCGGCGGCATGAAGGATTGTGAAATGGCCTTGGCAGATTTGCTGCAACAAGATGCGGTCGTTCCCGCCCTGCGGGTAAACTCCAAAAAGCAATTGCTGCAGGAACTGGCGGCCAAGGCCGCAAAGCTGACCGGCATTCCCGAGCGGGAAATTTTCGACGTCATCCTGCAGCGCGAGCGGCTCGGTTCCACCGGGGTCGGCAACGGCATTGCCATTCCGCACGGCAAGCTCAATCGCATCAGCGCGATTACCGGTATCTTCGCGCGGCTGGAGACCCCGGTCGATTTCGAAGCGCTGGACGACCAGCCGGTTGATCTCGTCTTCCTGCTCTTGGCCCCGGAGGGTGCCGGCGCCGATCATCTTAAGGCCCTGTCGCGCATTGCCCGCGTGCTTCGCGATCAGGATCTGGTCGCCAAGCTTCGCGCAACCGATTCCGCATCCGCCATCTATGCCTTCCTCAACGAGGAACAGGCCTCCAACGCAGCCTGAAAAGGCTCCTGCGAGCCAGACAAAAAAAGCGCCCGGCGGGCGCTTTTTTTTCGTTTCTGGATGTTTGAGACCAGGCTCAGGCCTTGGGAGCTTCCGCAGCTTCACCATTCGCCTCGGGCTTGGGGCCACCCTTTGCGACGCCGACCATGGCCGGACGCAGCACACGATCGCCGATCGCATAACCCGCCTGGACCACCTGCACGACAGTATTGTTCGGCACCTCGGGATTGGGCACTTCGAACATGGCCTGATGGAAGTTGGGGTCGAATTTCTGGCCTTCCGCCTCGATCTTGCGAACGCCGTGGCGCTCGAGCGTCGACAGCATGCCGCGCTCGGTCATCTCGACACCCTCGACCAGCGCCGTCAGGCCGGCATCGGCAGCCGCCCGGGCTTCCTCGGGTAGCGCTTCGAGCGCCCGGCGCAGATTGTCCGAGACCGCCAGCATGTCACGGGCGAAACTCGTGACCGCATAGGTCTTGGCATCCTTGAGCTCGCGTTCCGTGCGGCGACGCAGATTGTCCATCTCCGCCGCGAGCCGCAGGAAGCGGTCACGCAGCTCGGCGTTTTCGGCCTTCAGCGCCTCGAGCGGATCGACCTGCTGCGACGGCTCTTCGCCCGTGCGGGTCTGCGTATCCTGCGCCATGTCGGCGGCTGCAGCCGTTTCGCCAGCCGCAGCGTCAGGTCCGTTGTTGTTGGCTTCGTCGGTCATGACGTCCTCCGAGTGACAGTGTTGGGAATTCGTGCCCGATATCAGGGTTTGAGGTGGAAAAATCAAGGCTTGCGCGCAAGAACTCTGACGGTCGGCGCGCTAAAGCCCCGAGCGGGACAATCGCGCCATCAGTTGCGCCGTGTAATCGACCATCGGCACGATGCGGGAATAGTTGAGCCTCGTCGGCCCGATGACGCCGACGGCACCGACGATGCGGTCCTCGCCATCGCGGTACGGCGCGACGATCAGCGACGAACCGGAGAGCGAGAACAGCTTGTTCTCCGAGCCGATGAAGATGCGCACACCCGGGCCGCTTTCGGCCAGATTGAGGATCTCGATCAGGCTCTCCTTGCGCTCGAGGTCGTCGAACAGCAGGCGCAGCCGATCGATGTCGTCCGAACCGGCCAGACCTTCGAGCAGGTTGGCGCGCCCGCGCACGACGGCCTAAATCGGCTTCTGTTCGTCGCTGCCGCCGGACCAGACGGCCAGGCCCCGCTCGACGAGATCCTGCGAAAGGCTATCGAGTTCGCCGGCCACCTGCTGCCTGAGATTGACGAGCTGGGTCTTCAACTCGACAAGCGTCTGTCCTGCCATGTTGGCGTTGAGGAAGTTGGCAGCCTCCGTGAGCTGGGAGGCGGTGATGCCGGCCGGTAGGTCGATGATCCGGTTTTCGATCTGGTTGTGTTCACCGACCAGCACGGCGAGTGCCTTGGTCGGCTCGAGCCGGATGAATTCGACATGCTTGAGAACCGGGTCGTTCTTTGCCGCGATGACCAAGCCTGCCCCGCGCGAAAGCCCCGACAGCATACGGCTGGCTTCGGTCAAGAGGCTATCCATCGGCTGGGCCGGGCCCGGCGGGCGGATCTGCCGTTCGATGCTGCCGCGCTCTTCCTCGCTCAGGTCTCCGACCTGCATGAAGGCGTCGACGAAGAAGCGAAGCCCCTGCTGCGTCGGCAGCCGGCCTGCGCTGACATGGGGGGCGTAGATCAGGCCCAGATCCTCGAGATCGGCCATCACGTTGCGCACGGATGCGGGCGACAGGGATGTGGAAAGAAGCCGCGAGAGGTTGCGCGAGCCGAGCGGATCTCCGGATTCCAGATAGGTCTCGACGATACGCCGGAAGACCTCCCGGGAGCGGTCATCCAGGGAAGCTGCCACGTCCTTGGACAATGACGTCGGTACTTTCATTCGTCGCGCAGGCAGGGTTGGTCAGTCATTGGTTTGAAATATAGCCATTCCCGCGCGGATCACCAATGGGCATTTTCGCCGCTTTCGGCGTGAATGGCCCGGCGCCATGGTTTTTCTTTGCAAATCACACCCACGGACCGTAGAAGGCGTCTAACGATCCTAGGAGTGGGCAATGCGGCCATCAGGCAGAAAAACCGACCAAATGCGCAAGGTGTCTTTCGAGCGCAATTTCTCCAAACACGCCGAAGGCTCCTGCCTCGTCAAGTTTGGTGATACGCACGTGCTGTGCACCGCGAGCCTGGAAGAGAAGACGCCGCCTTGGCTGCGCAACAGCGGCAAGGGCTGGGTCACCGCCGAATACGGCATGCTGCCGCGCGCCACCGGCGACCGGATGAAGCGCGAAGCCGCGGCCGGCAAGCAGGGCGGCCGCACCCAGGAAATCCAGCGACTGATCGGCCGTTCGCTGCGCGCGGTCGTTGACCTCGAAGCGCTCGGCGAGCGCCAGATCACGCTGGACTGCGACGTCATCCAGGCCGATGGCGGCACCCGCACGGCCTCGATCACCGGCGCCTGGATTGCGCTGCACGATTGCCTGAAGTGGATGGAAGCGCGCAACATGGTCAAGGTCGAGAAGGTCCTGAAAGACCATGTCGCTGCCATTTCCTGCGGCATCTTCGCCAACCAGCCGGTGATCGACCTCGACTATCTCGAAGACTCGGCCGCCGAGACAGATGCGAACTTCGTCATGACGGGCGCCGGCGGCATCGTCGAGATCCAGGGTACCGCCGAGGGCACGCCTTTTTCGGAAGAGGAGTTCCTGACGCTGCTGCGGCTTGCCCGGACCGGCATCGATGAACTCGTCGGCATGCAGAAACAGGCCCTGCTCTAAAGGTCGCAGGCCGAAGGACAGATCAAAGTGAGCGAACCTCTGGAAGCCATCCTGGAAACGGCCCTCTATGCCGCCGATCTCGATGCGGCGGAGGCCTTCTATGGTGGCGTGCTGGGGCTTGAAAAGGTGAGCCGTCAGGGCAACCGTCACCTGTTTTACCGCTGCGGTCCGGGGATCCTGTTGATCTTCAACCCGACGGAGACAGCACGGCCGGCGGCAGCCGGCGCCCTTCCGGTTCCAGCCCACGGCGCAACCGGCCCCGGCCATATGTGCTTTCGTGTCCGTGGCGAGGAGATGGGCCTGATCGTTGAACGGCTGACGGAGGCCGGCATTGCGCTGGAGGCCGATTTCTGCTGGCCGAACGGGGCACGCTCGATCTACTTCCGTGATCCGGCCGGCAACAGTCTCGAATGCGCCGAGCCCCGGCTCTGGAACCTCGAATAGGATTTGACCGCATGCGCAAGCTTGAAACCCGCACCATCGTTGTGGCCAGCCACAATGCCGGCAAGATCGCCGAGATTGCCGATCTGATCGGCCCCTTCGGCTTTTCGGCCAAGAGCGCGGCAGAGCTGAAGTTCGAAGAACCGGACGAGACCGGCACCACCTTCGAGGAAAATGCCGCAATCAAGGCGCTTGCCTCGGCTCGTGCCTCCGGCCTGCCGGCGCTGTCCGACGATTCCGGCCTCGTCGTCGACGCGCTGGACGGCGCGCCCGGGGTCTACACCGCCAACTGGGCCGAACGCGAGGACGGCAGCCGGGATTTCGTGATGGCGATGGAGAAGGTCGAAAAGGCCCTGGCCGATCGCGGCGCGACCACGCCCGAACAGCGCAGCGGACGGTTTGTGAGCGTGCTGTGTCTCGCCTGGCCGGACGGCCACACCGAAATGTTCCGCGGCGAGGTGGAAGGCACGATCGTCTGGCCGCCGCGCGGCACCAAGGGTTTTGGCTATGATCCCGTCTTCCAGCCCGAGGGTTATGAAACGACATTCGGTGAAATGACGGCCGAAGAAAAGCACGGCTGGAAGCCAGGGGACCCGCAAGCCCTGTCGCACCGCGCGCGCGCCTTCAAGCTCTTCGTCGAAACCTGCCTGGAGGCCTGAAACAGTCATGTCCGAAGTGCGGCCGCTGCTTCTGCCCGATACCGGCGAACCCGGCTTCGGCGTCTATGTGCACTGGCCGTTCTGCGCGGCGAAGTGCCCCTATTGCGACTTCAACAGCCATGTGCGGCACCAGCCGGTAGATCAGCCGCGCTTTGTCTCGGCCTTCCTTCGTGAGATGGAAGAGATGCGGCGCCTGAGCGGGCCGAAGACGGTCACCAGCATCTTCCTCGGCGGCGGCACGCCCTCGCTGATGGATCCGGCAACCGTCGGGGCGATCCTCGACGGCATTGCCCGGCAATGGCACGTGCCCGACGGCATCGAGATCACCATGGAGGCCAATCCGTCGAGCGTCGAGGCGACACGGTTTCGCGGCTATCGCTCGGCCGGGGTCAACCGTGCCTCGCTGGGCGTTCAGGCTCTCAACGATCCGGACCTGAAGTTTCTGGGGCGCCTGCATGACGTCGAGGATGCGTTGAAGGCCATCCGACTGGCGCGCGAAATCTTTCCGCGCATGTCCTTCGATCTGATTTACGCCCGGCCGCACCAGACGGTGGAAGCCTGGGAGAAGGAACTCAAGGAAGCGATCTCCTATGCGGTCGATCATCTTTCTCTCTACCAGCTGACGATCGAGGAAGGCACCGCCTTCTACGGCCTGCACAAGGCCGGCAAGTTCGTCGTGCCGGACGAGGAGCAGGCCGCACTTCTCTATGAGGCGACCCAGGAGATCACCGCGCGCGAAGGCCTTCCGGCCTATGAGGTTTCCAACCATGCCCGGCCGGGCGCCGAAAGCCGCCATAACCTCACCTATTGGCGGTATGGCGACTATGCCGGCATTGGACCGGGAGCCCATGGGCGGCTGACCCGCGGCCGCGACAAGATGGCGACCGCCACCGAACGCAATCCGGAGGCCTGGCTTGCCGCTGTCGAACGCGACGGCCACGGCATGATCGAGCAGGAAATGCTGGGAGCGGACGAGCAGGCCGACGAACTGCTGTTGATGGGGCTTCGGCTGCGTGAGGGGGTCGATCTTGCTCGCTGGCAGCAGCTCTCCGGCCGGGATCCCGATCCCAAACGCGAGCAGATTTTACTGGAACACGGCTTCATAGAACGCCTCGGCAATTCGCGGCTGCGCTGCACGCCGAAGGGCATGCTGATCCTCGATGCCGTGGTGGCCGATCTCGCCTGCTGAGAAGGCGAGAACCGAAGAGAGGACGCAACATGCCGGTCGATGCAGCCTTTGCCCGCCACGACATGGCGATCCTCTATGACAGCTTCAACGGCCATGGGCCGGACAACGACTTCTACCTCAACCTCCAAGACAAGCCCTGCCGCATCCTCGATCTTGGCTGCGGCACCGGGGCGCTCGCCCTGGCGCTTGCCGATCTCGGCCACACCGTCACCGGGCTCGACCCCGCACCCGGCATGCTGGAGGTTGCCCGCAACAAGGACAAGGCGAACCGGGTCCACTGGATTGCCGGCGACGCCCGCGACTTCGCACTCGACGAGACCTTCGACCTCATCATCATGACCGGCCATGTCTTCCAGGTCTTCCTCGACGATGCCGAGATGCTTGCCGTCCTCGGTCATGCGCGAAACCATCTCGCGGAAGGCGGCCGACTGGTCTTCGAAAGTCGCAATCCGCTGCAGCGGGAATGGGAGAACTGGACTGAAGACCGCACGCGCGAGACAACCGAAGTTCCGGGCGTCGGAACCGTCGCGGTCTATTATCAGGTGCGGGCGGCATGGGATGATTTCGTCCGCTTCGACACGGTCTTCACCCTGAGCGAAACCGGAGAACGGCGAACCAGCGAGAGCACCCTGCGTTTTCCGGACCAGGACACCATCACGCGCCTCCTTGAGGCCGCAGGTTTCGCGTCGGCCACGTGGCTCGGAGACTGGGACGGAACACCATTTGCACCGCACAGCCCGGAGATGATCGTGATCGCGCAGACCACGGCCCGATCATAGAGCCTCGCCGCCGCCCTTGGTCGCCCAGACATGGAGCCAGTCGGTCGGCTCGCCGTCATAGCCGCCGCCGGCCGCAGCCTCGATTTGCACGGCTGAAAAGCCGGCCTTGAGATAGATCTCCTTGAGCCATTGCGGCGACGGCCTATTGTAATAACGCCCGAACCGGTCCTCGCCTTCCTCGCCGCCCGTTTTGAAGCTGGCATAGAAGAGGCCCGGCTGGCGCAAGGCGCGATGAATGCGGCTGAGGACGTCCGCCAGGTTGGCGCGCGGCACGTGCAGAAGACAGGCATTGGCCCAGACACCGTCATAGAGCGCGACGTCCGCAAGCGCGGCGAAGGGCATCACAAGCACGGGCCGGCCGAGCCGCGCCTCGGCCGTGCACGCCATGGCCGCGGATCCGTCGCTCGGGGTAACGGCAAACCCGCGCTCGATCAGCCAGGCGCTGTCATCGCCGGCGCCACAGCCAAGCTCGTGCACCGCGCCCGCGACGGGTAACAGGTCGGCGAAGGCGCTCAGTCGCGCCACCGGCGCCTCGCGCGGTCTTGCCGCATAGGTCGCGGCATTTTCGTCATAGAAGCCGATCGGCATGGCGGGCAACTCTCTCCTTGTGCCGATGAGGGACAACGAGAAAGGCCGGCGTTTCCGCCGGCCTTTCATCATGCGTTATTTTCGTTGATCAGCCGCTTGAGCAGCTCGATCTCGTGGCTGAGTTTGGTGTCCTCGCCGACCAGTTCCTCGATCTTGCGCACGGCATGCAGAACCGTGGTGTGGTCGCGGCCACCGAAACGCCGGCCGATCTCGGGGAAGGAGCGCGGCGTGAGCGTCTTGGCGAGATACATGGCGATCTGGCGCGGTTTGACGATCACGCGCGTGCGCCGGTTGGACACGAGTTCCTGACGCGAGACATTATAGTGACGTGCGACGATCCGCTGGATGTCTTCTATGCGCACGCGCTTCTGGTCGGACGAACCGACCAGATGGGCGAGAAGCTCATCGACGCGCTCGACCGAGAGGTTCGGCTCGAAGGAACGGCGGAAGATCAGCTGATTGAAGGCGCCTTCCAGATCGCGGCCGCTGCTCGTCACGTTGCGGGCGACATGCGACAGGATCTCCAGCGGAATATCGAGCGAGGCATCGTCCTTCTTGGCCGCTTCCAGACGGCTCTTCAGCATTTCGAGGCGCATCTCGTAGTCGGGCGCTTCCATCTCGATGGCAACGCCGCCCTGCAGGCGCGAGCGCACGCGCGGATCAAGCGATTCCAGTTCCCAGGGCGCACGGTCGGCGGCGACCACGACCTGCTTGGCGCTGTCGAGCAACATGTTGAGCAGATGGCAGAACTCATGCTGGATCATCTTGCCCTGCAGGAACTGCATGTCGTCGATGATCAGGAGGTCGATGTTGCGCAGCGAGTCCTTGAGCGTCAGCGCGTCATTGTCGCGGATCGCCGTGGCAAAGCGCCACATGAAGTATTCGGCCGTCAGATAGACCACGCGCGGCGCGCGCGGGCTCTGGATCGCGGCATTGGCGATCGCCTGCAGCAGATGGGTTTTGCCAAGGCCGACCGAGGAATGGATGAACAGCGGATTGAAGCGGACAGCGCCGGCGCCGGCTTCTGCGATCGTCTTGGCGGCGGCAAGCGCCACGCGGTTGGACGCGCCTTCGACATAGCCCTCGAAGGTGTAGCGGCTGTCGAGCGGGGAACCGAAGAGCGGGCTGTTGGGCGCACTGCGGGAGGGAGCGGCCGCACCGGATACGCCGGCGAGCTGGCCGATCGGCTGCGCTGCGGGCTTGCGCGGCGACGCGGCGGGGGTCGCTTCCGCAGCCGGGCGCTCTTCCGCTGCCGGTGCCTTCATGCTGCGGCTAGCGCTGCGCACCAGGATCTCGACCTTGAGGATGGACGGATCTTCCTGCTGGAAGATGCTGGTAATGAGGTCGAGATAACGATTGTTGATCCAGGACTTCAGAAACGTCGTCGGAACCGTCAGGCGCACCAGGCTCTTTGAGGCGGAGTGCAACTTCAGACGACCGAACCAGCTGGCATAGACATCGGGACCGACCTGTGCCTTCAGCCGCTGGCTGAAGCGCTCGAACAGCACATCATGCTTCATTTCGGAAATGTCCCCTGCCGCATCGGCGCATACGGCGCCGAGCGCTGCCTGTGCTTGGTCCCTGTCAACCAGCGCACCGGCCGTCACTGTATTCATCTGCATTTTGCCGCCTTTTCACTTCTCTGTCACACCGGGCGCAAGACGCCCGGTGATCGATCTTATCCCCCGTATGGTGCCGAGCCGCGCCCCGTCCAGAACGTCGCTTCAGCACCCCTTTTCGTTCCATGGCTATCCCCAGCCAAAGGGAGGCCACGGCATGCGAAACCCCGTCGCCTTGCGGTGACAGCATTGCGCAGTGTGCACCTGAACCTTCATCCTCGACATGAAGGCCGGTGCGCAGCGGCGTCGCGATCCCGTTCTTTCCACTCCGGCCGTCCACCGGAGCCTGGACAAAATCGTGCTGACGCGGAAATCCTGATACTCCCGGCGCAAGACCAACACTGTCTGAAAAAACGAAACGGATACGTTCCGCCCCAAGCGACGATGAGTGGTTCCGACACCGCAAATTGCCAGTTCAGATCACCCCGGAGGTCAACTCCGCGCCCCTTGTTGGAGATCATTAAGGCAGGATCAAAAGTGAAGATCAACTGTGATTTTTACGCCAAATTAAGCCGCGGGCATTGACTCCGGCGCCCTCATCAGACTGTCACAATTGCTGTCCGGAGAATCGCTTTTGAATCAACGAGATTCAAAAAAGGGCGTGCACGGCACCGGAAAAATGGCCGAAAAATAAAAATTCGCTTGACTCAAAATGGGGGCCACCTGCCGTTAAGTCAGGCGGGCATCCTCGCCCACTCCTCCGACATCCAATTGATTTCATTAAATTTTTTATGTCATCCCAGTGACACTCAAATGTCAAACGGGACAGGCAGAGAGCCACCGACCGGAGAAAGCAGAAAAAGCCCGGCTTCTCAGCCAGGCTCATTCAATCATGACGAAAATGCGGCGAAAGTTAGATCGCCAGCGCCTTCACACGGCTTGCGAGACGCGAGATCTTGCGCGAAGCGGTGTTGGCGTGAACCACGCCCTTGCTGGCGGCGCGCTGCAGTTCCGGCTGCGCGGCCTGGAGGGCCGACTTGGCCAGAGCGGCATCACCCGATGCGATCGCTTCTTCAACCTTGCGGATGAAGCCGCGGACGCGGGAACGGCGAGCCTTGTTGACTGCAGTACGGCGAGCGATCTTGCGGGTCGCCTTCTTCGCCGAAGTGGTATTGGCCATGGATGCCTCTCTTCGAATTCAAACCAAACTCCGCCATCGCCGCGTCGGGTCCTTGCGACCTGCCATTCCAGCAATTCGGGAGCTATTCTCGGAAAAGCCATCAGCTTTCCCAACCGTGGGCGGGCATATAGCTCGAAAGCGCAGGGCCGTCAACGCGCAATTTCAAGGAAATCACGCGTTGCGAGTCCTTCAGCGGTTCTTGAACTCCGGCTTTCGCTTTTCGGTGAAGGCGGCCATGCCTTCCTTCTGGTCCTCGGTGGCAAAGAGCGAGTGGAAAAGCCGCCGTTCGAAGCGCAGGCCTTCGCTCAGCGTCTGCTCGAAGGCGCGACCGACCGTCTCCTTGACCATGCCGACGGCCGTCTGCGAGAAGCCGGCAATCTTCTCCGCCGCCGCAACCGCCTCATCGAGCAAGCGCTCCTGATCAACGACGCGGGCGACGAGGCCGGCACTTTCGGCCTCATGGGCGTCCATCAACCGGCCGGTGAGGCAGAGGTCCATCGCCTTGGCCTTGCCGACGGCGCGCGTCAGGCGCTGGGTGCCGCCCATGCCCGGAATGACGCCGAGCGTGATTTCCGGCTGGCCGAACTTCGCGGTCTTCGCCGCGATGATGAAGTCGCACATCATGGCAAGCTCGCAACCGCCGCCGAGCGCGTAGCCGGACACAGCCGCGATCATCGGCTTGCGGAAGCCGGCGACATCGTCCCAGCCGCTGAACAGATCGCCGCGATAGGCATCGACGAATTCGAGCGACTGCATTTCCTTGATATCCGCTCCGGCGGCAAAGGCCTTCTCGGAGCCGGTCAGCACGACAGCGCCGATGCCGTCGTCCGCCTCGAGTTCACCGAGCAGCTGGCGCAGCTCTGCAAGCACCGTCGAATTGAGCGCATTGAGCGCCTGCGGCCGGTTGAGCGTGATGATGGCGACGCGCCCGCGGGCCTCCAGGAGCAGGGTTTCAAAGGTCATGGGTTTCTCCCGTTCATGAACAGATTCTATTTCTGGCAGCGGTGACAATAAAATGACGAGCGGCCGGCCTGGACGATCCGCTCCACCGTACCGCCGCAGCCCGGCGTGCGGCAAGGCTCGCCCTCGCGGTCATAGACGCAGAAACTGTGTTGGAAATAGCCGAGCGTTCCGTCCGTCTGGATGTGATCGCGCAGCGACGAGCCGCCCGCCTCGATCGCATCGGCGATCACCGCCCGGATGCTTTCGGCCAGCATCTCGAGTTCCTTGCGCGGGCGGCCGGTCGGCGTCACGAGACTGGCCGCCGCACGCTTCGGCGACAGGTGCGACCGCCACAGCGCCTCACACACATAGATATTACCGAGACCGGCGACGACCTTCTGGTCGAGCAGTGCGGCCTTCAGCGGTTGCTGCTTGCCCGCAAACCGCCCCGCGAGATAGTCGGCATCGAGCGCGTTGCCGACGGGCTCGGGCCCGAGATCGCGAAAGGCCGGATAGGCGTCGAGATCATTGCGGCGCGACAGATCCATGAAGCCGAAACGTCGCGGGTCATTATAGATGACGCGCGCGGCACCCGCGCCATTGGCGCGCTGCAGATGAAAGATGACGTGGTCATGTTTCTCGTCCTTTGACCGAGGATGATGGAAGACGCCGGGCAAGTCTGTCCCCTCCCCCTCCTCGATGCGAAAGGAGCCGGACATGCCCAGATGCGCGATCACCGTCGTGCCATCGTCCAGATCGATCAGCAGATACTTGGCGCGGCGCGACAGACCGATGACCTGGCGATCGGTCAGCCGTGCGGCGAAATCGCGCGGCAAGGGGAAACGCAGGTCCGGCCGGCGCAGCTCGACACGCCGCATCACCGCGCCTTCCATGGTCGGCGCCAAGCCCCGTTTGACCGTCTCGACCTCTGGCAATTCCGGCATCGCACCCCATCTTTCCGTTTGAATGGCGCCTGAAACGACTGTAGACCAGCGCAGCAGCAGAATGTGCAGCCCGCGGCCCGCAGATAGCGCGCCTGAGGCGATTTCGCTATGGTCTTTCGACCGCATGAGACAATGGAGTGATCAGATGGCCGAGAGCCGCACTTCCGCCGACGGCGGCATGGAAACCTCCTACGGCTTCCGCGAGGTCGCCGAGGGCGAAAAGCAGGTTCTGGTCAACGAGGTCTTCCACAAGGTCGCCAAGCGCTACGACATCATGAACGACGTGATGTCGGCCGGCCTCCACCGCATCTGGAAGGATGCGATGATCGCGGCCCTCAATCCGCGCAAGGATCCGGGCTACAAAGTGCTCGACGTCGCCGGCGGTACCGGCGACATTGCCTTTCGCATCGTCGAGGCCTCCGGTCGGCAGGCGCACGCCACCGTGCTCGACATTAACGGCTCCATGCTCGGTGTCGGCGCCGAACGGGCGCAGAAGAAGGGGCTGGCCGAGCATCTGACCTTCGTCGAGGCGAATGCCGAGGAGCTTCCCTTCGACGACAACAGCTTCGATGCCTATACGATCGCGTTTGGCATTCGCAACGTGCCGCGCATCGACGTGGCGCTGAGCGAGGCCTATCGCGTGCTCAAGCGTGGCGGACGGCTTCTGGTCCTCGAGTTCTCCGAGGTGGAAATGCCGCTGCTCGATAAGTTCTACGACCAGTGGTCGTTCAAGGCGATCCCGCGTTTTGGCAAGATGATTACTGGCGACGCCGAGCCCTACCAGTATCTGGTGGAATCGATCCGCAAATTCCCCAACCAGGCCGACTTCGCCAAGATGATCAGCCAGGCCGGCTTCTCGCGGGTGACCTTCACCAACTATTCCGGCGGCATCGCGGCGCTGCATTCCGGTTGGAAACTCTAGGCTTCATGAGCACAGTCGGGGCATATTTCCGCCTGGCGCGGGTGGGCTGGGTGCTGGTGCGGGAAGGCGTGATCTCTGCGCTGCCGTCCGAAGGACTTCCGCCATTGGTGGCCCTCGCCAAGGGGACCGCAGGCCTTTTTGCACGCAAGCGCGCGCGCCAGCAGCAGCGCTCGGACCGCCTAGCCCGGGCGGTCGAACGGCTGGGGCCCTCCTATGTCAAGATCGGCCAGTTCCTGGCGACGCGGCCGGACGTGGTTGGCGCGGAATTCGCCGAGGACCTGGCAGGTCTGCAGGATCGCATGGCCTTCTTCCCCATGGATGCCGCTAAGGCGACCGTCGTCGGCTCGCTCGGACGCCCGATCGACGATCTTTACGTCTCCTTCGGTGAACCGATTGCGGCAGCCTCCATCGCCCAGGTGCATCCGGCCGAGATCGAGACGCCGCAGGGGCGCAAGAAGGTGGCGGTCAAGGTCATCCGGCCTGGGGTGCGCAAGCGCTTCGCTGCCGACCTCGAGGCCATGTATCTGGTGTCCCATCTCCAGGAGCGCTTCCTGCCGCATACGCGACGCCTGCGCCCCGTCGAGGTGACGCGCACGCTGGAGCAGACCACCAAGGTCGAAATGGATCTGCGTCTTGAGGCCGCCGCACTCTCCGAGATCACGGAGAACACCAAGGACGATCCCGGTTTTCGCGTGCCGATCGTCGACTGGGAGCGCACCGGCCGCGACGTCGTCACCATGGAATGGATCGACGGCATCAAGATGTCGGATGTCGAGGCGCTGAAGGCGGCCGGCCACGATCTCGATGCGCTGGCCGATACGCTGATCCAGTCCTTCCTGCGCCACACGCTGCGCGACGGCTTCTTCCACGCCGACATGCATCCGGGCAACCTGTTCGTCGCCCCCGACGGCATGATCGTTGCGGTCGACATGGGCATTGCCGGGCGCCTCGGCAAGAAGGAGCGCCGCTTCCTCGCCGAGATCCTCTACGGCTTCATCACCCGTGACTATCTGCGAGTGGCGGAAGTGCATTTCGAGGCGGGCTATGTGCCCTCGCATCACAATGTCGCAAGCTTTGCCCAGGCGATCCGGGCCATCGGCGAGCCGATCCACGGCCAGCCGGCCGAGACCATCTCGATGGGCAAGCTGCTGACCCTGCTGTTCGAGGTTACCGAACTCTTCGACATGGAAACGCGTCCCGAGCTCGTCATGCTGCAGAAGACCATGGTCGTGGTCGAGGGCGTGGCCCGCATGCTCAATCCGCGCTTCAATATGTGGAAGGCTTCCGATCCGGTCGTCTCACAGTGGATCCGCGACAATCTGGGACCGAAGCGCATTGCCGGCGACCTCAAGGACGGTGCGCGCGCCGCTTTGCGCCTCGCGGAGGCTCTGCCCGAGATCGCCGCCAAGACCGAAAAGCTGCACGGCGAGATCGTCCGCATGAGCGAGCATGGCCTGCGTTTCGATCCGGAGACGACCGAGGCAATCGGACGTTCGGAGGCCCGCCACGGCTGGTGGGGTCGTCTGGCGCTTTGGGTCATTGCAGCGTCTCTGCTCTTGATCGCCGTCAAAATTGGTTGATTTGCCGGCAAAACCTTTCTACCGGTAGTGCAGTCGCCTTCGTGCTCCATTCACCTCGCAATGGGTGGTCGGTTCGGCCGATCCGGGCATCCATCTTGCCCTTCTCATTACGATATGACGCAGCCGCGCTTTTTTCGCGCGACATGATCCGGGAAATGCCATGTCGGCCACCAATGCCAATTTTGTCCGCACCACATTCCTGATGCTGATCGTCGGGACCATCGTCCTCACCGGCATCATCCTCTCCTCGCTCTGGCTGGTCGACCGCAGCCGCGACACCTTCGCCTACATCATCCATGAGCGTGACATCCGCCGCGCCTCGGCCGACCTGCTGCAGACATTGGTCGATGCCGAGACCGGGCAGCGCGGCTTTCTGCTGACGCAGGACGAGAGCTTCCTGAATGTGTACGAGAAGGCGATGACCAATGTCCGGGCCAATCTTTCGACGGTCGCCGAGCTGGTGACGCTGCGTCCGCTGAAGGAAGAGCGGATGCCGGAACTCAAACGGCTGATCGACAGCAAGCTCGAGGAAATGTCCCACACCGTGTCGCTGACCCGCGAGGGCCGGCGCGATGAGGCGATCGAGCTGACTCGCTCGGAACTCGGCCGGGAGCTGATGGACCAGATCCGCGAGATCCTCGACTTCTTCCGCAGTCAGTCGGACGTCAACGTCGATCGGGGGGTGGCCGAGCAGCTTGAGGCCAATGGGCAGCTGCAGTGGTTCATGATCGGTGGCGGCATCGCCATTCTCGCCGTCATGGGCGGTGCCATCGCCATCATCACCCAGCATGTGCGCGCGCTCTCGGCGGCCCGGCAGGAGGTAGAACTGCTCAATGCGGGGCTGGAGGAGCGCGTCAACGAGCGCACCGAAGATCTGATGCGGGCGAACCAGGAGATCCAAAGGTTCGCCTATATCGTCACACACGACCTGCGCGCGCCGCTTGTGAACGTCATGGGCTTCACCGCCGAGCTCGACACTTCGCTGAAGGCGCTGCAGGCCTATGTGCTGGCCGATGGCGACAAGCTCACCGAGGATCAGATCCGCGAGGCCCGGCTTGCCGCGTCCGAGGACCTGCCGGAAGCCATCGGCTTCATCCGCTCGTCGACCCGCAAGATGGACGGCCTGATCAACGCTATCCTGAAAATTTCCCGCGACGGGCGGCGTCCGCTGAAACCCGAGCGCATCGATCTGAAGGCCCTGGTCGAGGCGACGAGCGCCAGCGTCCACCATCAGATCAGCGAAAGCGACGGCACGGTTCGGTTCGACATCCGTGTGCCCTCCATTCATACCGACCGTTTTTCGCTCGAACAGATCCTTGGTAACCTTTTCGATAACGCGGTGAAGTATAAACAGCCCGAGAGACCGCTCAACCTGACGGTGCGCGCCATGCCGGAAGGGCGAAACCTGGTGCGGATCGAGGTGGAGGACAACGGTCGCGGCATTGCAGACGAAGACCACGAACGCATTTTCGAGCTGTTTCGGCGCTCCGGCCAGCAGGACCGGTCGGGCGAAGGCATCGGACTTGCGCATGTGCGATCCCTGGCGCGGAACCTCGGCGGTGAGATCTCCGTTAAGTCCCGACTGGGTTCTGGATCGACCTTCGTACTGCGCTTGCCTTCGGATTTGTCGCGTATTGTACGGAGTTGAGAGATGAAAGCCGTGGGAAAAGAAGTCACCATCGTCATGGTCGAAGACGACGAGGGCCATGCTCGTCTGATCGAAAAGAACGTGCGGCGTGCTGGCGTCAACAACGATATCATCCCGTTCACCAACGGAACGGAGGCGCTCGACTTCATCCTCGGGAAGGACCGCAGCGGCACAGCGTCGATCGATCGCTATCTGCTGATCCTTCTCGATCTCAACTTGCCGGACATGTCCGGCACGGATATCCTGGAAAAAGTGAAATCCAACCCGCATACCCGTCGCCTGCCGGTCGTTATCCTGACCACGACCGACGACGAACGCGAAATCCAGCGGTGCTATGATCTTGGGGCGAATGTCTACATCACAAAACCTGTCGACTATGACAATTTCGCCAATGCCATCCGGCAACTTGGGCTGTTCTTCTCCGTCATGCAGATCCCGTGACACGGATGCCAACCGATGAGCATCCGCATCCTGTATCTGGATGACGATGCGGCCATCGTCCGTCTGGTCCAGAAGGCTCTGGAACGGCTGGGACACACGCTGACGCATGCTGCGACGCCCGAGGAGGCGCTGGAGCGGATCGAGGCCGAGCGCTTCGATGTCATGGTGTTGGACCACTATCTGCAGAACACCACCGGGCACGAGGTTCTCAAGCGCCTCCGCGCGCGCGATGTCAGCGTTCCCGTCGTCTACGTCACCGGATCGAATGAGGCCCAGATCGCCATCGAAGCGATCCGCGCCGGCGCTTCCGACTACGTCATCAAGACGGTGGGCGACGACTTCATGCCGCTTCTGATCAGCGCCATCGAGCTTTCGGTGGCGAACGCTCAGTTGCGCGCAGCCAAGGAACGGGCCGACGAGGAGGTCCGCCGCGGCAAGGAGCGGGCGGAGGCCCTGCTGGCAGAGGTCAACCACCGCGTGGCCAATTCGCTGGCGCTGGTCGCCAGCCTGCTGCGCCTGCAGATTTCCAACTCCAAGAGCGAAGAGGTGAAGAACGAGCTTGCCGAGACGCAGGCACGCATCACCGCCATCGCCGGCATGCATCGCAGCCTCTACACCTCCGACGATGTCAGCCGTGTCGAGCTCGACCGCTATCTCGCCACGCTCACCGCGGAACTGTCGGGCTCCTTGCAGAACCCGGAGAAGCCGCTTGACCTCATTCTCGATGCCGATCCGATCAGCATCACCGCCGACCGTGCCGTCTCCGTCGGCATGATTGTCACCGAACTCGTCACCAACGCCTTCAAATACGCCTATCCCGATCGCGGCGGCGGCGAGGTGCGCGTGCGCCTGAAGCGCACCGGCGACAACGAAGCTCTGCTGAGGGTCGAGGATGACGGCATCGGAATCCAGCCGGGCAGCGCGCCGTCCGGAACCGGGCTCGGAAGCCGGATCGTCAAGTCGATGGCTGCGACCCTGGGTCCCGGGCTCTCTCATCTGGAGACACCCAACGGTACGATCGTCGAGGTCCCCATGCAGATCTGCATTTCTCACGGCTGACCGACGGCCGCCGGCATCAGCATCTTGTGCCTGTGGCATCCGGGCCTGTCGGTGGCGATTTCCCCACACCATGAATTGAGTTAGTGTCGCCGCGACTTCAGGGAGGGTCCAAAGGCATGACCTTGGCGGGCAAGCGCATCGTTCTCATCATCTCGGGCGGCATCGCCGCCTACAAGAGCCTCGACCTCATTCGCCGCCTGCGCGAACGCGGTGCTGCTGTCCGGCCGATCATGACCCGGGGCGCGCAGGAATTCGTGACCCCGCTCGCCGTCGGCGCCCTTTCGGCGTCGCATGTCTATACCGAGCTCTTCTCCCGCGAAGACGAGCAGGATGTGGGCCATATCCGCCTCGCCCGCGACTGCGACCTGATCGTGATCGCCCCGGCCACCGCCGACCTGATGGCAAAGATGGCAAACGGCCTCGCCGACGATCTGGCCTCGACGGTCCTGCTCGCCACCGACAGACCCGTTCTCATTGCACCCGCGATGAACCCGAAGATGTGGGCGCACCCGGCGACCCGGCGCAACGTCACGACGCTTGCCGCCGACGGGCTGTCCTTCGTCGGGCCGATGGCCGGCGAAATGGCCGAGAGCGGCGAAAGCGGCCTTGGTCGCATGGCCGAGCCGCTGGACATCGTCGCCGCCGTCGAGCACCTGCTGGACGACAGTCCCAAACCCCTTGCCGGCCGGACAGCCATCGTAACCTCGGGTCCGACCCATGAACCGATCGACCCCGTCCGCTATATTGCCAACCGTTCCTCGGGCCGTCAGGGCCATGCGATCGCCGCAGCGCTGGCCAGGCTCGGCGCCCGGGTCACGCTCGTCTCCGGGCCGGTGACGATCGCAGACCCGAAGGGCGTCGAGACCGTGCATGTGGAACGTGCCGAGGAGATGCGCGATGCCGTCGTCTCGCGGCTCCCCGCCGATATTGCCGTCATGGTCGCCGCCGTCGCCGACTGGCGTGTCGCCCAATCGGCCGGGCAGAAGATCAAGAAGAAGCCGGGCGAGGCCCCGGCCCCGCTGCAGCTTGCGGAAAACCCGGATATTCTGAGAACCGTCGGGCATCATCAGAAGCGGCCGACGGTCGTAGTGGGCTTTGCCGCGGAAACCGAGAATGTCGAGAGCAACGGCCGCACCAAGCTCGAGCGCAAGGGCGCCGACCTGATCGTCGCCAATGACGTATCACCCGAAACCGGCATCATGGGCGGCACGCGTAATGCGGTGAAGCTGATCAGCGCCTCCGGCGTCGAAGAATGGCCGGAGCTTTCCAAGGACGAAGTGGCCGACCGGTTGGCGCGCATGATCGCCGACCGCCTTGAGGGAGACAAGGCATGAACCTGTTCGTGCAGACGGACTTTGACAGCTTCGTCGGCGGGCTCGCGGGCACCTCTCTGGCCGATCAATGGGAATCGCGCGTCGCCAAGGTCGGCGACAAGGTCTTCACACTCCTCCACCGGGGAGATCAGGGCACAAATATCTGCGTCAAGGTCACGGAGGAGAGCTTCGAGATCCTGACCGCGATCGACGGCATCGGCCAGGCGCCCTATTTCGCCAAGCGCAAATGGGTGTCGATCACCGACAAGGCATCGCTCTCACCCGAAGAAGTCGTCTTCTACGTCAAACGGTCCTATGACCTCGTCGCCGCGGGACTGACCCGCAAGGTCCGCAACGAACTGAGTATCGCGCCGCTGTCCTGAGGCCGGCTCGACCTAGAGCGCCATTGCCGGTGCGGGCATGCGCTCGGCCTTCGGCTCCGGCTCCCAGGCCGGCTCGAACTTTGCGGCGTCGAGACCCTTCGCATCGAGGATGACGGCGCTTCCCGCCGGGATCTCGACCCAGGTGTCGGTTTCGTCGTTGAGCGGCTCGGACACGAGACAGTAGCCGCCCTTTCCGCCCATGGGGGCGGCAAACAACGTCGGCGCATGGGCGTCGGTGGCATAGCGGACGGCATAGAGCGTGCGGCCGTCGGAGAAGGCGGCCGTGAAGCGCACCCGCGCCGTGCCGGTCAGGTGACGACTGATCCGTTCGACGAAACCGACGGCCTCGGCCATGGCTGCAATCGGTCGTTCACGCAGGCCGAACTGCAGCGCGAGCAGGAAGAGCAGTTCGGAATCGGTGGAGCCGGCACGGGCATTGAAATGTTCATCGTCGAGCATGGATTCCATCGGTCGACGCAGGCGCTCGAAATGATCGATCTGGCCGTTATGCATGAACGACCAGGTGCCGTTGACGAAGGGATGACAGTTGTCGCGACGGGTCGAGCCGTGGGTTGCGGCGCGCACATGGGCGAGAAAAAGCGGCGAGCGGATCTGGCGAGCAAGGCTCTTCAGATTGCAGTCGGACCAGGCGGGCAGCACGTCGCGGAAGCGCCCCGGCTCCGGCCGGTCGCCATACCAGGCAATGCCGAAGCCGTCGGCATTGGTCGCGGTCTTCGCCTTGGTGGCGCAGTGGGACTGTTCGATGAGGGAGTGGGCGGGCGAGGTCACGAGTTCCTCGAGATAGATCGGTTCACCGCGATAGGCTGCCCAACGACACATGTCTTCCCGTACTCCGATGCCCTGCCGGCCCTGACCGTTCGCGCGGGAGACCGGACTGCAAGTCCGCCACAGGCGGCGATCCGGACAGTGTTTGCGCGAATGGCTAACGAAATCTAAACAATGACACCATTGATGACAGAATTCTGACAGCGGCGGCAATCACTTTTCGCGGTGCGGCATTGCCTTTTGTGAACACTGCGTTCCATCGTGCCCCTCTGCGAGGCCCGCCGGGGATCGACTATATTGGCTGCAAGTTCACGCCCCCCCCTTTGAGGAGCACGACCATGTCCATACGCCCCGTCAAGCATGAAAGCCGCGCCACGCCCGCCATGGAAGGCGCCGGCGTCAAGCTGCACCGCGTCTTCGGCTTCGGCGACCCGTCGATGACCGATCCCTTCCTGATGATGGACGATTTCCGCAACGACAATCCGTCCGACTATATTCGCGGTTTTCCCTGGCATCCGCATCGCGGCATAGAAACCATCACCTACGTGCTGGCCGGCACCGTCGAGCATGGCGACAGCCTGGGCAATCACGGCCTGCTGGGCGCCGGCGACGTACAGTGGATGACGGCCGGCAGCGGCATCATGCACCAGGAAATGCCGAAGGGCGATTTCTCCGGCAAGATGCACGGCTTCCAGCTGTGGGCCAACCTGCCGTCGTCGCTGAAGATGACCACCCCCCGCTACCAGGATATCAAGGGCAGCGACATCCCGGTCGTCGTCGATGACGACGGCACCGTGGTGCGGATCATCACCGGCGAGTTCTGGGGCAAGACCGGCCCGGTCGACGGGATCGCCGCCGAGCCCGTCTATCTCGACGTGTCGGTTCCGCCGGGCAAGCGCAAGAGCTTTCCGGTCGATACCTACCGCTCGGCTTTCGCCTATATCTTCGCAGGCTCCGGTACCTTCCGCGATGCCTCCAAGCCCTTCGGCGTCAAGGTCGAGAAGGAGTATATGGGCGAGGAGCTCAACATCCGCGATCTCTCCGGCAATCGTACGCTGGTGGTGTTCGACACCGGCGACGAGGTGACGGTGCAGGCTGGCGAACAGGGAATCCGCTTCCTGCTGGTCACGGGCAAGCCGATCCAGGAACCGGTCGCCTGGCATGGGCCGATCGTGATGAACACGCGCGAGGAACTGATGCAGGCCATGCGCGAGCTGCAGAATGGAACCTTCATCAAGGCCGGCCACTGACCGTAGCGGCAAGAGCCGGACATCCGAGACGCCGGGCCCTGCGCCCGGCGTTTTCGTTTCGTGCGGGTTCCCGACAAACACGCCTTCCCATCCGCCTGACTTGCGCTAGAGTGCCAAGGGAACAATCGGGGCTCTTTCATGTATCTTCTTTATGGATCAAACGGTTCGGGCAGCGCTTCTGTGGAGGCGGCTCTGGCGCTCTCCGGCGCCGAATATCAGGTCGTTCAGACGTCGACGGCCGAAGGCAGGCATCTCACCGAGGATTTCAAGGCCATCAACCCGCGCCAGCAGGTGCCGGCACTGCGGCTTCCCGACGGATCGGTGATGACCGAAGGCTCGGCGATGATGTTGCACCTTGCTGACGCGCTTCCGGCTGCACGGCTTGCACCGGCACCGGGAACACCGGCCCGCGCCCAGCATGATCGTTGGCTGATCTTCATGGCGGTCAACATCTACGAGGGCGAGTTGCGCAAGGCCTATTCCGACCGATACACGGACGATCCAGGCGGCGTCGATGGCGTCCGCACCAACGCCGACGCCTATGTGAAGCGCCATCACGCCATTCTGGAAGAGGCGATCGCTGGCCCCTTCATCCTCGGGAGCGAGAGGTCCATGGCGGACATCTATCTGTGGATGCTGGCCAGCTGGATGGACCAGGACTGGCTGACGCGCCATTGCCCGAAGATGACCGCACTGGCAGCCAGGATCGCACAGGACCCCTTGGTCGCCCCCATCCACGCAGTCCATTTCGGCTGAGTGGCCTTCGTCGCATCGCCGCGCATCGCGGCAGGGAATCGTAAACTATGGAAAAGACCGTTCTCGAAGACATTCAGGAGCGGCTTGCCGCAGCGCGGCAGGAACTTGAGGAAGAGCTTGATCGTCGCATCGAAATCCAGCGCGAACGATTCCGCTATCATCTGCAACAGGGCAAGGTCCGCTTCGAACAGGAAATGCGCGAGTGGCAGGCCGGTTATCGCACCGGCCTCTGGCGTTACGTCACGCGCGGGAACCTCGCCTATCTCCTCACCGCGCCGGTGATCTACGGGCTGATCATCCCGCTGGTGCTGCTCGACCTTTCGGTCACGATCTACCAACACATCTGTTTCCGGGTCTACGGCATCGAGCGGGTAAAGCGCAGCGACCATGTCCTCATCGACCGCCACCATCTCGCCTATCTCAACGGGCTGGAAAAGCTCAACTGCGTCTATTGCGGCTATGCCAACGGCGTGATCGCCTATGCCCGGGAGATCGCCGGGCGCACCGAGCGCTTCTGGTGTCCGATCAAGCATGCGACGCGGGCCGCCGATCCCCATCCGCATTTCGAGACGTTCCTCGAATATGGTGATCCGGAAGCCTATCGCGCCTGGGTGGAAAGCTATCGTCGCGGCAAGACACCGAGGGAGGAGAAGCCGTGAAAGCACTGCCCCTCGACACGGTCTACCAACTGATCGAGCCCGGTCCGGTGGTTCTGCTCACCACCGCGCTGGACGGAGACGCCAATGTCATGACCATGTCCTGGCACATGATGATGGAGTTCGTGCCCCCACGCATCGGCTGCATCGTCAGTTCCGCAGACCACAGCTTCACCGCCCTCTTCAAGACCGGCGAGTGCGTCATCGCCATTCCGTCGGCCGACATGGCCGAGAAGGTCGTCGCGATCGGCAATTGCTCCGGTCGAGACGTCGACAAGTTTGCTGAGATCGGCCTGACCGCCCTTCCTGCTGAGGCGGTCGCCGCACCGTTGATCGGGGAATGCTTTGCCAATCTCGAGTGCAAGGTGGTCGACCGCGACTTCGTCGAGCGGCACAATCTCTTCGTGCTCGACGTGGTCCAGGCCTGGCACGATCCGGCCCGCCCCGCACCGAAGACCCTGCACCACAAGGGCTTCGGCACCTTCGTCATTGACGGCGAGGAAGTCACCCTCGCCTCGCACATGCCGTAGACTGCCGCCTCAACCGAAGACCAGCCCTCCATCGACGATCAGGTTCTGCCCCGTCACCGCCCGCGACCACGGGCTGGCAAAGAACAGCACCGCATCGGCCAACTCACCCGGCGTCGTCACGCGGCGAAGCGGCGTCGAGCCGGCGATCAGGTCGAAGACCGCTTCGGGCGTGGCGCTGCTGGCATCGGTGGTGCGCAGGAGACCGCCAGACACCATGTTGACGGTGATGCCGTGCGGACCGAGCTCGGTTGCGGCCGTGCGCGTCAGGGACAGCAGCGCAGCCTTGGCGGCAGTGTAGTCGTGGTAGGGCACGACCGGGTTCTGGAAGAGATTGGTGCCGATCACCACGATGCGGCCGAAGCCTTGCTCGCGCATGGATGGCGAAGTCGAGCGGATGAGGTTGAGCGCGCCCTTCACGCCGGTTTCCATGTGGGCCGCAATCGCCTCCCAGTCCAGTGTGTCGAGCTTTTGCCGGGCGTCGCCATTGAAGGAGAAATCGGCAAGTGCATTGTGGACGATGGTGGTGGGGGCGCCCAGCCGCGCGGTCACCTCCGTCACCATGGCTTTCACCGCGTCCGCATCGCGGATATCGGCACGGACGGCAAGCGCCCTTTCGCCCAGTCGTCCGGCCAGTGCCTCGGCCTCGCTTCTACTGTTGCGATAATTCACAGCTACTTTCGCCCCCTCGCGGGCAAAGGCAGCGGCAATGGCGGCGCCGAGGCCGCGGCCCGCTCCGGTGACAAGGATGGTCTGTTCGTTGATCGGCAGGCTCATGGTGCAGGTCCTCTTGGAGTCCAGAGTGCATGGAAATGATGGATCGGTCCGTGGCCTGCGCCGACGGAAAGCGCACCGGCGTTCAGCACGGCATCGGCCAGCCAGGCCTTGGCGGCGGCGACGGCGGCTTGCGGCGGCCGTCCCTTGGCCAGTTCGGCGGCAATGGCGCTCGACAGGGAGCAGCCGGTGCCGTGGGTGTTCTTCGTCGCCACCCGCGGCGCCTCGAACCAGTGCGTGCCCGCCGCCGAGACCAGCACGTCGGGGCTTTCCGCTCCACCGAGATGCCCACCCTTCAGGAGAACAGCGGGCGCTCCGAGCGTTCGAAGCTCCAAGGCCAGGGCCTCCATCGCCGCCCGATCGCTGGGTTCCGGTTGTCCCAGAAGCGCTGCGGCTTCCGGCAGGTTGGGTGTGATCAGCGTCGCGAGCGGCAAAAGCTGCGTCTTCAGTGCCTCGACGGCCGCGGGGTCGAGCAGCGCGGCCCCGCCCTTTGCCACCATGACCGGGTCGAGCACGACCGGCACACCGCGGTAAGGTTCGAGTGCTGCGGCAACGGCTCCGGCTATTTCGGCATTGGCGATCATGCCGATCTTGACCGCATCCACCCGCACATCGGCAAATACCATGCGGATCTGTTCGGCTACGAAATCGGACGGCACGGCATGGACGCCGGACACGCCTTGCGTGTTCTGCGCCGTCAGCGCGGTCAGAGCCGCCATGCCGTAGACGCCGCGGGCGGAGAAGGCCTTGAGATCGGCCTGGATGCCGGCGCCTCCGGACGGATCGGAGCCGGCAATGGAAAGAACGTTGTAGATCATGAGCGTGCCCTTCGAATGGCCTGCGAGAGTTCAGACGCCGCGGCCTGCGGATCCGGCTTGCCGCAGATGGCGGAGACGACGGCGAGGCCCGCGGCTCCCGTCTTGACCACTGGCCCGACATGGCCGGCCTTCAGTCCACCGATTGCCACCGCCGGTAGACGGGCGGCAGAGACCAGCCGGGCCAGCCCGGTGAGGCCGACCGGCGGCTTGTGACCCGGCTTGGTCGAGGTGGCAAAGACGGGACCCACGCCGACATAATCGACCAGGCCCGGATCGGCAGCGGCAGCAAGCGCCTCGGTCTCCACGGACAGGCCGAGGATCCTGTCCGGTCCGACCACACGGCGCGCGATCCCGACATCCATGTCGTCCTGACCGACATGCAGGCCCTCGGCATCGATGGCGATCGCCGCCTCGACGTCGTCATTGACGATCAGCGGCACACCGCTGCCGGCAAGCGCCGTCTTCAGGGCCCGGCCGGTCTCGATCATCCGCGCCGTCGATGCCTCCTTGTCGCGCAGCTGGACGAGCGTTACCCCGCCAGCGACGGCCAGCCTCGCGGTTTCCACCATGCCCAGCGGTTCGCAGAACTCCCGGTCCAGCACGAGATAGAGCGACAGATCGAAGCGCTTCATAGGCGGACCACCCGCGCGCGGTTGTCGAGCATGGCGCCGTCGACCTCCGCCAGCAGATCGACGAAACGGACAGCGAAGCTGCCCGGTCCTTGCGACTGCTTGCCCGCCTGTTCGCCGGCGACGGCGAAATGGGCAAGCGCTGCGATCGTCGCATCGAAGGGATCGTCCGGACGGATAGCGGCATAGGCGCCGACGAGGCAGGTGAGCGAGCAGCCGAGGGCCGTGACCTTCGGCATCAGGGACGAGCCACCCGCAATACGAGCGGCCCGGGTGCCGTCGGTCACGAAGTCGGTCGCACCGGTCACCGCCACGGTGCATCGCTGCTTCTTCGCCAGCAGCCCCGCTGCCGCTTCCGCCTGTTCGACCGGGTCCCGGCTATCGACGCCGCGGGCGTTGCTGACGCCGCCGGCAAGGGCGATGATCTCCGAGGCATTGCCCCGGATGATTGTCGGCCCGAGCGAGAGTAGCTCCGCGGTGGCCTTGCGGCGCAGGTCAGTGGCGAAATGCGCGACCGGATCAAAAACCCAGGGTCGCCGGGCTGCCGTGGCGCCGCCGATCGCAGTCTTCATCCCGGCAATCCAGTCGGGCGAGAGGGTGCCGATATTAACGGTGAGCGCACCGGCAAAGCCGGCGAACTGGCCAGCCTCCTCCGTGGCATGGACCATGGCCGGCGACGCGCCGGCCGCCAGCATCACATTCGCTGCCACGTTCATCGCCACGTAATTGGTGATGCATTGCACGAGCGGCGCCGTGTCGCGCATGTCCGTCAGGAGGGTTCCGGGTGTCTCGGTTTTCGGCATCTTGCCCCTTTCGGCGGGGCAAGTGCAGGGGGACGGATCGCGCGAAAGACGGCGAAAAGGCCCCGAGCGACTCCCTCCGCCAGCATTATCTGGTTCAGGTTCAAAGGGTACTTCTCAGCCCGTCTCGCGACGAACGCCCCTGTCTCTCAATGCACCCCTTATAGACCGCGGCGGGTTGGCTGTCACCTGCCTCGCCGAGTGCGGCGATCACCGTCGGCAAATTTCTCGTTTTGCGAGAATTCTGGGAGCGCACTCTCGTCAGAGCAAGGCGGCTGCGCTAAGATGAAACCGCATGGAGGGCGGCGTCGGGCGGGCAAGGCCGACACAACGAGGAGGCGAGTGGCATGGATCATCGTTTCGTCGGACTGCCGAAAGATGCGCGGGGCAAAACCGCGAAAACCTATCTTTACGCCGCCAATCGCAAGACACGCAAACGGCAGGTTCTCTGGGGCGACTGGCTTACCGTTACCGCCGACCTACCGGACGGCTGGCTGGAAGTGCTGTGGGGGCCGACCGGCAGCCAGCCCGAGACGCTGTATATCCCCAAGGCGCATACCACCGACGAGCGCCCCCTGGAGATCGTCTTTCTCGATGTCGGCCAGGGCGACGGCGCGGTCCTGATTGCACCGGAGCCGAACCTTGGCGAAGCGGTCGTGGTCATCGATGCCGGGGTGTCGGAGCACATGTACGAGTTCCTGCTCCACCGCTTCCGGTCCTACAACACCAGCTTCAAGTTCCACGCTGCCATCATCACTCATCCGGACATCGACCATTACGGCGGTTTCGAACCGATCTTCGCCTGGAAGAACTTCGGCTTCGCCACGATCTACCAGAACGGTCTGGTCGAGCGGCTGGGCGGCGACAAATTCGACAAGCTGGGCGGCAAGACGAAAGATGTCACGACCGGCATCAGCTATGTCGGCGACCTTGCGCAATCGAGGGCGGATATCGAACGGCACTTCGGCACGGTCTCTTCAGGCGAACGCCAGGCCTTTGCCCAGACGATGAAGCACGCGCTCGACAATCCCAATATCGGCGGTTTCGCCATGCTCTCGGCCCGTCATGGCACCCAGGAGGACGGCCGGAGCTGGCTGCCCGGCTTTGCGCCGTCGGACCAGCGCGGCTTCGGTGTCGAAGTGCTGGGCCCCGTGCCCGAGCCGGATGCCGCCGGCAAGGATCGCCTGCGCGTGCTCGGAGACTATGGCGAGACGAAAAACGGCCACTCGGTGATCCTGCGGCTGCATTACGGCGACTTCAAAATCCTGTTCGGCGGCGATCTCAACGAAAAGGCGGAGAAGTACCTGCTCTGCCATTATGGCGGGGCGGCGAAGTTCCCGAAGATCGGCACGCCGGCCTATGAGGCCATGATCGCCAGGGCCTCCGAGCGGTTGCGATCGGACGTGATGAAGGTCTGCCATCACGGCTCGGAAAAGGTGACGGATGCCTTTCTCGACGCGGTCAATCCCGCCGCCTTCGTCATCTCCTCGGGCGACGAGGAGGGCCATATCCATCCGAGGCCGGATCTGCTCGGCCGGCTCGGCAAACGCGGCCGCGGCGACGCCCCCGTGATCCTGTCGACCGAGCTGCAGCGCTCCGTGCGCGAGGCGGAGGACGAAAAGCTGGTGCAGTCGCTGCAGAGCGCGGTGCTGAAGCTCGACGAAAAGCCGAACAAGGCGCTGCGCGACAAGATCATCAACGACATCTGGACGCTCGGCCGCTCCAACGTCACCGTCTACGGCACGGTCTACGTCAAGACCAACGGCAAGCGCTTGATCGCGGCCTTCCGTATCGAGACCGGCAGCGAGATCGAGAAGTGGTTCACCTTCGAATATGCGCTCAATCCCGCGGGAGAACTGGTTCGGGTCGACTAGGTTGCGTGCAGAGCGATCGCGGCCCCGCGACTTCGGCCCCAGCCAGGGCAGTCCGATCCACACCGCTTTGATTTGCGGCACTGGCCAAAACCGGTTATCCCGGAGCACTCCACAATCCGGTTCCAGGGATACCCGCTTGAGCTCCATCCGCCGCACCGTCTTCGAAAAGCGTTATGCCGGTCTGCTGTTCGACATGGACGGCACGCTTCTCAACTCGATTGCCGCCGCTGAGCGCGTCTGGGGCAAATGGGCAGCGCGCCAGGGGCTCGATGTCGGGGCCTTCCTGCCCACCATGCACGGCAAGCGCGGCATCGACACGATTCGTGGCCTTGGTCTGCCCGGTATCGACGTCGAGGCGGAGGCGCTGTTCATCGAGCGGGGCGAGATCGAGGATGTCGAGGGCGTGGTACCGCTGCCCGGCGCGGTCGATTTTCTGAATGCCCTGCCAGACGGTCGATGGTCGATCGTCACCTCGGCGCCGATCGCCCTGGCGCGTGCCCGGATCGAGGCCGCCGGACTGCCACAGCCGTCAAGAATCGTGACTGCTGAGGATGTGGTGATCGGCAAGCCGGATCCGGCCGGCTACCGGCTGGGCGCCCGATACATCGGCGCGGATCCCGCCCATTGCCTCGTTTTCGAAGACGTCATGGCCGGGGTGCTGGCCGCGGAAGCCGCCGGCGCCGACGTCGTTGTGGTCACTGCCACCCACACGCACGCGCTCGAAACGCCGCATCCGTCGATCGACACTTACGAGGGGCTCGGCGTGCATGTTGACGCCGATGGCCTGATTCAGATCGTCCGTCCGGGCTGAGCCGGCAGGAGGCGCGGAGCGTCGGGCGTCCGCGCCATGCGACGCCCTTGCGGATCACGCCGCCTTGACGGCGTGATATTCCTTGATCGCGGCCATCTTGATCGCGGGATAGCGCTCGCTCTCATAACGCAGCGAAAAACTGTCCTGTGCCATGAACACCGGATCGCCGTCGAGATCGCGGCAGATATCGCCGCGACGCGCCGACATGAACTTGTCCAGTTCGCCCGGCTGATCGGCCGAGATCCAGCGGCAGACCGAGAAGCGTGACATTTCGAACGAGACCGGCAGGCCGTATTCGGCCGAAAGGCGTTCCTTTAGAACGTCGAGCTGCAGCGCGCCGACGACGCCGACGATGGCAGGCGATCCGTCTTCCGGCGAGAACAGCTGCACGACGCCCTCTTCCGCCATCTGCTGCAGCGCTTCCTTGAGCTTCTTCGCCTTCATCGCATCCTCGAGACGGACGCGGCGCAGGATTTCCGGCGAGAAGTTCGGAACACCCTGGAACACCAGCGCCTCGCCCTCGGTCAGCGTGTCACCGATGCGCAGCGTCCCGTGGTTCGGGATGCCGACGACGTCGCCGGCAAAGGCGGTATCGGCCAGCTGGCGCTGTGAGGCGAAGAAGAATTGCGGTGCCGTGAGACCGATCTGCTTGCCGGTGCGGGCGAGCCGCACCTTCATGCCGCGCTCCAGCTTGCCGGAGCAGATGCGGGCAAAGGCGATGCGGTCGCGGTGGTTGGGGTCCATATTGGCCTGGATCTTGAAGACGAAGGCCGTCATCTTGTCTTCGTTGGCATGGACCGTGCGGATGTCGGCCACCTGATCGCGCGGCGGCGGAGCAAAATCGCCAAGGGCATTGATGAGATCGCGCACGCCGAAATTCTTCAAGGCCGAGCCGAAGAAGACGGGCGTCATGTGGCCTTCCAGGAAGGACTGGCGGTCGAATGGCCGGCAGGCCTCGCGGGCAAGTTCGAGCTCGTCGATGAAGGCCTGGCGCTCGTTTTCCGGCAGCCGGTCGGCGATCGCCTGAGGACCGTTGACCTTGAGCGGCTCGACCTGAGTATCGGAACCGCGGAACGTGCTTTCCTTCAGATTATAGGAGCCGGCAAAGGTCTTGGAGCGGCCGACGGGCCAGGTGACAGGAGCCGTATCGAGCGCCAGCTTTTCCTCGACCTCGTCGAGGATCTCGAAGGGGTCGCGGCTCTCGCGGTCCATCTTGTTGACGAAGGTGATGATCGGGATGTCGCGCATGCGGCAAACCTCGAACAGCTTCAGCGTTCTGGGCTCGATACCCTTGGCGGCGTCGATCACCATAACCGCGGCGTCGACGGCCGTCAGGGTGCGATAGGTGTCGTCGGCGAAGTCTTCGTGGCCAGGGGTGTCGAGGATGTTGAAGACATTGCCGTCATACTCGAAGGTCATGACCGAGGTGACGACGGAGATGCCGCGCTCGCGCTCGATCTTCATCCAGTCCGAACGCGTCTGGATGCGGTCCTTCTTGGCCTTGACTTCACCGGCCAGCTGGATTGCGCCGCCGAACAGCAGCAGCTTTTCGGTCAGCGTCGTCTTGCCGGCGTCCGGGTGGGCAATAATAGCGAAGGTGCGGCGACGGGAGACCGCCTCTGCAAGCGTTTCGGCCATGAAGTGAAATTCCTTTTGTTGGCCGGTTATCTAGCGAGTTGAGGTCAATTATGCAATTGGGAAGCGGAATGCCCCGATCGGAAGGAAGACCTATGCGCGACGTTCTCGGACCCAGGCTGAAGCTCGTTCGTCTGCCGCACGGCAGCGACATGCCGCTGCCGGCCTATGAGACGGCGGGAGCGGCCGGAATGGACCTAAGGGCGGCGGTTGCCGAAGGCGAGCCACTCGTGCTTTCGCCGGGGGATCGAACGCTGGTGCCGACCGGTTTCGTGTTCGAGATCCCGCAGGGCTTCGAGGCGCAGATCCGGCCCCGATCCGGCCTTGCCTTCAAGAATGGCATCACCTGCCTCAACACGCCCGGCACGATCGACAGCGACTATCGCGGCGAGGTCAAGGTCCTGCTCGTCAATCTCGGGCATGAGCCGTTCGAGATCACCCGCGGCATGCGGATTGCCCAGATGGTGATCGCGCCGGTGGTGCAGGCTGAGGTGACGGAGGCGTTCGAGACCTCCGAGACGGTGCGCGGGGCCGGCGGTTTCGGTTCGACCGGCGTGTAAGGGCGCAGCGCCGAACCCGCTGCGCGACCGCGCCATGCCACCCTCGCGGGCTCTCCCGCTCGACGCTTATTGGGCCTAAGGATCGTCGCTCTCTTGCGGATTGCAACTTCATCCGTCCGGCGCTAGCAATGCGCCGTTCAGGAGGCTCCCATGACACCGACCACACTTCTTGCCTATAGCGGCGCGCTTTTCGTCGCCGCCGTCATTCCCGGCCCCGGCATGACCGCCATCGTCGCACGCGCACTCGGCTCCGGCTTCCGCCCGACCTTCTTCATGGGGCTGGGGCTGATCCTCGGCGATCTCTGCTATTTGACCGCCGTCATTCTTGGCCTTGCGATCGTCGCGCAGACCTTCACCACGCCCTTCCTGATCATCAAGTATCTCGGCGCGCTCTATCTCGTCTATATCGCCTGGAAGCTCTGGACGACGGGGCTGATCGCGCAGGACATCCAGGCCAGCCGATCGACCCATGCCGGCATGTCGTTCCTGTCCGGCCTGCTGGTCACGCTCGGCAACCCCAAGACCATGCTGTTCTATGTCGCTCTGGTGCCGACCCTGATCCCGCTGCAGGCGATCGGCGTCCAGGATTACGCAGCGCTGGTCGGTATCACCTTCGTCGTGCTGCTGGCTGTGCTGATCCCCTATATCCTGCTTGCCTCGCAGGCGCGCATGCTGCTGAAAAAGCCGAACTCGCTCAAGGTCCTCAACCGCTCGGCCGCCAGCATCCTCGCCGGCACCGCGGCCTATATCGCGGCCCGCGCCTGAACAAAAACATCGCGCCGGACCGCTGCGACCGGCGTGATTTTTCTACACAAACGCGTGGGTCTAGGTGTTGGGTTCTGGCAGGCCGAGGGCTTTCGCCCTATTGTGCCGGCAAACAGATCCAAAGGGAGATCCACCATGTCCGACACGAAGAAACCGGGCCGCGGCCGCGTCTACGCCTCGATCACCGAGACCATCGGCGACACCCCGATCGTCCGCCTCGACAAGCTGGCCAAGGAGAAGGGCGTGAAGGCCCACCTGCTGGCCAAGCTCGAATTCTTCAACCCGATTGCCTCGGTCAAGGACCGTATCGGCGTGGCCATGATCGAGAGTCTCGAAGCTCAGGGCAAGATCACCCCCGGCAAGACGACGCTGATCGAGCCGACCTCGGGCAATACCGGCATTGCGCTCGCCTTCGCCGCCGCCGCCAAGGGCTACAAGCTGATCCTCACCATGCCCGAGACCATGTCGATCGAGCGGCGCAAGATGCTGGCGCTGCTGGGCGCCGAACTCGTTCTGACCGAAGGTCCGAAGGGCATGAAGGGCGCGATCGCCAAGGCCGAGGAACTCGCCGCCACGCTTCCCGATGCGATCATTCCGCAGCAGTTCGAAAATCCGGCCAACCCGGAAATCCACCGTAAGACGACCGCGGAGGAAATCTGGAACGACACCGACGGCAGCGTCGATATCTTCGTCTCGGGCATCGGCACCGGCGGCACGATCACCGGCACCGGCCAGGTGCTGAAGGCCAAGAAACCTTCGGTCAAGGTCGTGGCGGTAGAGCCGGCCGACAGCCCGGTTCTGTCCGGCGGCAATCCCGGTCCGCACAAGATCCAGGGCATCGGCGCCGGCTTCGCTCCGAAGATCCTCGACACCCATATCTACGACGAAATCGTCACGGTGACCAATGACGAGGCCTTCGAGACCGCACGTCTGGTCGCCCGCCTCGAAGGGGTGCCGGTCGGGATCTCCTCGGGCGCCGCACTCACCGCCGCCATCAAGGTCGGGCAACGCGAAGAGAATGCCGGCAAGACGATCGTCGTGATCATCCCCTCCTTTGCCGAACGTTACCTGTCGACCGCGCTCTTCGCCGGCCTCGGCGAGTAAGCGTCACCAACGCAGGTTTCCCCGAAGGGCGCCGCACGGCGCCCTTCGTCGTTTCGGACGTGCCGTCCGTCCTGTTCCACTCCAAGCGCGGCCAAGCGACCCGCTGCGGATCGACGCCCACACCACCCATCTCAGGCCTCGACACCCCACGCCCGATGGGGACACCTCACCTTACGCCGCCGCCGAAAGACGCTCCGACGCAATGCGGTAGGAGATCGCCTCGGCAAGATGAATGCGCCCGAGTAGCAGGGCGCCGTCGAGATCGGCCAGCGTGCGCGCTACCTTGAGAACGCGATGATAGCCGCGGGCGGAGAACTTGAACTTGTCGGCGGCATCGCGCAGCAATTGCAAGCCCGCCGGATCGGGTTCGGCGAGCTTCTCGATGAGAGCCGTCGAGCAGCGCGCATTGGTGGTCACACCGGCGATCCCGGCCGCTTCGAACCGGTCACGCTGCGCCTCGCGGGCTGCCGCCACCCGTTGTGCGACGGCGGCGCTTTTCTCCGCCGCCATCGGCCGGATGAGGTCACCGGCCGAAACCGCCGGCACGTCGATGCGGATGTCGATGCGGTCCATCAGCGGACCGGAAATGCGTCCCTGATATTCGCTGACGCAGCGCGGCCCGCGGGCGCAGGTGTGCCCGGGCTCGCCGGCCATGCCGCAGCGGCACGGGTTCATCGCCGCCACCAACTGGAACTCGGCGGGATAGGCCACCCGGTGATTGGCACGGGCGATGATGCACTCGCCGGTCTCCAGCGGCTGGCGCAGGGCATCCAGTACCGGCGGGGCAAATTCCGGCAGTTCGTCGAGAAAGAGCACGCCGCGATGGGCAAGCGAGGCTTCGCCGGGACGCGCCCGCAAGCCGCCGCCGACCAAGGCCGCCATGGTGGCCGAATGATGCGGCGTTCGAAACGGCCGGCGGTCGGACAGCTTGCCGCCCGACAGTTGCCCGGCGATCGAGTGGATCATCGAGACTTCGAGCAGTTCGGCAGCCGACAGCGGCGGCAGGATGGAGGGCAGGCGCGCCGCCAGCATCGACTTGCCCGATCCGGGAGGGCCGACCATCAGCAGATTGTGCCCACCGGCGGCCGCAACCTCCAGCGCCCGTTTTGCGCTTTCCTGCCCCTTGATGTCGGCGAGGTCGGGCAGATTGGCCGGCAGGGCGCGGATCGCCGGTTCGGGCCGCGTCAGCACCTGCGTTCCGCGGAAATGATTGGCCAACGCAATCAGGCTGCGCGGCGCGAGGATATCGATGTCGGCACCGGCCCAGGCCGCCTCGGCGCCGCAGTCGGCCGGGCAGATCAGCCCCTTTCCGAGCGCATTGGCTCCCATCGCCGCCGGCAGTGCACCGGCGATCGGTGCAATCGTGCCGTCGAGATTGAGTTCGCCGATAACCACATAATCGGCCAACGCGTCACCCGGAATGGCCCCGAGCGCGGCCATGAGGCCAAGGGCGATGGGAAGATCGAAATGCGAGCCTTCCTTGGGCAGGTCGGCCGGGGCGAGATTGACGGTCACCCGCTTCGGCGGCAGCGCCAGACCGGAGGCATGCAGCGCCGCCTGGACGCGTTCGCGGCTCTCGGCGACCGCCTTGTCCGGCAGGCCGACGATCTGCATGCCGAGCTTGCCCGGCGCGACCATCACCTGGACGTCGACCGTAACGCCTTCAATTCCCTGGAATGCGACTGTACTGACACGCGCCACCATTGCCCGCCCCCGAAAAGCCAGCCCCTGCCACGCAACTACATCTTGCGCGGGCCACGGACTGCAATCTGGCACGGATCGGCGTTGGGAGCAAGAACATTTACGGAACAGATGCCCGCAATGCTCGCACTTCGGTTGAGTGCGGTTGTATAAACGGAACGAACCGGGATCGGCCGGAACAGGCGGATCAGGCCCGCTTCTTCTCGATGGCGTCCCACAGAAGCGCGGCGATGTCGGCGCCACCGAACTTCTTGACCTCGCGGATGCCGGTCGGCGAGGTGACGTTGATCTCGGTCATGTAGTCGCCAATAACGTCAATGCCGACGAGCAGGAAGCCGCGCTCTTTCAGCGCCGGGCCGATGCGCGCGCAGATTTCCTTTTCCCGCGCGGTGAGCTCGGTGGCTTCCGCGCGTCCGCCGACATGCATGTTGGACCGGCTGTCGGTTTCGGCCGGCACGCGGTTGATGGCGCCCACCGCTTCGCCGTCGACGAGAATGATGCGCTTGTCGCCCTTGCGCACCGCCGGCAGATAGGCCTGGGCGATGAAGGGCTCCCGGAACATCTGATGGAACATCTCGATCAGCGAGGTGAAGTTGCGGTCGTCGCGCGTCGAGTGGAATACGCCGGCACCGCCATTGCCGTAGAGCGGCTTCAGGATGATGTCGCCCATTTCCTCGCGGAAGCGGGCGATCTCGCTCACATCGCGGGTAATCAGCGTCGGCGGCATCAGGTCGGCAAATTCGGTGACGAAGATCTTCTCCGGCGAATTGCGTACCCAGGCCGGATCGTTGACGACCAGCGTCTTCGGATGGATGCGCTCAAGCAGATGGGTCGAGGTGATATAGGCCATGTCGAAGGGCGGATCCTGGCGCAGAAGCACTACGTCCATGGTCGACAGGTCGACCCGCTCGGGCGCGCCGAGCGTGAAGTGATTGCCCTTTTCGTCGCGCAGTTCCATTGGCTCGACGGTGGCGTAGATCTTGCCGTCGCGCATCGACAGGCGGTCGGGGGTGTAGTGGAACAGCTTGTAGCCGCGGGCCTGGGCCTCGAGGCTCATCGCGAAGGTCGAATCCCCCGCGATCGCGATGCCCGCGACATGGTCCATCTGAACCGCAACATTGGTGATCTTCGCCATGGCCTGCCCCTCGTTGAAAGCAAGCGAGATTTAGGCTGCCTCCCCAAGAAAGGCAACGTCGCGCACCGTGAATTCTCCTGAACCTCGGCTCAGCCGAGCACGCGCTTGGCCGAGGGCGAACGGAGCGCATTGCGGATGCGATAGAGCGTCGCCAGCGGCTCGGGAAACGGCTTGCGCAGGAAGGCGATCTTGCGGACATAGTCGTCCACCCGCCAGGTGGCCCAGGTGCCGCCGCGGAAATAGGCGATGTCGCCGGCCTTCAGCTCGAACGTGGACGACATCGTCGCCGCGGGGATCAT
>FWPV01002942.1_pt1 | contig 37944 bp, 34 predicted proteins | sample 2228371 | NCBI WGS metagenome assembly FWPV01 (sample SAMEA103939776, study PRJEB20133) | metagenome
TTGTGACACACGGGTTTCAGCCCAAACATATCCGCCACCTTCAGCGATTCCGGGTGCAGCAGATGGTAATTGTTGTTGAATCGGGCAAGGGCGCCCACCGCATATGATTCCCGGGAGAGTCTGGTCCATTTGGACGTATTGTTGTCATCCACATATTCATTGGTGACTTCTTTGTATTCCTTGTCCAACCGCACCACCCCATCACTGGACATGATTTTTCCGCCCATGGCCGGATATTCATTTTCTCCTTTTAAGGAAACAAATTCCGTTTCACGGACAAAATCCGGCATTTGAAACGTGACAAACAAATCAGCCACTTTATGCAGGTCATGGATGATCTGTTCGAGTTCGCCTTTAAAACCGATCAGCTCTTTTTTAGACGGCGCTGCCGTAATGCCGCCCACCTGGAGGGAGGTGGGATGGGTGGTTCTGCCGGCAACGGCGTCGCAGATCCGGTTGGCAAAGAATTTCAGGCGCCGGGCAATGGTGATGACTTCCGGCGCTTTTTCCACCAATGGGATCACACTGGGTTCCTCAAAGAAATCCGGTGCCACCAAAAAGAGCAGATGGAGCACATGACTCTGGAGCATTTCACCGTGCTTGGCGATCATGCGGATTTTCTTTGCATCATCAGGCACTGTTACGCCAAATGCCTGTTCAGTTGCCAGAATGCTGGCTAAACAATGGCTGATGGAACAGATGCCGCAGATTCGAGCCGCCAGGACGCCCGCAGAGGTGTAATGTTTGCCTTTGAGCATTACTTCGAAAAACCGCGGGGTTTCCACCACATCCCATCTGGCTTCCTTGATTTTTCCGTTTTCAACGGCGATTTTGATATTGCCGTGGCCTTCTATTCGTGTCAGATGATGGACATCCACATTTAAGTCTATTTTTTTCATTGTGCATTTACCTCCTGGAAACCGCCGAAAAAATTCAGGCATTCATTCACTTCAGCAGTGGAAAACCCTTTTTCCCGGGCGATAGTAAAGAATGATGTGTAATTGGGGTCTTTGGCCGGTCCCCGGCATCCCCAGCACCCCAGTCCGCCGGCCGGGCAGGGCGCATTGCAGCCCCCCAGGGTGATGGGGCCCAGGCACAGCAGGCCTTTTTCATACACGCAGGTGGTGAACCTCTGTTTGCATTCCAGGCAGACCGGATAAGCGGGAAAAAAAATCGGCATGCCCCACACCAGGTGCTTGATGATGGCTTCAACCTCGGCCTTGGAAACCGGGCATCCGGGGATTTCAAGGTCCACTTTGACCACATCTTTGATAGCTTTAGCGGTTGCTGTGTTTTTGGGTTTGTCGCCGTATACTTCCTGATTGGCTTTTGTCAAATCCAAAATATTTCTCATTTGGTTGACACCGCCGAAACAGGCGCAGCTTCCCATGGCAACCAGAATCTTGGCATGGGCCCTTATTTTCTCAATGCGTCCGATTTCATCATCCCGGGTAATGGAGCCTTCCACGAGCGCAATATCATAGTCATGGTTTAGAACGCTGGATGCTTCTCGGAATCCTCTTAAATCAATAGCTGACAGAAAATCAATCAACGTGTCTTCCTTATTGACCAATTGAAGTTCGCAGCCTTCACATCCTGTGAAATCAAATACCGCCACCTTGGGTTTGTCCGGTTTGATCCCTAAGTATTCCATAGTATTTTCCTCTTTTTTAAATCGCTTCTTTTAAGTTCATGACCGTCCAGAAATTAAATACAGGCCCATCCAGGCATGTATAGGTGGATCCGATGTTGCAACGGCAGCATTTGCCCATGCCGCAGTGCATGCGGCGTTCCAAAGATACAAACATGCGCCGCATGGGAATGCCGATGTCTTTGAGCCGGTTGCAGACAAATTTGAACATGACCGGAGGGCCGCACACAATGGCGTATGTTTTGTCCGGCTCAATATCGATGTCGTCCAATAGTTTGGTGATCAATCCCACCGGGCCGGTCCAGAATTCATCGGGTTTTTCCACAATGATCTTAAGGTCAATATCGTCAATGCGGTGCCATTGTTCATATTGATAATCAAAGAGAAGCTGGGAAGGTTCTTTGGCGCCGTAAAAGATATGGACATCTTTAAAGTCCGCGCGGTTTTCAATCACGTAGGCCATGGGCGCCCGCAGCGGCGCCAGTCCCAAGCCCCCCGCGATCAACAGAATATGATTTTTTTTCATTTGCTCCATAGGGAAATGGGTGCCAAAAGGCCCTCGGATGCCAACAATGGCGCCCCTTTTGGCTCGATGGAGCGTCTCTGTGACTTTGCCGGCTTTGCGGATGCAGAGTTCGATCATGCTTTTAATGGAGGGGGAGCTGGAGATGGAGATGGGCACTTCGCCATAGCCCGGCACTTCCACCATGACAAATTGGCCGGGCAGGAATGTGAAGCGGTTTTTGTCATCCTCATTGAGCATGCGGAGTTGAAACAGTTTTTCCATTTCCGTCAGCCGGATGATGTTGGTGATTTCCGCCTTAAAGCATTTATCCACATCTTTGAGCCGGCTTCGGCGGTTGAAATCAAGGGGTTCCAGCATTTCTGCTTCCAGTTTGACGTCATACGGATGTAAAATTGGATTCATGTTTATAACTCCTTAATTAAATCGGAAATAAGGTCGACAGGATTGATATCGGCCACACAGGCCCGGCCGCACCGGTTGCACCCTACGCACATGGGCTCGCCAAACGATTCCACAAATCCCCGATGTTGATGATAATAGCGATATTTCAGCCGCGTGTCCCGGTCAGGCCTGAAATTATGCCCGCCCGCCACCATGGCAAAATCAAGCACATTGCAGGAATACAGCTGTTTGATCTTTTCGCTTTTTTTAAAATCCATGGACAGTTGTTCACAAACCCCATAGCAGTAGCATGTGGGGCACACCATGGAACAGGCGCCGCAACTGAAACATTTATCGCCGTATTTCTTCCACACCGGAGAAGATTCAAATTCAATGTCCAAGGTATTGGGTAAATTGGCGATGCGGAAGGTGTTTTTAAATCCTGCTAAAAATTCCTTTGTTTTTTTACGGTATGTTCGCCGTTCTTCCGGAGAGATATCCGTGGGGTTGATATGGTTTAAGAGATTGAGCCCGCGATCCGTGCCTATTTTCACAAAATATTTATCCCCGATATCTCTTAAGAAAAGATCAAAACCATGGGTCACCACATCGGCGCTCACTGTGGTGCAAAACCCGTCGCTACAGGCTTTGTCGCAGTCAATGCCGATGACATAGGTATTTTCGCGTCGGGATTTATAATAAGGATAAGGGAAATAATCCTTGGCAAATACTTTGTCCAGTTTGACCAGCGCATTGATGTCGCACGGATGAAGGCCCACAATCACCCGCGGTTGTTTCCGATAATTGATTTCCTGGACCCAGTCCCCGTTTTTAAAATGAAATGTGGAAAGCGTTTCTCTAAACGGAAGAAAATACGTTTTTGCCGAATACTCTGTTTTTTCATAGGTTAAATCGATTTCTTCAAAGGATTCAAACGGCAGGAATTGATAGATCGGCTTGCCGTCCTTGTTGACGGCTACCTGTTTGGGGCCCACGCATTCGATGTTTTGAAGCAAGACATCGAATAGCTTCTTGAGATCCTCTTTAATAATTGTTTTAAAAATCATAATCAGATCCTTCCTCGCTTGATGATCGGCTGAGATCCATTCTGTGGCGATAGGTTTTTAAGCATTTAACCGCTCCAGCCTGATCCGGTTTAAATTGGTTCGCGGATAAAATAAAATTGATTTTAGGGAGTATCTATGTGTTCTGCAAGAGGCATGCCAGTAGACGGGAGGACCAAACAAAATATAACTGTTTGAACTTAAAAGGAAAAATTTTTTTTGCGATTTAGGGGGGATGCAAAAGGAAAATGTGTGTCAGTTTTTTTTACACCGTGTAAATCCCCCATTTAGGAATCAGGGGGATTTACAGTTTTTCAAAAAACCCTTTTCCCATGAAGGCCGCATGGGTAAAATAGGACAGCAAGGCTAATCCTTGTTTATATATTGATCCCCGAATTTTGCCCTGAATGCGGTTTCGACGATTTCGGCAATGCCTTTGGCATCCGGGATGTAATCCCTGTTGATGATCATGTCAAATTCATTGGCAGGCGCGCTGTCGAGATTGTAGACCCTTCTAAAAAAGTTTTTTTGTTCCATGTCATAATGGCGCAGCTTGATGGCCGCGGCGCTTTCCGGAATTTTAAGAATGGCAGACAGCCGTTTGACCCTAAACTCCGTGCTGCAGATCAAGCGCACCACCAGCACCCGGTCTCTGGGCAAAATCAGATGGGCCCCACGGCCCACGAAGATGGCAGGGCCGATGTCGGCCACGGAAAATATGGTGCGAAACAGCAGGCGGCTGTATTCGCTCTGGGAAAAGGATTTTTCCCCAAACAGCGTGGCCAGAATGTCTTCGATCTCGCTGGGACATCGCTCGTCAATGAACGCCTCAAGTTTTTTATCCAGATGTTCCCGTGAAACAATATGTTCTAATATTTCACGATCAATGACGCGGTACCCGATCTTTTTGCCCAGGATGTCGGCCACTTCCAGGGCGCCCACGCCGATGTTTCGGGAAAAGCAGATCATGGGGTATTTCTTGGTTTTTTTTTTGCCCCTGGCCTCCTGTTCTTTCTGCCAGTCCTTGAATGCGCGCTCAACAATATCATATACCTTGGGCCGTGTCTTATGGTACATCCCCGGATAATAGTCTTTTTCATTTACAGGGATTTTTGACGACGTTTCTGATTGTTTCATATGGCCTCCTGTAATATCGTTAAAATTTCATTTTAAACATAAAATCTTAAAAGCCCTTGGGGTTGAAATTTCAAACACCATTGCCAGGGAAATCAATCCCCGGACCAATCCCCGTTAAAATGATATTTTGAAAAAATCAGGATATGGACTCACGAAATCCGATGGGATCGGTCCGCGCCACGTTTTTTGAGCTCGTTTTCCCATGTATGCCAAAAGACCGCGCCTGGTATGTTTTTTTCATAGATAAAGCAATATCCGGGCCAGCCGAGGGAGTTATTTGATCTTTTCTGAAGGAAATGGCATTTGCCTTAGAAAAAATCAGGGATTGATGTCCATGGTGGGATAAATGCCTTTCATGGGGCCCATGGGATATGGTTGAATAATGTTAAAGGAAATATTCTGGCCCTTCTGAGCATGCCCCTTACCTTTTTTGCCGTCAAAATATAAGCAGTTTGCCTCAAGAATATGCTCAATGCGGTGATGAAAAGCATTGACAAACATTTCGCCGCTGCCGTTGAACCGCATCCGGCCGATTTGGCGGCTTTTGTTTACCGACATGAGATCTTTTAAGGGCAGGCTGTGATTGGGAACATCTTTTTGACGTGTGATATATCCCCAGACCAATGTTTCCGGATCTATGGTCACGGGTTCCTTCAGGTCCATGATGGTATGGGGCATGATGATGCATTTTTCACCGATGACCAAGGGGGATTCCGGCGTGCCTTTCAAAAAAGAATTAAAGCCTACAAATACTTTTTGGCCGAGGGTTGCATGGATGATTTTGGCGCCATGAGCGGTGATGTCCAATCCTTCCAAACGGGAATGGGAAATATAGCAGTTTTCCTGGGCATTGGCCCCCTTTCCCATCCAGGCATCCTCCAGGTGCGCCCGTTGGGCCACCAGCACGTTTTGGCTGATATGGCATGATCCTTTGATGACGGAATATCGGTTTACGGATGCGTTCGGCGGGACCTGGACTCTTGATTTCAGATGAACCACATCATAAATCCCTTGAAAATCCGTTTCTCTTTTTTCCACAAATTCCATAATAATGCCGGAAGGCGTCTTGCCGGGCGTAAAATTCACGTATTTTTTGAGCACGTCTTGCGGAAATGTATAGGTAAAATCAAAAAAATCGCCGTGTTTCACCCAAATGACGCCGGGCCCAATGCGTTGCTTGTAAAGATCCCCTGCCTGGATGTATGAAAATTCACCGATGATGGAATCCCGCAAGGCGGTTAAATCCACGGTTGAAAAAGGCCCCAAAAAACAGCCCACCATGGGGGAACCGTGAATATTGGCATAATGCATGGCCGCGGAACATTTAATGAGAAAAGTTTCCGGTTTTTCAGGATCATGGGAGTAATTATGAACCAGATTTTTAATCAGAAAGCTGTCTTCAATGCGGATGATTTCATCTCGCTCCACAGGGATGCAGATATCTCGATACGTCATGACATCGCCTTTGGATTTCAGCTCATCCCCTCGGATATCGCTTTTATAAAGGATGGAGTTGTCCACTTTGCAGGCCCCCAGCAAATAACTGCCTGCGAAATTAGACGAACTGAAATGGAAATGAAGGGGATGGTGCGCGGTGATCCCGTAAAACCCATAAAATTTACAAAATTGAGTTAAGGCAATGATGCGTTTCAGATAGGGCGTGGAATCAAAGTTGAAATGTCTCAAGTAAATATTGACATGGCGGATGATTCGGTCGATGAGTTTTTCCAGCTGTTTCATCGGGCGTCTCCTTCATTAAAAATGTATTTTTCGATAAAAAACAATTTTTTCGGGATTTAATTTTTTTTTTATAGACATGTTTAAAAAATTTAAGTAACTTTACCACTTTAATTTTTTGTAATCAATATAAAATCAAGGCGGTTTGAAGCGTTCGATCCTGTTGAATACGGCATACTTAAGATTCTAAGGCAATAAAACGCCGTCTGCCGACGGCCGAGGGTTTTTTATATTTTTTGGGAAAAGGAGAACCGATCATGTTATCCACCGTCGTAATGCTGGTTGATGATGAAGTCCCTTTTGTGGAAGCCATGACCCGGCGGCTGACCAAAAGAGGTCTGGATGTGAAAAGCGCCTTCAGCGGGCAAGAAGCTTTGCAAGCCTTAAGAAAACTCAAGCATGTGGATGTGATTATCTTGGACGTCAAAATGCCCGGCATGGACGGATTGGAGACGCTACGGGAGATCAAGAAGGATTTTCCTTTGGTGGAAGTGATCATGCTCACCGGACATGCCACTGTGGAAAGCGCCATTGAGGGGATGAAACTGGGCGCGTTTGACTACCTTATGAAACCCTGCGACATGGACGTTCTGATAAAGAAATTAGAAGAGGCCAAAAAGAAAAAAGCCACCCATGAACAGAAAATCATGGAAGCTCAAGCCATGAATATCGCCATGCGACGGGGCGATTAGGGGCCGAATGGAAATCGCATCTTTTGGTCACATGCGGCGTTTTCGAAATTTTTTGATCCTTAACACAGCGATGCTACGCTTGCGCTCAAAAAATTTCTGCTGCCTTGTCTTTGACAAAAATCTGCACTTTCGATTCAGACACTGAATTTGGAAAAATGAGTCAAAAGATTGGAGAAGGATTATGAAATCAAAATTGGTCAAGGAGTTGATGATCCCGTTGTCGGAATATGCAGTGGTGTCCGAGGAGGCCACATTGTATGAGGCGGTGATGGCCCTTGAAAAAGCCCAGATTGAATTTGAAAAAAACAAATACACTCATCGCGCGATTTTGGTCCGGGGTAAGTCCGGCGACATTGTCGGCAAGATCAGCCAACTGGATGTGCTCATGAGCCTTGAGCCCAAATACAAAAAAATCGGTCAAATGAAATCCATTTCCGATCTTGGATTTTCCAAGGATTTCTTACAGGGAATCATCACTCAATTCGGGCTATGGGAAGCGCCTCTTGAAGATATCTGCCGGAAAGCATCCCGGATAATTGTCAAAGACATCATGTATACGCCCACTGAAGGCGAATATGTAGAAGATGAGGCTACTTTGGATCAAGCCATTCACCAGTTGGTGATGGGAAAGCATCAATCCCTTCTGGTCACCCGGGAAGGCAAGATTGTGGGCATTCTGAGGCTGGTGGATGTGTTTAAGGAAGTTTTTGAACAGATTAAGACATGCAGGATTTAACATATCATCTTCAGGAGAACTTATAAAATGAGCGGTGTTAAAATCGATTATAAACGCATTTTTTTCATATTATTGGGCTTGAGCTTATTTTTTATTGTGTATTACGCGCCGCAATGGCCGGACGCCATTGACCCCACGGGAAAACATTTCCCTTTGTCCCGGGAAGGCAAAGGCGCCATCGCTGTTTTTTTATTGGCCAGCACCTGGTGGATTTTTGAAGTGGTGCCCATCGGCGTCACCAGCCTCATGATCGGCGTCATGCAGACCCTTTTTCTTATCCGTACCGCGGAACAGGCGTTTAAGGATTTCATGGATCCGTCGGTTCTGTTTATTTTCGCCTCTGTGGTCATCGGCATGGTATTTACCCGAACCGGGCTCACCCGGCGATTGGCATATAAAATGCTGACCATTGTGGGCGAGAAAACCTCCATGATCATGCTGGGTGTTTTTATCGTTACGGGCGCCCTGACATTGATCATGGCCCACACGGCCGTGGCCGCCACCATTTATCCCCTGCTGGTTTCCATCTATGGGCTTTACAGCGAGGATGATCAGCCCACCAAATTCGGAAAAGCGTTGTTTATGGGCATGGCCTATGTGGCGGGCGCAGGAAGCATTATCACCCTGCTGGGCGCGGCCCGGGGCGCTGTGGCCATCGGGTTTTTCAAAGACATGTGCGGCAAGGAAATCGGGTTTTTCGAGTTATCCTATTACATGTTTCCTGTCGGCGTGATTATGATTATCCTTTTGTGGGGATTTTTCATGGTATTTTGCAAGCCGGAAAAATCAGAAATTCCGGGTCTCCGTGAAAAGGCTGTTAAACTTTCCGCAGACCTGGGACCCATGACGAAAAATGAAATCCTGGCATCCGTCATTATTTTTTCCTGCATCCTGGTGCTGGCATTGCGGTCCTTTATACCGATCTTAAAACCCATTGACAAAACCGCCATTATTCTCGTCTCCACTGTTCTCTTTTTTGTCGTCAATATTCTTACCATTGATGACCTGGAAGCCATTCCCTGGAATATTATCCTGCTTTTTGCCGGCGCCATGAGCATCGGGTTCTGTTTATGGAAAACCAAAGCCGCCGAATGGATGGCCGTAAACTGGCTGGTGATGTTCCAGAGCGCGCCCGCGTTTGTGTTTATCATGAGCATTGCATTTTTTGTCATGATCATGACCAATTTCATCATGAATGTGGCGGCCATTGCCATTTCCCTGCCTGTGGCCTTGGTTATCGCGCCTTATCTGGGAGTTGCACCGGATGTTATTTTATATGCCTCCTTGGTGACCGCAGGCATGCCGTTTCTGCTGCTCATCGGCGCGGCGCCCAATGCCATTGCTTATAATTCCAAGCAGTTTACGACTGGCGAATTTTTTATGTATGGGATTCCGGCAAGCATCATGCTCATGGCGGTGGTGGCCTTTGCAGTCAGGATTCTATGGCCGATCATGGGCATGCCAGTGCTGATTCCGAAATGATCAGACATCAATTTATGGGTTGATAACATATTTATTTCTTCAGCCATGAATCCAATGAACCGCCGCATGTCCATATTGATCGGGATAATCAATCCTGTAAATTCTGGTTGGAACCGGTTGTGCTTGCTCGCAATCTTGGATTTGGCGCCAAAGAATTGCGGATAATAGAAAAAATGATTATTGAAAATCAATCATTTCTCATGGAGGCTGGGGATGCCTATCCAGGACATTAAACCCGGTGAGCGGGGTAAAAATGTGTATTTTACCGGAGATTCTTTAAGTGTGGATTTGGTTGATGGGAGGACGATTACCGTTCCATTGGTCTGATATCCCCGCCTGCTTCATGCTTCGCAGGAGCAACGCCGGAACTGGCAGGTTTGCGGCGGTGGATATGGGATTCACTGGCCGGATATTGATGAAGATCTAAGCATGGAAGGGTTGCTCAGGGGAGCGCCTGCGTCCAGAAATACCCTTTTAAACTTTGCATAGATATTTGATCTTGCTTATTTTTTTATCATTCGGGCTGACACGACCGCAAGGCCTTGTGCTTCCACGCCACAAAGATGATCAGGTTCAATACCGCCAATATCAGCAGCAGCAACATGCGAAATCCGCCAATAAACAGGATTTTGGAAATGGTGAGTCCAAACATGGTGATGGTTTCATCTTTGGGGATATAAGAAAGGGTGATAAAAGACCAACCGTCGGTGATCATCCAGGCCACGAGAATGACCAGCAGGTAAGTGGGGGTTATATATTTGCAGATATATTTAAAAAACTTCGGGATCTTAATTTCAGCGCCCCGCATGAGTTCGTCCCATCCTTTGTCCGCGTTAAATATCCAGGCGAAAATAATGGCCTCAATTGTTCCGAACAGAACCAGGGAAAACGTGCCGCCCCAGAAGTCCAGTTCATCTACAATCCCGTAATTGAGTCCGAAAATCGCACAGATCCCCATTAAAAAACAAACGGCGGCGCACACAGCAACGGACTTTTTCTTGTTAAGGCCCATTTCATCTTCAAAAAAAGAAACCGGCGGCTGGAGCAGGGAGATGGAAGACGTCACGCCGGCAAGAAACAACAGCAGAAACCAGATGAACTGCAACAGCTGCGGCAGCGGCAGATGCCCGAAAATAATGGGCATGGAATTAAAGCCCAGGCCGAAAGTCCCCATTTTGGCGATTTCTTCAATATTGGCCGCGCCGTAGATGACAATGGCTAAGGGAATAACGATGGTGCCGCCGAAGATGATCTCCGCCATTTCGTTGGCAGCGCAGGAAGAAAGAGAGGACAGGGCGATGTCTTGATTTTTTTCCACATAGGACGCATAGGTCAGCACCGCGCCGATGCCCACGCTCAAAGTAAAAAAGATCTGACCGGAAGCTTCCAGCCAGACCTTGGGGGAAGAAAGTTTCGAGAAATCCGGATTCCACATGAATCCCAGTCCTTCTTCGATCCGTGGCAGAGTCAACACCCGTATCAATAAAATAAGCCCCAGCAAAAAAATGACCGGCAGGGCGATTTTATTCATTTTTTCAATCCCGCGGCGGATTCCCAGAAAGATAATGGTGAAGTTGATGGCAAACGTCACCAGAAAAAAGAACATGGAGGCGGACATGAACGGAAACAATGAGGTCTTTAACGATATATAATCGCCGAAGAATTCGCTGACCGTATTGGTGTTGACCGCGGTCATCAGATCACCGGTGAACGCATACCAGGCAAACCCCAGCAGCCAGGATTCAATATAAACATAATAAAAAAATATCAGCAGCGGGCCATATATGCCCAATGAGCCTAAGTATTTGGCCCAGGGTTTGCGTACAACTGCGTTCAATATGCCCGGCGCGCTGCCATGGCCCCGGCCCCCGCCGTATCGGCCCAGGGTCCATTCCATCCAGGCTAAAGGTATGCCGAGCAGGAAAAATGCTACAAAATAGGGGATCAGGAATGCGCCGCCGCCATAGGTGACGGCTTTGACCGGAAAGCGTAAGAAATTGCCCAGTCCGATGGCGCTGCCGGCAACCGCCAAAATTACGCCGATTTTTGAGGTCCAGTTTTCACGAAAATGATTCATCTGTTTTCATCCTTATTCAAGTTGATGAATTAAAACTGTACCCAGTTTTTCCAATAAAGAAAAACCACCAATAATCCGAACAAAATCCGGTACCATGCAAACGCATGAAAGGTTTTATGGGAGATAAAGGCCAAAAAGCCTTTGATGACCCATAAGGCTGATATCCAGGACACCAAAAAACCGATTGAAAAAACGGGAAAATCCGCCCAGGAGAGAATGTGGTGGATGCCGAAAAGTTTTAAGATGGAAGCCCCGCATAACGCCGGTATGGCCAAAAAAAAAGAAAATTCAGCAGCCGCCGTCCTGGACAAACCCAATGCCATTGCGCCCATGATGGTGGCGCCGGAACGCGAGACGCCCGGGAAAATAATGGATAATACCTGAATCATGCCGATGGCCAGCGCCTTTTGCCAGGATATGTCATCAACTGTGTTTATGTGAGGGGTTCGATAGTGTTTTTCAATGATGAATATGGCGATGCCGCCGGAAATCAGGGCCAGGGCAACGGAAAATGGGTTGAAAAAATGGGCTTCAATCCAGTCTTCTGTAGGCAGGCCGATGACCACGGCAGGAAGGGTGCCCAGGATCAGATTGTAGATGAATTGTCTTGCTTTTGCATCCGTGGGCCATTGCACGGCCAGAGAAAATAATTTTTTCCGGTATAACCATATCACCGCAAGGATGGCGCCGAGCTGGATAAATATGGTGAATGCAAATTCTTTTTTTCCTGTAAAATTCAGCCAGGTTTGACAAATAATCAAATGCCCCGTGGATGAGACTGGAATAAATTCCGTGACCCCTTCCACGATGCCCAAAAAAACCGCTTTAATGAATGTGGTGATATCCATAATTTATCAGATGTTGGGTTGATGGATTAAAAAATTGTTGCATGGTCTTGTAGCACTGCATTGGATTGAATTCAACCATATAATCCATCAGGCCGGCCCCTGACAGGGCAATAAAAAAGGGGGGGATCTTTTTACGGCGATCCACCCCCCTGGGAAAAGGGCTGACGGAGTTCATTCGGTGTTACATCCAATGCCATTATGCGGGTTCCGCAGCGCTTTGACCGGCGGTTAGAACCATATGAAAGCAATTGGATGATTTAACATTTTTATATTGGATAAATTGCGGAATATCAAACACCGAATGTTGATTATCGAAGCAAAAACATTCCGTTAATGTTCGGAATTGCGGATTAAATGTTTTGTATTTTAAATTTTTTGGAAAAGATTTATTTTTTTAAGAGCGCTTCCACCTTGTGATGCAACAGGTCAATGGATGTGGATAATTTTTCCGCTTCTTCTTTGGTGGGCAAATTCAATTTGGAGGCGATCGTTTGAATCCAATGATCAAGCTTTGCGTCCACCTGCGCTTTGCCGGGATAATTTTCAATATAATTGCTGGCAACGGCTTTAAATGCATCCACATAATCAACGCATTCCTCCATAAAGCCTTTCATTTTTTCCCTGGCAGTGCTGTAAAATTTTTTTAATTTTCGTGTCAATTCAATATTCAATCCCGATGATTGCGATGAATTTATTTTTTTTTCCTGGGTTGCCATACGTTGCCCTCCTTATGGATGTTGATACGCAAAACGCCGGTTTATTTATTTTTTAAAAAATCATGACGCAATGCGTTATAATTGTCAACTGTTTTTTTGCCGGAGGAATTTTTTCGGATTTATATCCGCATCAGCATCCCATCAACAGGAGGCGATTGATTTTAGGATCAAATGGTTTCATCGGAGGATCTGCACCGGCCGCTGAGATATCCGTGTTTTTGCGCAATGATATCCAAATGAAGGGTGATGATGGGCTCAAGGAAATAATCCGTTTCGTGGGTTGCGTTTTTTGCATCAATGGTTTTGATATAGCAACGACAGAGCTCGCAGGTTTCGATCCGATACATGTCCTCGTGCGCCACCATCAGGTAGGATAGGGATTGCTGATTTTCATTGCCGCAGAAGAGGCATTTGATGCGTTGAAATGGCCATTGGAAACCACACACGCCGCATACCAGCAATCGTTTTCCATGTTCAGGGGTGATGATGGCAAAGGATGGTTTTTTTCCGCAGATGGGGCAGAATCCATGGGGCCACATCACGGGGTCAACGATGGGTTGAAGCTTGGTTGCATATCGTTCCAGCACCGGGCCGATCGTCTGATCAATCAGAAAACCCATCATGGGATGATTTGCAAGCCAATGAACTTGATTCAAATCAGAGCCGATAAGGGATTCGAATTCAAATGTGTTTTTTGAGTTCAAGATGACATCCAAATTGTGGTGAGGATCTCCCCCTTGGGTTTTGATGATGTTTGCAATTTGGATGAAATAGTTTCCGATCAAGGGATGCGCCAAGGGTATCTCATCTTTGGTAAGCAGCGGGCGTGCTTGTTGAAGCCGGTGTGCATATTTGGCATGATCGGTTAATTGAATGGGGAAATTCCGGGCCAAAGACGCCACATACATTTTGCGGGCATTGAAAATCGGCTCGAAATAATCGAGCACGGCCTGGTAATGGGGCAGTTTTTCACGCATACGGCGCAGCAGGCCGATTCTTTTATCATGAACGCTTTGGCCGGGTTGAGTGTCGGTATTGTCTGCATTCAGCATTGGTTTTTCCATGTGTCAAAAATTCGTTTTCATGCTTTCTACGGGCTTTGACCATTTTCGGCATTTTTAGCTAAGACGCGCCCAAACGTGGCCTCAAATTAGATATGTTTTAAGATCTCCTTATCCGGCAGCACCCAAATCGTGTTGTATCCTTCCCCTGGATACAATGTGGCGTCTTGCCCCAGTTGATGGATACGGGCATGGGCCTGCTTGAGCATCTCTTCTTTTTTGCCGAAGCTGATGGCGCCTGTGGAACATGCTTTGGCGCAGGCGGGTGTTAAGCCGAAGCGGATGCGGTCAATGCATAAATTGCATTTATAGACCATGCGGGTTTCCGGATCATATCGGGGGATATTATACGGACAGGCGGATAAAATTTCATCGGGATCGATCTGCTTGATTTTGTCAGTAAAAATCACCGCCCCGGATTCATCTTTGATGACAGCCCCTTCCACATAGGTATCCGCCATATATTTGCAATCCGGTGGATCGCAGTGCCGGCACCGATCGCTGAAAAATTTCCAGGAAATAGTCCCTTCTTTGATCCGTTCAATATATCGGATCCGATTCCAGGTATGGGGCGAAAGATCCGGCGGGTTTTCATGGGATCCCCGGTTTCGGGTTTGTTCTGCCTTGAGCTGATGCCAGCTTTTGCAGGCGACCTGGCAGGCGCGGCAGGCCGTGCATTTTGTAATATCAATATAAAGTGCCATGCTATCCATTGGATCACCTCATGATGGTTTTTTTCGGATATTCACCATAAAGCATTTGCTTTCCGGAATCATGGTGTTGGCGTCTCCGATATTGGGCGTCAATAAATTGGATGTATCGCCGAAGGTGAAAAGCTCCGGCTTTTTATCATTGACCTGGTAGTTCCGAGTCGCCGTCGTCGCCCATCCATAATGCCACGGCAGGCCCACTTGATGGATTTTTTTGCCCATGCATTCAAAACTTTCCCAACGAATGGTGACCACGGCCACGGCTTCCAAAGAGCCCCTGGGCGATTCCACAATGACGGTTTCGCCGTTTTTGATGCCGAGCGCTTCGGCCAGATCCGCGCCCATTTCAACGGTCATATCCGGTTGGAGTTCCACGAGCCAGGGGGTCCATCGGGTCATAACGCCGGTTTGCCAGTGTTCGCCCTGACGGTATGTGGTGCATACATACGGATATTTGGGATCATGGGAAGCCCGAACATTGATGATATCGCCGCCCCGGTCATAGCGTTTCAAGGCGGGATTGACAAATTGAGGCGATAGGGGATTTCTGTCCAAGGGGCTTTCAAGGGGTTCATAGTGTTCCGGGAAAGGTCCGTCCGCCAGTCCTGGGCCGAATATTCTGCCCACGCCTTCCGGCAGCATGATAAACGGCAGGCGCGATTTTTGACCCTGGGCCAGCGGCGGCCAGGGACCGTCCGGCACATCCCCTCGCCATACATTGAGATGCCATTCGATCACAGGTTTTTCCGGCGCCCATGGTTTTCCGTTTTTGTCCACAGAGGCACGGTTGTATATGATTCTTCGATTCAGCGGCCAGCACCAGGCCCATCCGCCGTATAATCCGATGCCGGATGGGTCGCTTTTGTTCCGACGGGCCATCAGGTTGCCTTCCTCTGTATAGGAATTGCAGTATAGCCAGTTTCCGGATGAGGTGGAACCGTCGCTCTGAAGGAGCAAAAAGCTCGGCACCAGGGTTCCTTTGTTGTATTGACGGCCGTTGATGATCTTATCCTCCAAGAAATATCCGTTGATTTCTTTGGCCACCCTGTGGGGATCCACATGACGCAGTTTTCCTTTTTGATCCACAGGTCCGTAATTCCATGTAAGCTTTAAGATAGGATCCGGGAAAGCGCCGCCTTTGGTCTGATACAGTGTTTTGATATGATCGTACAAATCAGAAATAATATCGGCATCGGGTTTTGCTTCCCCCGGGGGGTCGGAGGCTTTATACCGCCACTGGACCCATCGGCCGCTGTTTGAGACGCTTCCTTCTTTTTCAAAGGATACGGCGCAGGGAAGCATGAAAACTTCGGTTTTGATTTTTGACGGGTCCATGCCCGGACCTTGCCAGAAGGATGCGGTTTCATTGTCAAAAAGATTGACATTGACAAGCCAATCCAGATTCATCATGGCTTGACGGGTTTTATTGGCGTTGGCGCCGCTGCATGCGGGATTCTGGCCCCAGGCCAGAAGACCGGATATTTTTTTCTGATACAGTTGCTCAAATATCATAAGCCAGGAATAATTATCCGCATCTTCCATTTTCGGAAGATAGGTATAGGCCTCCTCTAACGAGATGTCGGTTCCATAAAACTCCCGCAATAGACTGGCGGCGTATTTGGGGTAGTTCTGCCACCAATTGGCGCTTAAAGGGTCGGAGGATTTTGTATAGCCGGCATCCACATAATCTGCAAAATTCTGCTGGGATGCTTTGGGGGTTTTTAAATATCCCGGTAGAATATGATACAACAGCCCGTGATCCGTGGACCCTTGGACATTGGATTCTCCCCGAAGGGCATTGATTCCGCCGCCGGCCATGCCCATGTTCCCCAAAAGAAGCTGGATGATGCACATGGCACGGATATTCTGGGTGCCCACCGTGTGCTGGGTCCATCCCATGGCATACAGGATGGTGCCGGATTTATCCGGTTTTCCGGTTTTGCAATAGGCTTCATAAACCCGCAGGAGTTTTTCCTTGGGCGTTCCCGTGATTGTTGAGACCACTTCCGGCGTGTATCTGGCGTAGTGCTTTTTCAGCAGATTAAACACACAGTTGGGATCCTTGAATGTGGGATCTTTTTTCGGCATGCCGGTTTCATCGGTCTGGTACGACCAAGTTTTTTTGTCATACTTGCCGTCCACATATCCTTCATCGGTTTTGATCCCCACAAAACCAGAAAACACCCCCTCATTGTCGCCGGGCAATTTCAAGTCAGGATTCACCAGATACGAGGCATTGGTGTATTCCCGGACATATTCCTCAAAATAGAGCTGGTTTTCCAGGATATAGTGGATCATCCCGCCGAGGAAGGCAATGTCCGTGCCGGATCGTAACGGCGCGAAAATATCGCACTTGGCCGACGTACGGGTATACCGGGGATCCACGCTGATCAATGTGGCACCCCTTTCCTTGGCTTTCATGATCCATTTAAAGGAAATGGGATGGTTTTTCACCGGGTTGCTTCCCATCATCAGGATGCAGTCTGAATTTTGAAGATCAATCCAGTGATTGGTCATTGCCCCGCGTCCGAACGACTCTCCCAGAGCCGCTACAGTGGCGGAATGTCAGATACGGGCCTGATGTTCGATATAAATCAGGCCCAAGCTCCTTAAAAATTTTTGATACAGATAACATTCTTCATTGTCCATGGCCGCAGATCCCAGGGAGGCGATGGCCAGGGTCCGGTTGACAATTTTGCCGTCTTTGTTGGTGGTTTCAAATGTGGCATCCCGCGTTTCTTTGATCCGCTCGGCGATTTTACGCAATGCAAAATCCCAGGAGACTTCCTGCCATTGTCCTGCATAGGGCGCCCGGTACATGGGCTTGGTGAGGCGGTTGGGGTTGTTGTGCGACAACTGATAAACCGACATCCCTTTGGGGCAGAGCGTTCCCTCATTGATGGGATGGTCGGGATCGCCCTCGGTGTTGACCACCTTGCCGTTGATGGTATGCACAATAATGCCGCAACTGACCGAACAATAGGGGCAGATGGTGGTGGTCTGTTTGGCGTGCAGGATTCTTAATCCGCTGACTTTTTCTTCCACCGGTGTAATGGTTTTAGGCGGCAAACAGCTGATAAATGCGATGCCGGCAAGCGTTCCACCGGAGATCTGGATGAATTCTCTTCGGGTAAATGTTTTCATATTCACCCCCTGCAAATGTAAGATGATGGATCTGTTTGTGATGTTAAATGGGTCTGATCCAACGTTTTACAAAAAACGTGCCAGGCGGACTTTTTTATAATTATTTGAAAATTATATAAAAAAAAATGATAAAGGTTTGTAAGAGACAATCCGGAAACCCATGATGCCGGTTTTTTTTACACCTTGTAAAGAATCATCATGGAAATAAGAACTCTCATGATCAGGCAAGGTCATGATGCATGCTTGGGATATATCTTTACAATCTGTTCATAGCCTGTTAAAGTCCTTGATAAAAAAATCAAGCGGATGGAAGAGCTGCATGCGTTTAACCCCAAAAAACAGCGTTTTTTTATGACTAAAGCAGATTCGGTGAGTAAAGACAAACCTTCACGGTATTATCAGTCGTTATCCAGAAACATGATTCTGACGGTGATCATTGTGTCCTTAGCCCCCATGTTGCTGGTTATTTTCCTGCTCATTTATCAATTTGATAATTCCTATCGGGAGAAAACATATGCCCATTTGACCGAGTTGGTCCAAAAGCATAAGCAGAATATCGATGCGTTTCTCAATGAAAAACTGGCCATCATCCGGTTTCTGGCGGCCAATTATACGGTGGAGCAGCTCAAACACCGCTCGTTTCTTCAGGATCAACTCATGGTTTTGCGAAAGGATTACGGAACTGTGTTTGTGGACCTTGGATTGATCCATGGTTCTGGAAAGCAAATTGCCTATGCAGGCCCCTATAATCTGATCAATGCCGACTATTCCAATGCCGAATGGTTTAAAAAAGCCTTAAATCTCAATTATGATATCAGCGACGTGTTTACAGGTCTGCGGGGAACGCCCCATTTTATAGTATCGGCTAAAATTTCAGAAACCGATGAAGCGTATTTGCTTCGCGCCACAGTGGATTTTGAATCGTTTAATTATCTGGTTCAAAACCTACGGGTCGGCAAAACCGGTTTTGCCTTTATTCTGAACCAATCGGGTGAATTTCAAACCAGCACAAGCGTGGATTTCAAGCCATGCCCGAGTTGCTATGCCTTTTTTAAAGAAGCCATAAAAAAAACAAAAAAAAATATTTTATTGACCCAGTGGACGGATGAAGCGGGCCAGGAGCAGATTTTTGCAGTGGCCAGTATGAAAAACGGGCAATGGCTTCTTGTGGTTCAGCAGCGGGCCTCTGAGGCGTTTGCAGAAGTCCACCGAATGATCTATATCGCTGCTTTTATATTTCTGATCGGCAGCATGTCCATTATATTTATGGCCTTTATCACTTCGAAAAGAATGGTTCGCAGGATCCGGAAAGCAGACCTTGAAAAGGAAAAAATGAATGAGCAGGTAATCGAAACCGGGAAGATGGCATCCCTGGGGGAATTGGCGGCCGGAATTGCCCATGAAATCAACAATCCTGTGGCCATCATGGTGGAAGAGGCGGGGTGGATCGGCGATCTTTTAGAAGAAGAAGATTTAAAAGAAAGTAAGAATCTGGAAGAATTCAAGCGGGCGCTCCAACAGATCAACACCCAGGGAAAACGCTGCAAGGAAATTACCCATAAGTTGCTCAGTTTTGCGCGCAAGACAGACTCCACTGTAAAAAATGTTCAGTTAAATGAATTGATCTCGGAGCTGGTGAGCCTGTCCGCCCAAATGGCCAAATACAACAAGGTGACGATTGAGACGGATTTGCAGGAAAATCTGCCGTTGGTCACGGTATCCCCCTCGGAAATGCAGCAGGTGCTTTTGAATCTGATCAATAACGCCCTGGACGCCATGGAAAAAACCGGCGGCGTCATTAAGATCACTTCTAAAATCAGCAAACTGGAAAAAGACCATATTGTTATTATTGTGGAAGACAATGGTCCCGGCATCCCCGAAGCCAATCTGCCCAGAATATTTGATCCGTTTTTCACCACCAAGCCCGTGGGCAAGGGAACCGGGCTGGGACTGGCCATTTGTTATGGGATTATCAATAAGATCGGCGGGAAAATCGATGTTCACAGCAAAGTCAATGAAGGCACCCGCTTTAGAATCTGGATTCCCATTCAGAAATAATGCCTGGTCAAATCTAAAGGATGACTCGCTATGACCAACGCTGAAAAATCAACTGCCGGAAAATTTCAAATCAAAGTATTGTTGATCGACGACGAAGTGGGTTATGTGGATGTGTTGGCCAACCGCTTAACCAAACGAAATATCCATGTCACCAAAGCTTACAGCGGCTCGGAGGCCCTGCACGCGGTGAGAAACCATGATTTTGATGTGGCGATTTTGGATTTAAAAATGGAAGACATGGACGGTCTGGAAGTGTTGAAGGTGTTTAAACAAATGGGGTTGGAAACCGAAGTGATCATGCTCACCGGCCATGGGTCTCAAACTGCGGCCAAAGAGGGGATTCAATTGGGTGCTTTTGACTATCTGACCAAACCCTGCGAACTCCAGGATCTGATTGAGAAAATACAGGAAGCCTACCAAAAAAAGAAAAAACAGACGAATAGCGCTTCTTAAAAAGCATAAATGAGATTTCAATGACATTTAATTTCATCCTCCTGTTTCGGGTATACTTAAAATCCATTTTCTCCTATCATAAAACCGGCGCACGGTTTACGGCAAAAAGAATTCTTTTCATTATCTCTTTTCCAATTTGGTATTGCTTCCTGGAACTGGTCAACTGGACGTGCCTGCTTCTGGATGAATTATTATTTCCTGGATACCGCCGTATTTCCATCGTCAAACCGGTTTTTGTGGTGGGTTTTCCTCGAAGCGGCACCACCTATCTGCACCGCCTCATAAACAGCGATCAGGAGCAGTTCTCTTCGCTTAAGCTCTGGGAGATTGTTTTTGCGCCGTCCATTCTCCAGAAAAAATTTTTTCTGATGCTTGGAAAATTGGATCGGATCCTGGGACAGCCCCTTTACAGAGCCGCTGTCAAGATGGAAGACAGAATTTTTGCAGGGTCCCGGAAAATGCATAAAATCAGCCATTTTGAAGCGGAAGAAGATGAGATCATTCTGATTCACATATTTTCATCGGCATTTTTAGCCTTTATGTTTCCATTTGAGGATATGAATTGTTTTACGCATTTTGACCGCGATGTCCCGCCCAAACGCCGGGCGGCCATCATGGGTTTTTACAAGAAATGTGTTCAGCGGCATTTGTATGTGTTCGGTCCGCACAAACATTTTCTGTCTAAGAATCCTGCATCCAGCAGCAAGATTCAGTCCATTTATGAGACCTTTCCGGATGCAAAAATCATCTGCATGGTGCGGCATCCCTGTGAAGCCGTCCCATCGGCCGTCAGTTGGATGTCATATGGGTTTTATCAATTCAACGCGGTGGATCAATCAATCCTCACAGAGCGGATATTGGCGCAAATTTCCCATTGGTACACCTATCCGCTCACGGTGCTGGACAATCGCCCTGCACATGCGCATTCTGTTGAAAAATATGATGATTTGACGGCCGATCCATCGGCGTTTATCCAAAAATTATATCACCGATTCGGGTTTTGCATCTCTTTGTCTTTTGACGCATTTTTGCGCAAAGAAAGCGAGAAAGCCCGGCACTATCAGAGCAGCCATGAATATTCACTGTCACAATACGGCCTTTCAAAGGATGCTGTTGTTTCAAATTTCAAGCCGATATTCGAACGTTTCGGGTTTCGGCAAGACAGGTGTTAAGATGATAAAAAAGAGCCGATAAACTTTTTGACGTTTTCTTTTCCTTTGTAAATTCCAAAATGACCTTCGCAAAGGATATCGGCATTGAGGTCGATTAATTTTTTAAGGGATTCCAGATAATCGTGACGATTGGATTTTAAAACCAGCGCCAGGGGGCCGTGAACGTCCTGGCCGAACAGAATTTTTTGGCCGTCGGATTCCGTCAGATATACCAATGATCCGGGTGAATGGCCCGGTGTATGGATGGCGGTGATGGTTTTTCCGCCCAGCATCAGGTGATTTTCCGGGCCTGAAAGCTTTATATCCACCGGAAAGGGGTTGAGTTTTGCGCCGTACCAGTCTGCAGCCGTTACCTGATTGTCGCCGGTTTCCAAAAACGGCGCTTCGCGTTCATGGGCGATGGTTTGACACCCCGTATCATTGCGGACCGCCGCCGCCCCGCCGGTATGATCAAAATGACAGTGGGTGATCAGCAGAAAATCAATGGACGTCGGGTCCACACCGCATTGAGCGATGTTTTGATAAAGTTGCTTTTGATGATGTCCGCATCCTGCATCCACAAGCGCCGCCCGGCCGTTAAAGAAAATCAAGTAAATGGCCGCATCTTCCGGGCTGGTATATGAATTCCCGCCCACCTGGAATATTTCAGAGGTAATCTTGTCTATCATGTTTTGCCCTTTTACATGAACTGTGCTTGCCAAATGCAAATCAAGCCGATATAGTAATTGTAAATATAACAAATAAACCCATCAATCCGCAATCGGATTTATCTTACACGCAGCAAAGGAGATTGAAATGGCAGATAAAAAAATACCCAGCAGGCATTATCGGGAATTATCCAAGCGCTTTCCAGGGGTGATGGCCGCCATTGAGAATCTGGGGGCGCGGGTCCGGGAAGAAGGCCCCATCGACGCCAAAACCAGTGAATTGATCCAGCTTGCCGCCGCCGCTGCATTGCAATCCGAAGGATCTGTCCATTCCCATACCCGAAGGGCCTTGGAAGCCGGTGCAACAAAAGATGAAATTTATCATACCCTGTTGCTGTTGGTGTCCACCATTGGATTTCCACGGGTGTCCGCCGCCATTTCCTGGGCTCGGGATTTGCTTGACGGAAAAAAGAAGAAATAACATGCAAACAGCATGGAATTCAAAGCTCGCAACAGGATCCAGGAACAAGGCATTCACGGTCCAAAAATTGGAAGCATTGCTGCAAGAAAGTCAGGAGCGCTTTCATTCCATCCTAAATCATTGCATGGATGTGGTGTATCGCCGCAACCTTCAAACAGACCGGTATGACTATGTGAGCCCGTCCGTATATGAAATCACCGGATATACACCGGAAGAATTCATGAGCGACGGCATTGCGGCCACATTAAAACGGGTGCATCCGGAGGATTTGGAAAACGCCGAGCGCGCCATTGCCGCTGTGCTTGCCAGTCCCTCTGGAAAAGGCAAAGCCCAATACCGCTACCTACGAAAGGACGGGCAGTATCGTTGGTTTTCAGATCATTATTCCATTACCCGGGATAAGGATGGCAAACTGCTCTATTGGGTGGGCACGGTGCGGGATATTACAGAATTAAAAGAAGCAGAAGCGGCTTATGAAAAACTTCTTGCGTCTCTGGAGACAAAAGTGGCCCAACGGACGGCCCAGCTTGCGGAAATGACGATGAAAATCATGCGCGCCGAAGAAATGGAACGGGACCGCATCGGCCATATACTTCATGAAGAGGCGCTTCAGATTCTCACAGGTCTCCATTGTGTGCTCTGTTCATCCCCATCCGGTCGTTTAGACGAAAAAAAGACCGCCCTGGCCCAGGATATGGTTCAAAATGCCATAACGGTCATTGGTTCTCTGACAGGGCAGTTGATACCGCCCGAGCTGATGGAAGACAACATGATGGATGGGATCGCATGGTTGGCAGAAAACGCTTTTCAGCGATTCGGACTGAAGATCAACTTCGCCGTGGAGGGGGTTGTCGAGCCCTTGTCTGAACCTTTTCGAATTTTTATTTTTCACAGTATTTACGAGCTGATTTTAAATATTTACAAGCATTCGGGCGCCCATGAAGCCTGGTTAAACATCCAGGCGAGCGATCATGAATGGATGCGCATTGAAATCCGGGATCCAGGCAAGGGGTTTGACACGGAACAAAAGATTTTTAATGGATTTGGTTTATTTCGCATCCGGGAGCGGTCCGCCATGCTTGGGGGAAGCCTTCAGGTCTTCTCTTCTGAGGGCAAAGGCTGCACGGTCGTATTGATTCTGCCCAGAAAATAACGAAACCCGGCGGGGAAGAATTTTTCCGCGCATCAGCACGGGAAAATCAATCCTGCATGTTCATGGCGTCCCCGCCAGGAAGCCCCAGCTCCTGAGCCCTTAACACCCGGCGCAACAGCTTGCCGCTTCGGGTTTTGGGCAGTTTATCCATAAAAACAATCTCGCGGACCATGATATCCGGCGACAGATTTCCTTTAAGAAACGCTTTTATTTCATAGTTTAACCGGGAAGACGCAATGTATCCTTTTTTGAGTGTTACAAATCCTTTGAGATACGATATGCCTTTGCCGGGTTCGGTGCCTTTGGAGATGACGGCGGCTTCATACACAGCCGGGTGCATACAGAGAATTTGCTCGATTTCAAACGGCCCCACCACCTTGTCTCCGCCGGCTTTTAACAGATCATCGTTTCTCCCCTGATGATAAAAATATCCTTCTTCATCCTGAAGCGCGATATCGCCGGTCACAAACCAGATGTCATTTTTAAAATACCGGTGGAATCGTACCTGATCCTGCCATAAGCCGAACATCAAACCAGGCCAAGGAGCTTTTATCGCCAGTTCTCCCAGGCTCATCGGCGGCAGGGGATGACCTTCTTCATCAAGAACGGCCGCGGTAATGCCGGGCAAGGGCTTGCCCATGGCGCCAGGTTTGATATCCATGGAAGGGAAATTGGCAATGCAGATGATGCCGGTTTCGGTCATCCACCAATTGTCATGGGGCGGGCATTTTAAATTTTTAGCCGTCCAGTAAAACAGATCCGGCACCAGCGGCGCGCCCACGCAGGCGATATGCCGAAGCGAGGATAGATTGTAGCGGGACGGAAGATCATCTCCGGATTCCATTAAATCTCGAATGATTTTCGGCGTGGTATACCAGACATTGATTTTATGTTTTTCAAGGGTCCAATACCAGTTGGCGGCCGAGAAGTGATCGCCCTGGATAAAGGAGGTGATCCCGCAGAGCCAGGGCGCAAACGCGCCGTACACCGTGCCGGTGACCCACGCCGGGTCTGCATCGGTCCATAAAATTGTTTCCGGGGTCAGATCCAGGACCCACCGGGCCGATGCCAGCATGCCGGTCATTTCGCTGTGGGTGTGAATTACGCCTTTGGGCGGCCGCGTGGATCCAGAGGTAAAAATCAGATATAACGGGGCTGTTCCTGGCAACTGAACAGCGGGATACTCTGAATCCATTTTCTCAGGACGACCTTCAAGGAGCATTTCATTGGCAAAGATGCCGGGTGCGGTTCCCTCGGTTAAGAAGATATAATCGATCTGACCGGAGAGCTCATGGGAAATTTTTTCAACCAGATCCGGATGGGTTAAAATTCCCTTGGGAGCGGTTTGCCCTAAGCGGATTTCAAGTTCATAGAAAGTAGATGTGGAAAAAACCGGGCAGAAAATCACCCCCATACGCGCGCATGCGGCCATGGCAAAAAATATTTCCGGGCAGGGCGGGAGCAAAATGATGAGCCGGTCCCCGGTTTGAAATCCAAACCGGCTGAAAAGATGGGCCCATTGGCAGGATTTGATTTGCAGATCTTTGTAAGTATAGATCCGGGTCTGGTTTTGTTTTTGAAAAATCAGCGCCGGGTGATGGCAGCGGCTGGGGTCATCGGCCCAACGGTCAATGGATTCTGTGACGATATTCATCTTGTCTTTGCCGTACCAGGAAAATTCTTTTTCAATATCTTCCCATTTGAAATCCGCATAGGTTTGGTCATAGGATATTAAATTGGCCTGAGGATTATGGGCCGGGATTCTTGCTTTAATCATTTCAATACTCCATAAGATGAATGAATTTCTCGAATCATTGCAACCAAACGGACAGCTTCCGGTCCGGGGGATAAAGGATCCATTGTTTTGTTTTCATGGATGAGCGCATCCAAAACCGCCCTGACGGATTGGGTCAATGCCCGCTGGTCGTATCCGCCTTCCAGTGAAAAGAGCATGGGAAAACATCCGTGATTTTGCCTTAACCGCACCAGCAATGCGGTGATGCCGGCATAGGTTTTTTCGCTGAGCTGCGACCGGCCGATGGGATCGTCTTTATGGCCGTCAAATCCCGCCGCCACCATCACCAATTGGGGGGCATAGCCCATGACCACGGGCGGCAGGAGTTGTTGATAAATATACAGAACGTCATCATCGGTAAACGAACGATCCAATGGGATGTTAAGGGTATATCCTTTGCCTTGGTTTTTGCCGGTTTGCTGAATTTCTCCGGAGTAAGGGTAGAGCATGAGGTCATGGGTCGAGAAATAAAACACCCGTGGGTCTTCATAAAAAAAATCATGAATGCCGTTTCCGTGGTGGATATCCCAATCGATGATAAGGATGCGGGCCAGGCCATAAGTATTTATGGCATAGACCGCGGCTACGGCCAGATTGTTGAAAATGCAAAAACCGCCGGCCCGGTCCGGCAGCGCATGATGCCCCGGGGGACGGACAAAGGCGAAAAAAACATCGCAATCTTGCGCCATAAGACGATCAACGCCCTGGAGGCATGCGCCTACGGCCAGCCACGCTGCAATATAGGATGTGGCGCTTACAGGGGTGTCCGGCGCCAGGCTGGTCAGCCGGAGTTCGGCGGTTTTGAGCATTTGGCGGATCAGACCGGGCGTATGCACCCGTTCGATATGTTCCAGCGATGCCGGCTCGGGTTTAAAATCAATCAGTTTTTCGGAAAATTCTTGATCGATCATCCGGTAAACAGATGAAAGCCGCTTGGGATGTTCAGGATGAAAATGACCGGTTTTATGCGCTAAAAATCTTTCGTCTCTGGCAATACCGACTTTTAAGCCCATATCACGTTGTCACAACCACCATGGGATATTTGTAATTTCAGATACTTTTGGCAAAAGGATCATCTAACAGGTTCCCATTACAATGCCGCCACATCCGCCCGGTCTGCGATGAGCTTTTCAATGACGGTTTCATCGGCAATGGTGGAGGTGTCGCCGAGTTCATCGAGTTTGCCGGCCGCTATTTTTTTAAGGATCCGCCGCATGATTTTGCCGCTGCGGGTTTTGGGCAAGCCCTCGGCCCATTGGATCACGTCAATGGTGGCAATGGGTCCGATTTCTTTTCGGACTTGTGCCACCAATTCTTTTTTTAGCGCATCCGACGGCAAGACGCCGCTTTTTAAAATCACAAACGCATATATCCCCTGGCCTTTGATGGAATGGGGAAACCCCACCACGGCGGCTTCCGCCACATCCTGATGGAGCACCAGAGCGGATTCCACTTCTGCCGTTCCCAGCCGATGTCCAGACACATTGATAACATCGTCAATCCGGCCGATGATCCAGAAATATCCGTCTTCATCTTTTTTCGCGCCGTCCCCGGTGAAATACATGCCCGGCACCTGGCTAAAATATGTTTCCCGGAATCGTTCATGATCGCCGTATACGGTCCTGGCAATGCCCGGCCAGGGTTTACGGATGCAAAGGATCCCCTCTTCATTGGGATAAGCCACTTCCGCGCCCGTGTCATCCAAAATCACCGGGTCTACGCCGAAAAATGGAAAAGAGCATGAGCCTGCCTTGATGGGCGCCACGCCGGGCAACGGCGTCAGCATGTGGCCGCCGGTTTCCGTCTGCCACCAGGTATCAATGATGGGGCACCAATTCCTGCCGATGTGATGATAATACCAACGCCACGCTTCGGGATTAATGGGTTCGCCCACGGTACCCAACAGTTTTAATGAGGAAAGGTCATGTTTTTTGACGTGGGATTCGCCTTCTTTGGCCAGCGCCCGGATGGCGGTGGGCGCTGTATAAAATTTATTGACTTTGTATTTTTCCACAATGGCCCAGAACCGGTCAAAATCCGGATAGCTGGGCACGCCCTCGAACATCACGCCGGTGAAGCCGTTGACCAGCGGTCCGTAAACAATATAATTATGGCCGGTGATCCAACCGATGTCCGCCGTGCACCAGAACAATTCATCGTCTTTTAAATCAAAGACCAGCCGGGTGGTGATGGCGGCATAGAGCAGATATCCACCGTGGGTATGGACCACGCCTTTGGGCTTTCCGGTGCTTCCGCTGGTATAAAGGATAAAGAGCGGATCTTCTGCATCCATGGATTCCGGCTGAATAATGTCAGGGAGTTTGGGGTCTGCCATGGCTTCATGCCACCAGATTTCTTTGGGCGGCGTCAATGGGATGCCGGAATGGGTACGATTCACCACAATGACTTTCTGAACGCCGGGGCAGGTTTTCAGCGCCTGATCCACATTGGTTTTTAAGTCAACAGGTTTGCCGGCCCGGAATCCGCCGTCAGCGGTGATGACGATTTTGGCGTCGCAATCCCGGATCCGGTTTGCAATGGCTTCTGCGCTGAAACCTCCGAACACCACGCTGTGGATGGCGCCGATGCGGGCGCAGGCCAGCATGGCCACCGGCAGCTCGATGATCATGGGCAGATAAATAATCACCCGGTCGCCCTTGCTTACGCCTTGGGATCGCAATACTGCGGCAAACCGGTTTACCATCTGATATAAATCGCCATAGGTATAGGTTTTGGCTTCATTGGGGTTGTCGCCCTCCCAGTAATAGGCGATTTTATCCTGAAGCCTTTGCATATGACGGTCCAGGCAATTCACAGACGCATTGATTTTTGCATTGCCAAACCATGTAATTTTGGCTTCTTTAAAATCATATTGTAAGACATAATCCCACTGCTTTTCCCAGGTCAGATATTTTTTTGCCTGTTCGGCCCAGAATCCTTCCGGGTCTTGAATGGATCGGGTATACATTTCCTGATATTGCTTGAGACTGTTGATATATGCGGTTTTACGGTATTCTTCCAAATGGGCGTCATAGAATTTCGGATGTTGGGTCATCACATTTGCTCCTTATATTTGATGGGTGATGGTTGGTATCATGTCTCTTGAAATCATGGGGTTGAATCCAAAATTATACGGTTTTCGGGATGTCGGCTCCTGAACTTGGGAAAGGATTGATCGGCTCATTGAATCGACACGTTAAAATGATCATTCCGTCATCCCGGATGGAATTCACTTTATAGGGTAATTTTTTAAACAAACGAATCATGTTCCTGTTTTCAGGCGAGGTATACGCCACCAAGCCTGATATGCCATTGGCTTTGGCCGCTTCAGCCAGTTTATGCAAAATAACAGACGCGATTCCCTTTCCCTGCCAGGGACGGCTCACGGAAAAGGCCACTTCGGCCATGTTTTGCTTGGGTTCAATCATGTATGCGCCGATCCCGATGACCGTGCCAAAACCGAATTCGCCGGTAAGGGCCAGGATCGTGAGGTTGTGAATATAATCGGTTTCAAACATGCATTCCACATCGTCTCTGAGAAAACAGGTTTTTTCATAGAAAAAGCGGGCAATCACATCTTTTTTATCCAGACTGTAAAAATGTTCTTGAATTCTCCGGTCATCCACGGGCTTGGCGGGTCTGAATTTAACAATCTGATCCCCGTATTTTCGGTTTTCCTCCAGATGTGCGGGATACACGCTGGTCAAGGATTCGGAAAATCTGCGGTGTCTGGGGATCAGCCCCAGTTCCCGGGCCCGATCCAGCAGTTCGGTCCGGAATTTGGGGTGTGCCAGGCTGATCATGGCAGTGGCCCGCTCTTGCAAATTTTTTCCGTAAAGGTTCACCGCGCCGAATTCGCTGACCACATAGGAAACATCCGCGCGTGGCACCACCACCGCGCCGCTGTTTAACATGGGAACAATGCGGGTTTCGGAGCCGTCCAAACTGGTGGAGGGGATCAGCAGAATGGATTTGCCGTCTGCGGAAGCAGATGCCCCCCGCATAAAATCAATGATGCTTGACACGCCGGCAAAAAAATTATTGGGCAGGGCTTCCACAGCGGCCTGGCCCGTGAGATCCATTTCCATGACCATGTTGATGGAAATCATTTTATGATGTTGGGAGATGATGACGGGATTGTTCACGTAATCCGAGGGATAAAAGGCAATGGATGGATTGTCGTGGACAAATTCATAGAGATTTTTGGAGCCCACGGCATTGCTTGCCACGGTTTTGCCGTCGTTGATGCCTTTGTAGCGGTTGGTGATCACGCCCATGGAAAACAGGTCCATGATTCCGTCAATGACAAATTGGGTATGCACGCCCAGATCATTTTTATCGGCAAGGGCCAGGAGGATGGCCTGAGGTGTGGCTCCCAGACCCAATTGGAAGGTGGCGCCGTCCTCCACCATTTCAGCCACCAGTCGGGCGATTTTATGTGCAGATTCAAATTCCGGCAAACTGTCGATGGTGAGCAGAGGCTCTTCTTTTTCCACCACAATATCCACATCGTTGACATGAATAAAGCTATGGCCGAGAATCCGGGGCATTTGGGGATTGACCTGGGCTACCACCAGGTCTGCGGATTGAACCGCCGCCAGACAGACATCCACGGATATGCCTAAACTCATCCAGCCGAAATCATCCGGGGGCGAAGTCTGAACCAACGCCACATGCAGGGGAAGTTTGCGTTTGATAAAAAGGCCCGGGACCGCAGAAATATGAATGGGAGTGATAAATGGTTTGTTGGCTGCCAGATGCGCGGCAGCGGCAGATCCTTGATAAATGTTGCGGATGCTGAAATTTTCGCATCTTTTGTCTTTGGCCAGCCGGGTGATGGGAGAGTTTTCAAGACTCATGAGACGAACGATTTCAAGATCTGAAAAACGATCCGCCATCTGAATCAACGTGTTTACCAGATGCTGGGGTTCGCCGCAGGAAGACCCTACGAATATCCGCTGACCGGATTTAATGAAAGCCATGGCTTCTGCAGCGGTTTTTCGTTTTTGCGTATAATCATCCGGCCAATAACTGATTTTCATGGAATACTTTCTTTTAATTGTACGAGGAAAAGGTCAGACATTGCCTATGATTGATGACGAGAGTTTCAAATACCATATGAAAAGGCGTTTCACAATGATAAATTCACCGTGGGAATGGGCTTGACAGCGTATATGGGAGGGTGTAGATATGTAAAATATGATATAACTTTTTGAAAAAATAAGGATATTGTTTTAGAAAAAATTATGGCGCATATCTTCACCGCATTGAAAATTTTTCACCGGTTTTTTAAATGGGCACTCATCTTGTCGGCATGGGGATTCGTGTCAGCGTCCCCAGGGGACGCCGCATCCCGGAAAACCGTCTATGTGGCGCCAATTTCCGGCGTGGTGGATTCTGGCATGGTCGGTTTTGTCCAGCGTGTGTATCGCGAAACATCCGGCGATGCCAACGCCTTGGTGGTGTTGGAGATTGATACGTTCGGCGGAATGGTGGATGCCGCGCTTGACATCGTGGACACGTTGATTCAATTTCCGCCGGAACGCACCATTGCCTTTGTGGAAAACAAGGCCATTTCAGCAGGCGCTTTGATTGCCCTTTCCTGTGGAGATCTGGTCATGAAGCCGGCCACGACCATCGGCGATTGCGCGCCCATCTCGTATACCCAGGAGGGGGTGCAACTGCTGGGGGAAAAATTCCAATCCCCCATCCGGGCGAAATTCAGGGCCCTGGCCAAGCGAAACGGGTACCCGGAAGCCTTGGCAGAAGCCATGGTGACTCCTGAAAAAGAGGTTTTTGCCGTGGAAATCGCCGGGGAACGTATTTTTATGGACGCCAAAGAATATGACGACCTTACCCCTGAGGAAAAAAATGCAGTGGCCTCCAAAAAGACCATTGTGGCCGAAGGCGAACTTTTGACCATGGATGCGGCCGAAGCATTGGAATTGGGATTTTCGAAAATGACGGCGGAAAGCGTTGAAGACATGCTCAAGCAGATGGGGATTGAGGATTATCAAATTATCCGCATTGATGAAAACTGGTCTGAATCTATGGTGCGGTTCATCGGCATGATTTCCCCCATATTGATCATGATCGGGCTGGGCGCCCTCTATATGGAATTAAAAGCGCCGGGTTTTGGACTGCCGGGCATCATCGGCATCACGTGTTTGGCCATTGTTTTTTTAAATCAATATCTGGTTGGGCTGGCGGATTATACAGAGCTTTTGTTGATCCTTGCCGGTCTGTTGCTCATGGCCGTGGAAGTGCTGGTGATTCCCGGGTTCGGGATCGCCGGATTTGCGGCCATATTCTGCATCACCATCGGATTGATTCTGGCGTTTCAAGATTTTGTTATACCGGATCCTTCACTCCCGTGGCAGGCCGATATTTTCACCCACAACATCATCATGGTGATGGGGTCTTTTACACTGGCTTTTTTCATTGGGTTATTCATGCTGCGGTATGTGCTCCCCCATATATCCCGGGATCGGGAAGGCCCTTTGTTGACATCCACATTAAAAGACGCCCATGCGGATTCTGCCCAAACCGCCAGAGTCAAACCCGGCGACCGCGGCATTGCTTGGACGTTTCTGCATCCTGCGGGTAAGGCGGAAATCCATCAGGATCTATTTGACGTGGTCGCCCAAGGAGAATATATTGAAAAAGGGACCCCTATTGTGGTGTCGGAGGTCAATGGAAACCGGATTGTTGTTTCAAGGATCACTTCTGTATGATCGAAAAATTGATTCTTCCTGTTATTCTTCAATTGGCCGCTGTAATGGTGGTAATCGCTGAAATCATCATCCCATCTGCCGGACTATTGTCAATCCTGGCCGCTGGTTTGATCGGATATTCCATTTATCTTGTTTTCATTGAAATATCTCGTTTTGCGGGAATGGTTTTTATTGTGGCCGATATCATCGCGTTTCCCGTGGTATTGATCGTAGGGCTTAAACTCCTGGCCAAGTCGCCGGTGACATTGACCACGTCGCTGTCTAAAGCCGACGGGTATTCCTCCCAGCCCGAGGCGCTTGAATCGTTTAAGGATAAAACCGGCACAGCAATTACGGATTTAAGACCAGCAGGCACGGCCATGATCGAAAATAAACGGGTGGATGTGGTGAGCCGGGGGGAATATATTGAAAAAGGCGCGGCTGTGGTTGTTTTGGCTATTGAAGGCAATCGGGTGGTGGTGAAAAAAACATTGTAGCCGGTACCCGCGGGTTAGAATTTTACAATGACTCATACTTAAATATCGGGTATCGAGCAAGGCATATCGAATGTTGAACTTTAACTTTCAATATTTCCTGATTGTTTTCATGATTTATGTCGGCTCTTGATTTTTGTATTCAGGATTTAAATTTTTTACACATGGAGGTGTCTTGATGAATTTTCAAACCATCGGTTTTGTTGTTATTATTTTTCTGGGCGTCCTGGTGTTTTATTTTCTGGGGTCGTTTATCACCCTTTGGATTCAGGCCATGGTGTCGGGGGCGCGGGTTGGATTGCTCAATATTATTTTCATGCGTCTTCGAAAAGTCCCGCCCAAGCTCATTGTCAACGCCAAAATCATGGCGGTCAAGGCCGGGCTGGACGTGACCACCAATGATCTGGAATCCCATTATTTGGCCGGCGGGGATGTGATGCGGGTGGTTCAGGCTTTGATTGCGGCGGATAAAGCCAATATTGATCTGAAATTCAAACGGGCGGCCGCCATTGACCTTGCGGGAAGAAATGTGCTGGAAGCGGTTCAGATGAGCGTCAATCCCAAAGTGATAGAGACGCCGCTGGTGGCGGCCATGGCCAAAGACGGCATTCAGCTGAAAGCCATCTCCCGGGTGACGGTGCGCACCAATATTGATCGTCTGGTGGGCGGCGCAGGTGAGGAAACCGTATTGGCCCGAGTGGGCGAGGGGATTGTGAGCACCATCGGGTCATCCGAAAGCCATAAGGATGTGTTGGAAAATCCGGACACTATTTCCAAACGCGTATTGGGCAAAGGATTGGATGCCGGCACTGCTTTTGAGATTTTATCCATAGATATTGCCGATGTGGATGTGGGAAAAAACATCGGCGCGGAACTGGCTACGGACCGGGCCGAGGCGGATAAGAAAATCGCCCAGGCCAAAGCAGAAGAGCGCCGGGCCATGGCTTTTGCGGCCGAGCAGGAGATGAAGGCCAGGGTCCAGGAAATGCGGGCCAAAGTGGTGGAAGCAGAGGCCCAGGTGCCGTTGGCCATCGCCGATGCTTTACGAAGCGGCAATCTTGGCATTATGGATTATCTCAGATTCAAAAATATCCAGGCCGATACCCAGATGCGGGACGCCATTGCCGCCATGAAAGAAACCAAGGGGGCGCCAAAGCCTCCGGGATCTAATGAGTAATGGAGGTAAAAAAGGATCATGGATCTGGGGGACCTGATATTTTTCCTGATTGTTATTGTCATTGTGGCATCCAATTTTTTCAAGCAGATAAAAAAACCCCCAAAAAAAAGTCCTGACCAAACTCAAGCTGCAAAAAAACGGGGCGTCAAACACGTGTTGGAGGATATTTTAAAGGACATTCAGACCCAGATGGAGCCAGGCGCTGAAACATCTTCTCAAAGGCCCGGCCGCGGCTCCCTGCAATGGGAAGATTTGATTTTAATGGAACCTGAAAATAATGTGCCGCCCCAATCCAAACAACCTCCTACCGAATCCCCTCCTGTTCGGTCTAAGCCGGTTGCCGGATCCATCCGTCAAGAGGCTGAGTTTGATGAGTTGCGGGGAAAGGGACCGGAATCTTTGGAATGGGATTGGGATCATGGAGATGCCCCAAAGAAACAGACCCGGCAGGTCACCCAAAAGCCCTTGATGGAAACACCGATTGAAGAACCTGTTTTAGACTTTATTTTGCCGGATGGTGATTTGAAAAATGCGATCATATGGTCTGAAATTTTGTCCCCGCCTCTTGGGTTAAGAAGTTCATAAATGGTATCGGACCAGAAAGAAAAAAAGGTTTTTAAGATATTTTGCCTGGCGTGCCTGGTGTCATTCGTCCTGCATGCTGGGGTGTTTTTTGGGGTGATTTATCTGAGCCAAACATGGGGATGGATTCCGGTCAACAGCTCTTTTTTTGAAGTCAGCATTATTTCCCTGATGGAAAAACCGTTCCAAGACCCATCCAGCAAGCCTTCTCCTCAGGCCGAGCCAGCACCGGTCCATGTGAAAAAAAGTCAAAATCCGGGTGTGAAAAAATATGCCCGGGCCCAGGCCAAAGCCCATCATGGTCCGGATACGAAAACATCAGTGCCTGAGCCCCCTCATACGTCCGGCAGTGAGGTGACTTTGGAAACAAATACAGCCATGGATGCCGGATTATCTTCGCCGTCCGGCGGCGAGTCCCCGGCGTCTTGCTCTGAAATCACAGGTTCAGGCGGCGGCAATGTCAGTACTTTTCATGAATCTGCAACAATCGGGAATGGTTCCAAATTGAATTATCTGAACATGGTGCGCCATAAAATTGAACGTCATAAAAAATATCCGGATGCGGCGCGGCAACGAAATATTGAAGGCCAGGTGACCGTTGAATTTGAAATTGGTTTGGACGGAACGATTTCCGAACCTTTGGTGGCAAAAAGCTCCGGACATCCTGCCCTGGATCTGGCAGCCGTTGATGCAGTCAAACGGGCTTCTCCGTTTTCCTCTCCGCCCAGAGAATATTTTACCGACACCATTTACGTCAATCTGCCCATCCGGTTTGAGCTGATTCGATGATTTATCTCACACTCCATTTAATTGTCAGAAAAAACAAGGAAATCCATCATGAAAATTGAAATCTCAGGAAAAGGCGGCAGTGGAAAAAGCACCATCGCGGTCCTTATTTCCAAATCCTTAGCAGCCCTTGGATATCGGGTGATTCTTGTGGACGGGGACGAATCCAATACCGGGTTGGAAAACTTTCTGGGTGTGTCTCCGCCAATGCATCTGCTGGAATATTTGGGCGGCAAAAAAGGATTTAAGGACAAACTCAATCAGCCCATGCTCATAGAAAACCCGGCCGGGATTTTTTCCGGAAATCAACGGATCAGCGATTTGCCCAAAGAATGCCTCGCATCCATAGACGGCGTGAGCTTGGTGGTGATTGGAAAAATTCATCATTTTGGCGAAGGGTGTGCATGCCCCATGGGGATTTTGTCTAAAAAATTTTTAGCCAGTGTCGAGCTGTCTTTCCAAGAAATCATGATTATGGATACAGAAGCCGGCGTGGAGCATTTTGGCAGAGGCGTTGCGGGGGAGTGTGATTTGGTGTTGGCGGTTGTGGATCCAACGGCAGAATCCTTTCGCCTTGCATCTAAAATGGAAGCCATGGCTAAGAAGGCGGGCAAGAAACTCTTTTTTATTTTAAACAAGGTGGAGGCATCCATTGAGCCCGTGATGCGCCAGCATCTGGATGCGAAAAAAATTATCGGCGCTGTCCCCAAAGCCGATGAGATTTTTATTCAAAGCTTGGAGGGACGGAAAATCACGCACACAATGCCGGAAATTGACCGGATCTGTCAAAAGATTCTTGGCGGCAAATAATATCAGCCGGTATATTTGAAAAAAATCAATTGGAGGTGGCCATGACAGGTGGCAGAAAACGCAAGATCATGCCATGGATATTCGGGGTGGCGGCGCTCATCGGGATTCTGGCCGCAGGGATTTACATGCTTGTATTTTTAAAATTGGGTCCATCCATTCCAAACTCCAAAACAGCTATGCCGCTTGATTTGCAGGAAAAGCCGGGGCCAGCAACACCCCTTCATCCAGATCTGACGCAAACGCCCTCTTTAGAAAACCCCGAACCCGCATCCGGAGAGAATCCAACGCCTCCGGATCAAGCCTTTATCGAGGATTTGCGGAAAAAATATAAAAATACCATCCACAATAAATGGACCCAGACCAAAGCCATTGAAAAATTAATGGAATATTTGGAGAAATTTTATCCCAATGATTGGGAAGCCCATGTGTATGATTATTTGAAACGGATTTTCCCGGAAATGGCGGATGAATTATACGCCCAGTTTCAAAAAAACATGTCATACCGTCAATGGCTCATGGATAACCGCCAGGAGCTCAACACATTATCCCGGGAGGAACGTAGGGATCGCTTATGGGATATACGGTATCAGATTTTTGGGGAAGATGCCTATGAAATATGGGAGGTTGAGCTTAAAAATGAACAAATTTATGAAAGCCTTCAGCAAATCAATGAACAGTCCGATATGCCGTTTACTGAAAAATATGATGTTTTTATCAATTCCATCAAACAGGCCTATGGAGATAATTCCGATCGGTTTATTGAAAAAAGACGCCAGGAGTTGATGGATCAATTTCTTTCAGTGGAATCGGTTCAGAAGGATCTTCATCAGATGCCCGTTTCTGAGCGCAATGAAAAGCTTAGGCAGTTCCGGAAATCCATGGGCATGGATGAAGACGCATTAAAGCGTTGGGATCAGCTGGATAAAGAACGGGACCAAGAATGGGAAAAAGGAAACAAATATATGGCTGCCCGGGAAGAGATCGCGGCAAAATATCAAGGGGATGAACGGGACCAAAAACTGCAGGCCCTTCGCATGGAATATTTTGGGGACAAATGGGCGGATATTATCCGAAGCGAGGAAGAATCCGGGTTTTATCGGTTCAAAGAACAACGAAAACTGGGCATGGAATAATCCGCATTCCAGATCCTTTTGCTGGGAAAGGAGATCTCTGAAAAAAATTTCACCCCATGATAACCCTAGAATCAGAGTGTATCTGAGCGCGCTGTAGGCAATTTTTCAGGTTATTCGGAGGGCCGGGGCTTAGGAACGGCCAGATCCCGGGCTGAATCCTTGATGCGGCCAATGGCTTTATTTGCATTTTTGGCAGCTTCTTTGGCCTGTTCCACGCGTTCGATATTTTTTGTGCCGGATGCATCCTCGGTCTGTGTGTCCTGGATCATTAGAATCCCGATAATCAGGGCCACAATCAGTAAAACCACCATCATGATGCCTTTCATATCATTTTTTCCTTTTTTATTAAGATATACAGAAAAGACGGCACTAAAACAAGCGCAGCCTTTTCTTTAAATGAATTATTTTCGTCGTCTGTATTCTTCTTACAAAAGTTCTCTTAAAACGGATCTTCCTTAATTTTTGCAACGGAGAATGTTGTTATCCATTTGGATTTAAATGGATTTACGTTCAGATTTCAATTTTTTC
>FWPV01003177.1_pt1 | contig 37936 bp, 38 predicted proteins | sample 2228371 | NCBI WGS metagenome assembly FWPV01 (sample SAMEA103939776, study PRJEB20133) | metagenome
CATCATGTTTTGTAATAATATCACCGTCTATTGGAGATGATACAAATACAGAGATTGAAGGAGCAAGATCCGTAATAGAGGCTTTGCCGTATGTGAGACTTCTGAATTTTCCTGCCCAGGCATTCCTTATATTTTCTATGCCTGCTATCTCATTGCCGGTGAATGTACCAGGTCTTGTTATGAAGATAAATGCTGTCTTGAATGCCTTCTGTGATGCTGATGCATCAGGAATCCTTTCCCCTTCAGCCGCAATAATATCATCTATTTTTACAAACTTTGTTGTCCCCGTAATCTTTGCTCCGATTTCAGGCATTCTTGAGGGGTCATAAGAGGTATTATCGATAAGAAGAACAGGTGAAACCTGTGTCTTATCATAAATCCCCATGAGATAGAGATCGAGAGAACTGTAATATCTATTTGCACCTGTTGATGTGAATGTTCCATCTCCGTTATCAAGCCAGTCATTACCATAAAGCACAGATGCATCTGTATCTAAAAGATAACTCCAGTGAACACCGTCTTTGCCAAGAAGTGCTGTGCTGATATTTCCATTTGTATCTTTAAACTTAATATTTGCTCCCCATCTGTGCATCTGTTCATGAGCAATAAGATTAATGGTTTCTTCAAACTTAGGATCAAGGGGGTTTGTTGCAAGAGCTGATATATTACCCATATCTATAATTCCCTGCAGTCTTCCATTGCTTCCGAATAAGGCGGAGTTATCAAAAAGTGGCTTTCCTATCCCCTGTATATCATTCTTTACCTCAAGATAAAACGCCTTTGTATCTGCATCAGGAATTAAAAAATCAAAATTTGTAAAAATAATGAAAAAGTCATATATGTCAGGATGGGTTCTCAAAAATTCCTTTGCAATTTCTTCTCTTGGTAATGAATTAATTGAGCCCTCAGGATTTTCCATATCATAATTTCCCTCAACCTCCATAACTGTAACATTACCATAATCTCCAATAGGCTTTGCTATAAATGTCTTGGTCGTTAATGTTCCATCTCCTGAGGATGAAGAAAAGCCATAAATATTTTTTGATGTAATTCTAAAGTGATATGTCGTTCCAGGTGTAAGATTTGTTAACTTAATAGCATGATCAACTACTAAAGCTGATTCTGTTACTGAACTTCCGTACGCTGTTGTTATGCCATATTCTACAAGACTATCTGCGGGTAGTTCGGTCTTCCATGTGATAATGGCAGAATCGCGAGTTATATCACTAACAGATATATCAGTTATAATTGGGATAATAGGATGCAGGGTAACGTCAATAATTGTAGTCTGTGCAGGTAATACGTTTCCTGAAAAATTGTAGGTATAGTATCCCTCCTTGCTTGCGCTTGCCGCAAAATATCCTGCAACAATATTGTCAAAATGGTATTTGCCATCAGCATCTGTTGAAGTAGTATGCATGATATTTAAAGAATCTGTTATTGAGACGGTTGCTAATCGAAGCGGCGACCCTGTCAAAGAATCGGTTACCGTACCTGTAATACTTCCTTTTGTAATTAGGATAACATTTATGCTGTCAGATGCAACCTGATTGTGCTGATCAATTGCTGAAGCTGTTAAGGTATTTAAACCTTCATTAAGCGAAATCAATGCTGAGAAAGTATTTCCAGCTACTGTAGCCTGAACGCCATTAACAGTTACCATTGCATTGTTGCTCACATTGCCGGTAACAGTTATTGGCGAGGAGGTTAATACTTCACCATCTTGTGGTGAAATTATTTCAAGTGTGAGAGTTGGCGCCAGAACTTCAACAAAATTTATTAAATCAGTTGACAGAGAATTTGTAGAATCATTTCTTGATGAATAAACCCTTACAGCAGTCCATCCATTTTCATCAATATAATCAGATGAAGATATTGTAGCAGAAAGATTAATATCATTTGTGGAACCATCGTATAATCTTATATCAAAACAATCCCACGAGGATGAAGTTCTGTTATATACTTCAAGATAAATATTTTTCCAGTCAAGACCCTGGATTCCTCTATTCGGGGATATGGGAGCAACACAGGAACGAGAATTAACATCTAAAATATTATCTATATAAACTTCAAATAATATTGCTTTGTAATTGCCTTTTATCCATTCACCACCTGAACGCCACCATGTAGAGCCTTCAAAATTTAAACATTCTCTTACTGTCACCTCTGGATAATTGGCACTGTCACTTTTATCTCTCCAGATCTCTATATAATATGTATCCCCAGCATTTACAGATATTGGATTATCGAAAACAAATGTAATCCAGCTACCACCCACTTCAAGAGAAGATTCAGGAACTGATTTACTTTGTGCAAGAACCTCACCACCAAGTTCGGATTTTAATCGGACATTTAAATTCCCATCTGGTGACCCCACTCTTTTCATAAAAACACCCACTTGAGTTAGTAACCCTGAATTATTGGCTTTAAATGATTGCGCATAAGCCTCTACCCCGGACTCATTTATCTGACCATTCCAAATTATTACACTGTTCTGTGAAGAAATCTTGGTTTTGAACTGGTGTATCATATATGGCTTGGCTGAATTATTCTGCGAAACTCTGTACTCATCGTTTTTATCTGTGTAGATTATGTCTGCTGGCGAATAAGGTATTTCTAAATTGTCATCGTTGGCAGGAAGTATTAAATAAGATCCTCTCGTATAATTCTTTAACGGCCTAGCAGAATCACCATCTATTCTGATTTCATAAACCCTCGCTTCACCGCTATCAGCACCCTTTTGTTTATAACCATTAACCCGCACGCGAAGATTATCTATATTGCTGAAACCATCACCCCAATCAGACATATTTAACTTTTGAACAAACTCTTTCTTTGTTACTCCTATCGAGGGGGGAAGTATCGTATGTTTTAGATTACCATATTGGTCTGTCACAACAACCTCGATTTGATCATCCATTTGTCCAGAAACTAGTCCTTCAAAGGTTATATATAACCAACCACTATACCAGTAATTAGATTTTCCTTCCCAAGCATTCAGTGATTCATCAGAAGAATAACCACCAAAGGATATAGAAGGAATGCCATCAGGTGAGTTTAAAAAAGTATATGTAGCAGGATTTCCATCATATCCATTAGATGGATTAATCCAGTTTTGAGGATTATAAGCTTCAGTAGGTCTTATTGTCTCAAAGGATTCGTTCATTATTAGTGCAAATGTGGTATCCGTATCAGAATCTCCATAGCGGTCAGTAACGGTCAGAGTAACCGAGTATCTACCAGGAGCAGAATATACATGGCTTGGATTAGTTTCAGTAGATGTGTAACCATCTCCAAAATCCCAGAGATAGTTTAAAGCATAACCATCGGGATCGTATGAACCCTCACTTCTGAAAGTAATTGACCTATTGGCAATTCCGCTATAAGAACCATTCGAAACCGCTACAGGTGAACGGTTTAAAATAGAGAATCTTGCTTCGGAAACATCAATCCAATTCCTCATAGCAACTATTCTAAACTGTACAAATCCAAAACCATCCATGAGGTGGATAAGTGGTGTAACATCAAGTTCATTCCAGCCATGTGACAAAGTAAATTCAAGATTTGTTGTTGGATAAACAGAAGACCCGTCTTCATTATAAGCATATACAAGAACTTGCTGAGTTCCAAAATAGTCTATATTTTTCACTGATGAATAAAGATCATTTACAAATATACTCAAAACGAGAGATGGTATTTGACTTGCTTCGATGTTTAATCGAAAACTTAAGATATCAAATTTCCCTTTACTTTTTTGAACTCGAACACCATTTTCTAACAATCCATCTTGCATAATCGAAGTTACATCCGATGTATTAATTTCATTTGCAATTGCTGATTTTAGTCCCTTACTATAAATTGATTGATCCAGTAGCTCAGCATTTGAAGGTATTCCGAAAAAGAGGATTGTTAATAATATTGACATGCAGGATATGTATAGATTACAAAATTTTCTCATTTTCTTTCCTCCGATCCCAGTGGCTCTTTGTTAATCCAAGACTTTTAAGTCAAACGGAGTAATATTAGCAAATGCTTAATTAAGTGTCAATAGGAATTTGAGTTCTTTGTAAAATTAATATTCTGTTTGGAAGGATAATAGAATCTTGTGCATTTTAGAAATGCAAGATGGAAATTCAAATGAAATGATTATTAAGTATTTAAAAAGCTTATAGTTGGAATATAAACAATTTCGTGATATAAAAGCTGGATGGATACCTTTTCGCTTAATAAACGAAATCGCTCAAGGTCATCATACAGCCTAAAAATATTTCATCACGGAAAAGGTGTTGCTTGTATTATAGTTAACATCCTTGAAAACAACGAGTTTTTTATTGTAGCATAGTAAAATGCCGAAGTGGTGGAATCTGGTAGACACGCACGTTTGAGGGGCGTGTGGGGTAACCCGTGCGGGTTCAAATCCCGCCTTCGGCACCATCTAAATCTTACATTGACCTTTGTTACTCAAACGCTATCTTCGTTGTCCATACCTCCCAAACATTTCTGACAAGGTCTGTTCCTGGTTTTAGTGTCATTTACCATGTCTTTACCCTGATAGTGTAGCTTCTGTACCTTTACTTTTCCGAACAAGCTGAAATGCTTGAATCTGTCTAATAGTTTCATTACATTTCTTCCAACAGGTGGCGTTAATATTTCATATCCCTCTAAGAATCATTGGATGTTCCTTATTGTTTAGAAGTTGCTGACTTTGCATTATTTTCTCTTTCTCCTTTTCTCATACAACTCCACCCGTAGGTCTTGCACAACCTACTTTAAACTCTTTTGGCATAAATATTAACCATATATTAACCATAAGATATTAACTTTCGATGAAAGCTTTTTACCCAAATCCTACATCAAGTCCCATCATCAATGCAAAACCAATCATCGCACCCCCCGTCGCTAAATCAGTATTTCCACCACGTTGGGATTCAGGAACAAGTTCCTCAATTACAACAAAGATCATTGCACCCGCAGCAAATGATAGAGCATAGGGTAGTATAGGCTGGGAAATAATAACAGCTGCCGCTCCTATGACACCCGCAACCGGCTCAACCATTGCAGATAACTGACCATACCAGAAACTTTTCAAACGTGATAAACCTTCACGACGCAGTGGCATAGAGACCGCAAGCCCTTCCGGAAAGTTTTGGATGCCAATACCTACAGCCAATGCAATAGCTCCTGCTAAGTTAGCAGATGGAACACCTGCTGCAGAAGCTCCAAAAGCAACTCCAACCGCAAGTCCTTCCGGTATGTTGTGTAATGTTATTGCTAAAATAAGCAAGGTGCTTCTTCGCCAGCTTGTCTTTATTCCTTCAGCTTCATCTATTGGAAGTCCAAGGTGCAAATGCGGGAGAAAAAGGTCAATAGCTCTCAAGCATAATCCACCCAGAAGAAAACCTGCAACCGCAGGAATCCATGACGGAATATCTTTTCCCTCTGACATCTCAATCGAAGGAGCGAGTAGTGACCAAAAACTTGCAGCAACCATCACGCCTGCAGCAAATCCAAGCATTCCATCGAGTAACTTCTTGTTTATGTCTCTTGCTATAAATACACCAGCCGCACCCAGAGCCGTCAAGCCCCATGTAAAACACGTGGCAAGCAAAGCCTGTAGCACAGGGTGAAAATGTTGAAAAGCTTCTATCACGTTAATATTTTTAACTCTAGAGTAGGAAAAAATAAATCGCTCATTTCTCCGTTTAAACGTAATATTAACCCGAAAGTGTCATTATAAAAATGCAGATGTTGCAAAAAATTTACTTTTCGATTCCATCTTGTGCTGGATATTCATTATTAGTTAATCGTTATCTGTTATTGGTATAAATACATAACTTTTACGGACACGGATAACAGACACATAAAAGAATTTCTCTTTTTAGCAATGTCTGCATTATTCGGTTTACTGTCATAAGGATTGTCTAACACGAGGTAGTTAGTCTTGTTGAAGCAATTTCGACCCGAATAAGGAACCCATCTTTTTTAAGTCTATTTTGTCCAGGATATCTACAAAGAAATTTTTTTATCCTTAACTATTTACTAATCCAATAGCTATTGCATCATATGCCCCGCTAAAATGGATAAATGGTTACATACTGTTTGACCTTTTGCTTCTGACTAATCAAGCTTTAACTGCGATAACAGTTCCTTCTTCTTTAGTCCTATTAAAAACCCAAATGTTTGAGTTAAATTATTTTGCTTTATTTTTTCTTATGGACAGAACAATATTTTGATTTTCCTGTTGTAGGATTTTTACATTTTTTCCCTTTTGTTGTTTTTGCAGCACAGGTTGTCTTCTTAGCTTTTGCCATTTAATCCTCCTTTTAATTTGTTTTATTAAAGTATACCATAAATAATTCCTAAATCTAAGCCTTTAATACATCTTTTATTCTCTCCGCCATCTCCTGTACTTTGTATGGTTTTTCCAAAAAACCTCTCATATTCTTATTTCCATCCAATAAGGGCCTAAGGATCTCTTCGTTTGCATGACCTGTTGAAACTATTACCTTTACTTCTGGGTTTATCTCTTTTAATCTTTCAAAGACTTCTTTACCTCCCAATTCCGGCATTATTAAATCAAGTATCACAAGTTTAATATTATTCCAGTATTTTTCATATAAATCTATTGCAATAAATCCATTATCTGCCACAATAACGTTGTAACCGAGATGTTCCAATATTCTTTTGCCCAATTCCCGAATAATTATTTCATCATCAACAAATAAAATAGTCTCGCCATTACCTCGAGGTATATTGGACGTATCAATAGCAAAATCGGAGGATATATAATTTAGAATTTGCTTAGAAACAGGAAGATTCACTGAAAATTTTGTCCCACTGCCTTTAACACTTTCGACTTCAATATAACCCTTGAGATCTTTAATTATTCCATACACAATCGCAAGCCCAAGTCCAGTGCCGCCTGTTTTTTCCTTTGTCGTAAAAAAAGGATCAAATATTCTTTTGGATGTTTCCTCATCCATGCCTACACCTGTATCGATAATTGAAATCTTCACAAATTCACAATCCCGTAATCTATTGTAAAAAAGTTCTGTTTTAATAGTTAGACATCCACCTTCTGGCATTGCCTCTACAGCATTAACACATATATTCATTAAAGCCTGCTCGATTTTCGAATCGTCAGCTTCTATATAACATGGAGTTTTTCCTGTATAAAGTTTAATCTTAATATTCTTATTCACCGTTCTTTCTAATATCTGTAAGACATTCGAAATACTTTTATTCACATCTACTGTCTTTAATTCAAATCGACTTCGACGGGCAAATGTTAAAATATTGCCTGTTAAACGTGCGGCTCGAGCTGCCGATTTTTCAATCTGGTCAGCATAACTGTAAATAATATGTTCAGGCGAAAGCTCTGTCTTTATAAGAGAGGCGAATCCCAATATACCAGTTAAAATATTATTGAAGTCGTGAGCAATACCTCCTGCCAATGTACCAAGCGCTTCCATTTTTTGGGCATGGAGAAGTTGTTCCTGTGCAATCTTTAATTCTTTTAGTGTCCGATCAAGTTCTACATTCTGTTCAGCCAATTTTATTTTAGAATTTTCAAGATCTGACATAACTCTCTTTAAAAGAGAAATGTCGCGGAAAGAATATAAATATCCCACAACGTTGCCGATGGAATCTTTAATAAGAGAAGCACTAACTAATGCTGGTAATGTATTTCCCGTTGCAGTAATTATAGTGGTCTCGACATTGAATATATCTTTATTATTGTCGAGTGCCTTCTTCACTACACATTCTGTCTCGCATAACCCACTTTTTAGTACATCCTTACAATACATCCCGTGTGCTTCATATGCTCTGAATCCTGTTAATTTTTCTGCGGCAGGATTGAAATAAATAATTCGCATTTGGGGATCCGTAAAAAAAATACCATCAGGGACTGAATGTAGTATAGTAAATGCATTAATTTCATTTGGCAATAAAAAATCAAAACCTTCAGATTCTCTATTCAATATTTACCCCTTATTTTTTCGTATAGCCAAAAACCTACAGATGGGAAGACCCATCGAGCGACAAGATATTTCCTTACAAATGAAAGTGCCCATACCTTTTGGATAATCATCGCCATAAACCAGATCCATATAAGAAGCCGTACATGCACTAAACATATAGCAGCGCCCATGTGGCTGAATCCCATATTCTTCAAGATATCTACCAGGATCATAAGCATTTTTAACAACTGTCACTAATTTTTTATTAGGTATAAGTTCTTCGACTTCTATAAATCCAATACCAAAGATATTAGTAAACGCAACAAGCGCGTAGATTTCATCCTCTTTGGATTTAATCATTGGAGCTATATACTGCCTCCAATGCATGGAAGTTCTTACACCGTGAAAAGTATGATAACCACATTCAAGGACTGCATTATATAATTTGTCTTCTATTAAATTAGCTGTTTTATGATCAACTCTCTGTATCGTCCTGGAAACAACCTTGAAAAAAAACTCATTATAATTCATAGCTGCGTAAACCCCGAAGGCAGCCATTATTCCTCTCTCGTTACTCTCTATTGGAAGTCTAGAAGCTATTTCTATAATCTTTTTTGTATCTAAAGCCATATCAAATTTTATTTAACGAAACCACAAACTCACAGAATTTATGGCCTGTTATCATACAGCCTTTTTCCTGAACTTCGTAATCAGTCAAAGAAACGTCATAAATAACAGCCATGATTGCCTTAATAAAACCACAGGTTAGATGACATACGGGTATATTTCTCCTTCCATATTTTGCAAGCCACCCGATAACGTAATAAGATGAATCCGCATAGGCACTTCCACCTTGTTCACTCAACTCGCCAAGATTCAATCTTCCAAAGCCCATAAACCGATATAATTTGGCAGCTTCCTTGAATTTTTCTTCAGGTGTTTTTGAAGGCAAACGATTTGATATATAGTTTTTAAAATTTATATAAAATTCTTCTGCAGCAGCTTCAATAATGATTTTCTGTGCATTAATGCCATCAATTTCTTCCAGTGTTTTAATTAATCCGCAATTATAATGATGACAATGTAAGGATACAGGAACACCTTCAAGCTTTAATACGTTTAAACTGGGTTCAAATGAAATATACATATAAAATATTTAGACTATTTTAGATATATTTTTAGCAAATTAAGATTGATAAATCAATTTAATCTTTTGTTTTGATATTGACTAACCAGGTGGCCAATGCATTAAACGCCCACCTAAAATATGTAAATGAAGATGGTATATTGTTTGACCGGCCTCAGGATTACAATTGATAATAAGCCTAAATCCACGTTCCGCAATTTTTTTATCCTTTGCAATCTTATTAGCGATTTGGAATAAATATCCTAAAAGCAAATTATCTTCTTCATTTATATCCAGAATTGTGGGTATATGTCTCTTTGGAATTACAAGGATATGAAGGGGCGCCTGGGGATTAATGTCATCAAATGCCATAACAAATTCATCTTCATAAATTATTTTAGCAGGTATTTTCTTTTCTGCAATTTCACAGAATATACATTTCATACTAATCTCCTCCGTCATAAAAACATCTTAGATTATAATCAATTGACATTCATAATGTTAAAGAATTTTGCAAAAAACATAATAAATTTGTGATTGGTTATTTTTCTATTGACGAATGCATATAGAAACATGTATAAATTTTAAACATATTCAAATATATATCTTTCATCTTTGTTTGAGGGAGAAACTTTAATGTCCGATTTAAAGTCAAAGGTACCCAGAGAGACCCTTGATGTACTGGGGAGGGTTTGTCCATATCCGATCGTTCTTATTAAAAAGGAAATGGAGAAGTTAAAAAGCGGAGAAATTTTAAAGATACTATCTGATTCACTAACTTCAGTTGAAGATGCAATTCCTCGCTATTGTGAAAAGCACGGGTATCCTCTTGAAATAGTTAAACTTGAAGATAAGGGATACTGGGAACTATATATACAAAAGGTTTAGCTCTTTTTATATATTCGAAATGTAAACTTTTTCACAACATCCCATTTTATTCATAAAGTTATAGATACGTAGCAAACACAGTATCGTCGCTTAACTTCTTACCCAAAAGGTCTTCGACTTTTTCGTGGAACTCTATTTTTAGCTCGATATCCATTGAGCCTCAAGGGGAAATTCTTTTTTCGAAAGAATTTAAAACCACTCAAATATTGCATCTGCTGAATTTTTTACGAAAATAATATGGACTAATTGCATTTTCGATTTACCACATAAAAAAGGGATACTCATTGAGCATCCCTTTATATTATTACTATTACATCTGATTAAATCTTTATTGCTCTTTAAGTGTTACTGCGCCTGTTGAACAAACACTGACACAAGTTTCGCACCCCTCACATAGATCAGCTTGATAGGGGTCTGCCTTTCCGTCGCTAATCTGAAACACTCCGACTGGGCAATTATTTACACATTCTTCACAGCCTTCACATTTGTCCTTGTCCACAACAGGATACATTCCCACTCTCTTTCACCTCCTACAACGTAATTTTATCTTTGAATTATCAATAAAGATTTTTTTTACTACTTTTATTTTTTACTTCATTACAACCTGTTTCTCGCCATATTTGTCAAAAATTGCCTCTTCCTTCACTGAAACAGCTACCTTGTAAAGTATTGTAAGTATAAAGAAACCAACACCCCATACCCCGAGCGCTATCAACGTTTCAGGCAGTGTTGGCCAATATTCAAATACTTTTTCAAATGGATTTGGGACAAAACCACCCACAACAAGACTGATACCCTTTTCTAACCATAGCGCAATAAATGTTGCCACCGCTGCGAAGCCAAGAGCCTTTTCATTTCTTCTGGCCTGAGGAATAATCAATAGAGGAAGGGCAACTGCTATAAGGGCAGTGCAAGTCCACATTACGGGTACAAGTTTTGCATATCCATGGATACCGACAAACAGATACTCAATGGGATGCTTATGACCAGGTATGTTACTGTAAAACGCAGTAAAGACCTCAAACAAATAGAAGGCAACTGTTGCTATTAAAAAGTAAGCAGATGTTTTGGCCATTGTTTGTATGGCTTCCCATCCCGGATCAAATTTTGTGAATTTTCTCAAAATTAAAGAGATAACGATCAATAATGCAGGACCTGATGCAAAGGCTGAGGAAAGGAATTTTGCCGCCATGATAGCTGTAAGCCAGTAATGTCTTCCTGGAAGACCTTGGTATAGAAATGCTGTAACAATGTGGATAGAGGGAGCCCAGCAGATAGCAATTATAATAAATGGTTTTATCCAGGCCGCAGGTGGTACTCCTTTTCTTTCAGCTCCCAATACATACCACCCACATAGTGTATTAAGAAAGAGATAGCCACTTAGGACAATCATATCAAAAAACATAACCGAATTTGGCGTTGGGTGAAGTAAAACGTTCAGAACTCGTAAAGGTTGACCCAGATCAACAAAAATGAATAGCATACACATTGTAACTGCAGAAATCGCAACGAATTCACCCAGCACAGCAATCCTGCCATACTTCTTGTAATTATGAAGGTAGTAAGGCAAGACTATTGTAACAGCAGAGGCAGCAACGCCCACCAGGTAAGTAAATTGCCCAATATATAACCCCCAGGATACATCCCTGCTCATACCTGTTATTCCCAAGCCAACACGAAATTGGTATAGGTATGAAATAAACCCTGCACCAATTATGGCAAGTAAAAAGATTACCCAACTCCAGTATCTTCGACTTCCTTTTAGCGCCAATTCAAGCATAACTTTTCCCTCCTATATTATGTAGTAAATACTGGGCTCTGTACCAAGTTCTGATTTGCGCCGGATAGTATAATGCGTGCGAAGTATCTTTCTTATCTCCGAATCAGGGTCAGCAAGATCACCAAAGACCATTGCCCCATTTGACTCTTCCACACATGCAGGTTTAAGCCCTATAGCAAGCCTTTCATAACAAAGTGTACACTTCTCGACAACACCTTTCATTCTTGTTGGATATTCCTTATTCTGTTGTTTAATAAAAGGCCTTGGATCCCTCCAGTTAAAACTTCTTGCTCCAAAGGGGCAAGCAGCCATGCAAAATCTGCATCCAATGCAACGATGCATATCCATCATGACAATCCCATCTTCTCTCCTAAATGTTGCCTTTGTGGGACAGACCCTTACACAGGGAGGATTATCACACTGGTTACAGAGAACCAGAAATGGCATATGTTTAATTTCTTCTGCCATATATTCACTTTCTTGCCCAGGGAAGGCATGTTCAAAGGTCTCTGTCCAAATCCATTTAATTTCTTCCTTAGGATTTTCAATGGCTGGGACGTTATGTATTCGATGGCACACATCTATAACCTTTTGCATAGTAGCTTCGTCCATTTTTTTCATATCTATAACTATACCCCACCTCTTTCCAACAAGGGCCTCCGGACTCTTCATGACCTGTGAAGCTTCAAATTGGCCGGGCCTTAGAATCTCAAAAGCAGAAACTCCCCCTAATCCCACTATGGCAGAAACACCAGCTATCTTTAAGAATTGTCTTCTGGTTACACTCATAGTTGCCCCTCCTCTTTCGGCTCGATATGACAATCCCAGCAATATGGTTTAACCCCTGCATAATTATGACATTCGTCACAGAAGTCTTTCTTGTTCGAATGGCATTTCATGCAAGTATTGGATAAACTTACCTTGTACTGTGTTCCATCTTCGGCAATGTAAATCGATCGTCCGTCACGAACATACCAATCTCGCCAATCATTTAAGATTACCATATGTTCAACCTTCATTAATGACTTTGGTTCTATACACTTTTTTTCCGCCATCTTTTGTATCTCGGGAGTATCTATCTTAGGTTCTGGAGGCGGCGGAGCTGCCTTCCCAAGATCATAAAGGAAAGGGAAAGTTGCTATACCAAGAAATATGATAATTCCGATTATGACCTTCCATCCATCATACATTTTCTTGAGCCTCCTTTCCGGGTAAAGGTTCACCCCGCAGATCAGTCGTTCTTTCCTTCTCTCCCTTCATTACTAACGCATTACCTACAAGTTCATGAACACCTGCTACACGCACATCTGGAACCCAGTAATTTACTAACGTCTGGAGTGTTGCCCTGTCAATCTGGCAGATATTGGCAAGTGTGTTAACGCCAAACTTTTCACGAACATATTTCAATGCATTTGCCCTTGGTAGGGCTCCCCTTAACCTTAGCTCCATATTTTCTGATGCATTTAAGCCTGAGCCACTTCCACAGCAGAAGGTATTTTCCCTGATGGTGTTTGATGGCATTTCATAGAAATTATTACAAACATTTTTAATAATAAACCTTGGCTCTTCAAGTAGCCCCATTCCTCTTGAAGTATTACAAGAGTCATGAAATGTCACTGTTAGGTGATCATTCCTGCTCGGATCAAGCTTGATCTTTCCGTGCTTTATCAAATCCGCAGTAAATTCAGTAATGTGAACTATCTTGTTTGACCTTGCATTCTCGAATTTTGTACCTGTAATGGGTGATACAGGCTCTTCAAGAAAATCAATAGGCCCATACCATGTATTATGATACTGATGCCATACCCTCCACATATGTCCACATTCTCCACCGAGTATCCATTTTACCTTCAACCTCTTTGCCTCAGCGTAGATCTTCGAATGGAGCCTCTTTGCCATCTCATTTGAAGTGAAAAAGCCAAAGTTGCCACCTTCTGAAGAGAATGTGCTTAAAGTAACATCGAGTCCTATTTCATGAAATAACATCATATATCCCATAAAGGTAATGTTTCCATTAGGGTCAAAATATTCACCTGAAGGATGTACAAATAGAATCTCTGCACCCTTTCTGTTATAAGAGAGGTCAACTTTGACTCCAGTTATTTGATAAATTGTTTCCTTAAAATCGTTAACGATATCAATAATCGTATGTGGTAAAAGACCCATGTGATTTCCTGTCATGTAGCAGTTTGCAACAGGTCCGGCAATCCACTCGATGTTCAACCCAAGTAAGTTTATTAATTCCCGTACAAGTATAGTAACTTCCGCGGTGTCAATACCATAAGGGCAGAAAAGCGAACAGCGGCGGCATTCAGTGCATTGAAACGCATAATACCATAGCTCTTTAAGCACCTGAAGTGTAAGCTCCCTTGCACCTGCAATTTTGCCTAAAACCTTTCCAGGTGTCGAGAAATATTTTCTATAAACCGATCTTAAGAGCTCTGCCCTCAACACAGGCATATTTTTTGGGTCTCCACCGCCGATAAAAAAGTGGCACTTGTCAGCACATGCACCACACCTCACACATATATCCATAAATAGCTGGAAAGAACGGTATTTGCTTAACCTCTCCCTAAATCCCTCTATGAATATCTCTTTCCAGTTATCTGGCAATTTCCAATCTTCATCAAGGGGGTTCCATGCCCTCGCATTAGGAAAGTCAACAGTCTTGAGGCTTTTTTCCTTTGCTCCCCAACAGAACATATCTTTTCGTATTTCAACTGGTGTATCCATCCACGCTGTCTTCGGGGGCCTGTAATCTATCTTAGAAAGTTCTTCGGGTTTTTGCACAGCCATAGATCTATTCCTCCTTTTCTACTGGTAAACCAGCTTCTTTCATAAAATGTCTATAGTCCTCTTCATACTCCTCATATGTATGAACCTTGACAGGGTAATTCCATGGATTTACGTGCATCTGCATCCTGTTGTTATTAGCAAGGTTTCTCGTCGGACTTAGGAAAACCCCTGCCATATGCGTGAGCTTACTGAAAGGGAAATAAGCAAAAAGAATACTAACAAGAAATAAGTGAATGTAAAACAGTACCCCGATCCCCTCAGGAATTACAGGATTAAAGTTGATTAATCCCATTGTTAGCTCTTTAATACCAACGACGTTCACTTTATAGAAATACCTCATTAGTACGCCCGTAAGACCAATACCCAGAATAAGAAAAAGCGGGAAATAGTCAGCTGGTAGCGAGATGTAACGCAAAGTCGGAATCACAATCCTCCTGAAGAGAAGATAAACTACGGCAGCCAGTAATGCGATGTCCGTTATATAAAGCAAAGGTGCACCCATAAAATGTACTTGAAAGAAGGAATCGAGCTTCTCAACAATTTGAATAGGAGAAGGTATCGGTTCAAGGAACAGCCTTAAGTGTCTTATTAAGATAATGAGAAAGGAATAATGAAATGCTAAAGCTGCCAACCAGAGCCACTTTGCGGAAGCATATGAGAGCATTGGACCACCCCTTAATTCGGTTCGCGTATTCCTGAAAAGCGAACGAAAAAGGAGCACTTCAAACGCCATCCTTATAAAAGCTCCAAATGCAGTGGAAGGATTGTCGATTTTATTTTGTTTTATCCAAGGAAGTGATTTCTCCTGACCGGCTGTTGTAGGTATACGGAATGGAACAGGTCTTGCTGCCCACTTTAAAACCCTGTAAACAATTCCTACAATAAATATAGCGAAGGCAATATAGGGGATAATAACACCAAATAAGTAAGTGAAGTGTGCTGCCTTAACTCCGAATAGCGCTACTAAAACCAAAAGAGCAACCGCGAAAAAGGAAACCCACAACGAAACCCCAAAACTCATATCTCTCACCTCATTTCTTTAATGTTTTTAACTTTTATCAACGTTGGAACAGCTCTCTTGTTCCTGTAAATCTATTATCAACTTTGCCCTTTTTAACAACGAATATGTCTGATTGTTTAATTCCATCGCCTTTAGCTCGTAAATCTTCTCCCTACATTTCATAAAAATATCGAACGAAATAAGGGCAAGCTTATCTATCCGAGACTCAAATACTAAAAGCTCCTCAAATAAACCATGCTCTCGAATTTCTTTCTCCATCTCCTCCCTGACAATCTTCTTCAAATGAAAAATAAAAGAGATAGCCTCCGAAGGTGTAAAGTCCTGAACAGCTCTTACTCTTACAATATTATCAATGTAAGTTGGTACCTTTTCATAATCAATTCCGTTGAGGAGTTCTCCAAAAAGATCTTCCATGCCCTGTAAAATGGTAGACCCGACAGGATTTAAAAAACGATCTTTCTGCTTTTTGATAAATTGTGCAGTTTCAGGGGGGTAAGTATCAATTACCACATCGAACCATTTTTTTAAAATAGTGGATCTTTTCTGTGTTAGGAGATTATCAAACTCCACCCTTCCTCCCACCTATTTAGACATTAAGCCGCATATAATCATCTATTAGGCCTTTTTAATCCTCCGTTCACCAGAAAATGACACACACTTGCTTTTCCCATCAAGAGGGAGAACCACTTTAATTCTCCCTTCCTTGATGAGAAAAAAGTAAAGGGGAATTATTATATCTTATACGCAACCTGTTGGCTTCGGAAGTCCTGCGTACCTACAAGCCTGCTTTGCTGGTCCTGCTGGAAAAAGTTGATACAGGTATTTTGTGTTACCTTTTTCAGGACCCATAACTTTCCCTATCTCTTTAACAAGTATCTTAATCATAGGAGCGATCTGGAACTTCATGAAATAATCTCTCAAGAAATTAATAATCTCCCAGTGTTCTTGTGTAAGGGTAATACCATCTTGCTTCGCCATCAATTCAGCCATCCCCGGCTGCCATGCCTGCCAGTCCTGAAGATAACCATCCTCATCAATTTCATATTGTTTTCCTTCAAATTCCAAATACGGCATCTTTGACTACCTCCTTTTTTATAATTATTTAGTTTTTTGATAGAAGATATCTCCCATCAAGCCGAAAAAACAAAATCTACCATGAAGCCAATCAAATATTTACAAAAGGTTATAAAACTTAATACAAATATACAAATAGGGTCAAATAAAAAAAACTTATCAATTGATAAGTTTTTTTGAAAAGTATTTTTACTCTCTTTTTTATTATTGTTATCAAACATCTTAATTTTCATTAAAGAAATGGATTAAATCGAGAATAAGATTAATCTACATTACACCAGCTATTTATAAAAGTCAACCTAAAGTTATAATTTTATTTTTTTTATAATTTTTAACAGTATCCATTACACCATCCACCCACTTTTTTGCACCGAGGGCATTTAAATGGGTGTATGTTGCCAGTACATTCTTATAACATAAACCGTCCAATCTGTTCATAATTCCTTTGCCTTTCTTCATTCTAAACGAAAAAAATATATTGCTTCTCTGTTTAAAATCAACAACTCGAGAATAATGGAATTCATGGCCATGCAATATCTCACCTTCTTTAAAATAAGGGGAAGATTTATCGACTTCTATTATTGTATAACCATGTCCCTGAGGTTTGTTTTGCACATCAACTACAATAGGTAATACTCCAACCATTGGATACCTCGTACCTTCCCATATTAACTCCTCACCGAGATACATCAGTCCTCCACATTCTGCATAAACAGGCAAACCTTCTTCAGCAGCTTTCCGGATAGCCTCTCTTAATCTTTTATTAGAAGCTAATAGTTCAGCGTGTGTTTCGGGAAATCCTCCACCAATATATAAGCCTTCAATATCATCAGGCAGGTCATCTTTGAGGGCACTAAATTCTATTAATACAGCCCCAGCCATTTCTAATGCCTCTAAATTTTCTTGATAGTAAAATTGAAAAGCCGAGTCACGAATAACGCCAATCCTGAGTTTGTCATCTGTCGTTGGATATTGAGCATTATTTTGGTTGCCATTCTTTAACGATCGCGAACGGCTATTAAGTATTGAATATTCAGATGAAAAAGAAGAATCTAACGATAATGCAGGAGCATCACCAGCAATCTGCCATATCTTTTCAAGATCAATATACTTTTCAGCAATTTCTGCTGCTGTATCTATTGCCTCTTCGAACATTGGATTTTCTTGGGGAGGCACCAGACCAAGGTGTCTACTGGGAAATTTAACTTCATCTAATCGAGGTATAGATCCAATTACAGGTAAATTACAGTAATACTCTATACTTTTACGGATTATTGTTTCATGTCTCGTCGTTGCTAAGTTATTGAGAATTATGCCTTTTATTGATACTCCTCTGTCAAACATCTGACAGCCGAGAACCAGAGCTGATACCGTTCTTGTAACCTTCTTACAATTAACCACAAGGATTACGGGTATTTGCAATAATTTTGCCAATTCTGCCGTACTCACACTGCCCTTTTCATCCAATCCGTCATATAGCCCGCGGTTTCCTTCAATTATAGCTATGTCTGAATTCCTTGCATGCATGCAAAAAGAGTTTACTATCTGTTCCTTATCCATCAAAAACAAATCGAGGTTATAACATGGATGCCTGGCACTACGACTGAGCCACTCCATATCTATATAGTCAGGACCTTTTTTAAAGGGGACAACTCGATGTTTTTTACTTAAGAGACGACACAGTCCTACAGCCACGACGGTTTTGCCTGTATCTCCACCGAGCCCTGATATTATGAGCCTCGGATACCTGTTCATCTTGAAGGGCCAGGAACCTCGAATGTTGCACAGGTACCACTACTACAACTTTTTATCATCTGTTTTGTCTTTTTCCCACTGCTCGATCTTCCAATGTTGATGGTACTCAAAACCCTTTCTACTTCTTTAGAACTACATTTTGGACATTTCATTTTAACCTTTTCAGTCTCTTTCTTCAGCTTTAAAAGCTCAAAGATATGTCCGCAATTAAGGCATCTAAATTCATAAATCGGCATAATATCTCCTTTTTAAAAAGAACTATTTTTGTATTATTAATATTACCACAGCTACATCTAACAATGCATTCTTAAATTAAAGATTACTAAACTCCAGCCATTAATGTTATGATAGTTTTAGGGTTTTAATTTATTGTTTTCGAGGACAAAAATGAAAACGTTACGTGAAAATCCAAGATGTCCCTTTTGTTATTTTAAAATTGATCAGCCAAAGGAATTAATGGAGCGCAAGCTTGTTGAATTTCCAGTTGGTATATGTGACAACTGCGGTGCTGTATTCGCTTATGATGCTACAGGTCATAACAGAGGCGCAGCTTTTATAGAGGCTCTGCTCTTTGCATGCAACTATGACGATACTCTTGCCTTTTCGCTCTCTTACGGAGAAGGATATGTAGACGCAGTTATTGAGAAATACGATGCCATAACACATAGCGTTGTATCAGAAAATTTTTGCGATGATAGGTATGTTAAAGGGGTTCTCATATTTGTAAAAATCGTAGATGGGGTTCAGGAAATTACGAATGAGAAAGTAAAAGAAAAACTAAAATATACCTTGCCTCTTTCTAAAAACAGAATGCGTTCGGAAAATTTTTCAAAAGAAAAAGTACACAAATTCGTGACACAAAACAATATTTCTGAATTGATATCACTTGCAGAAGAAGATTCCCGTGTACTCAATGAACTTCAAAAAATGCTATCCACACCTGATGAAAAAATGCGATGGCGAATTATTGAGATGATCGGCGAAGTCAGCAGAAAAGTAGGGGAAATTCGACCTGATTTAGTCAGTAAACTATTAACGAAATTGCTTCAAATTGCTGTTTATCCCGGCTCATCAGCATGGGGAGCGTTAGAAAGTGCAGGTAGCATAATAAGTACTAACCCAAGATTATTTGGTGAATATTGTCAGACATTAATCGCTTTTTTAAGACAGGAAAGACTTCGAAAGGAAGTCACATGGGCAATTGGTAAGATAGCCACTGTCAATCCTGAATTAGTAAAACATTCTTTCAAAACGTTACGTTCTTTTTTAAAAGATCCTGACCCAGAACTCCGAGGTTATTCGGTGTGGGCTCTTGGTGAGATTGGCTTTACTGATGTATTGGATGACTTAAAAGAATTATTAAACGATCACCATTTAATCTTGATTTTAAAAGAAGGACAATTGAAAAAGGTCACCATTTCACATCTCGTAGAAGAAGCAATTACAAAACTAAAATGCACAAACCCTTCATAAAATATCTTGTTACCTCTCCACATGGCGACATAACGGTAGAAGGAGAAAATCTCGAAATCCCTTTAGAAGGAGATTCGCTCAAAACGCCTTATAAATTCTATTTTCAAGCGATAGAAGATTTCCTTCAAACCAATAAATTCAAACCTATAATTGATGTTATCAACGAGATAAGCAAAGAAAGAATATCCTTAAAAAATATAAGTAAAATCTTTATCAGAGCTGAAAAACACGGAGCATTATATCATCCTGCAAGTATCGAAATTATTCAAACTAATAATAGAAGTATAAAATTTGGATTAAATGTTGCTTTAACAGAGATAGGGAAGACTTCTCTTAAAAATGAATTTGAAACTCTCAAAAAATTAAATTTGAAATATAAACTTCCTTACCTACCCAAACCATATCTTTTTAGTGAAATTAATTCTGTCGCGTTTCTTCTGGAAGAATGGTTTGAAGACTTTTACGAATTTCATTTGGGAATAGACAAAAATGGTAGAAAAAGATTAAAACTTTGGGAATTCGGGAAGGGTTATAAATTTTTATCCGAAGAGCACGAATTTGAAATTTATAAGGAAGTCGCTAAAATTCTCACTTTATATTATGACATTTATGAATACAAGCAGATTTATCCATGGCATCACGCAGCAGGAGACTTCATTGCACAGATTAATAATGAAGGGGTAGAGCTTCGTTTAACAACAGTAAGAGATTATCAGCCATTTATGCAATTCGGACAAATGAATGTAAGCCCATTTTTACCCCTATTTTATTTCTTTCTCGACCTATCTATTAGAAACCGTTTAGATAAGTTAGACGGTATAGGTGAGGTTCTATGGGCAAATAAGTTTACTGTTGAAGCGACTCTGAATGGATTCCTCGAGGCACTTACATTAAAAGAAGATAGAAAAGACACGCATGAAATCAGTAATAAATTTTTAAAATTATTGAAATCTTTTAGAAAAGAAGATTTATATAAAACATATAATCCTGTATTAGAACTCTATGAAGGATCTAAAGACATCCCAATTATAATAAATAATCTCGACGAACACATCGAAGAGCTCTATATTACTCTTCAAAATCTCCCTTCATAATTCTGTCAAAAGGCATCCTCAATATTCGCGACAGAGGCAGCATAAGTGTAGATTTATAATCTACCCGCCTCAAAGGCACATTTTCAATCAAAAGGTCTCTTGATAATTTGCAAAGTTCATCATAAATCAGGTCAAGTTTTACTGTTGGGTAAGTCACTTTTTCTTCAAAGGCCGATAAGCCACACACATAGGCTTGCTCTTTTTTATTTCCCTTAAGACTAAAAGGCACACCATATATTCTGCAAATAATAGGACGTTTTTCGTAAATTACGCACTCTTCTTTTTCATTAAGGAGAGGGCATCTGACCCTCTGTTTACCGAGTCCGAAAAGCTTTACTTGTGGTTTATCATCAAAAAGCTTGAGGGTATCTTTCGCCTTCAATAGCTCAGCCTCGGCCTTTTCAGCTCTTCTCAAGATATCTCTGCGTAACTTTCTTCCTAATTTATTAAAGTGGTAATTAATAAATGCTGCTTCTACTGGAAAGACTCCAAAGACTGCATAACAACAATCACAGCAATGAATTCTACATTTAACACTTAGGGGATATTTATCCGCTATGGATCTAAATAGAATATCGGCCTTTTGAGCGATCGTTACATATTTAGAAAAAAGGTTCTCGATCATCCACTATTTTTTTCTGACTTCTTTCTGATATTTTTCTCCCCGCATGATGTTTTCTTCGATTTTCTCCTGTAAGGTTTGAGTAGATTTAGAAAATCAGGATGAACATTAAATCCAAGCTCTAAGGCCTTATCGCAATACTGGATAGCTTTCTCATATTCACCCATTAGATAGTAAACATTAGAAAGGTTGTTATAGCCTAATGCAAAATTTGGGGCCTTCTCGATCATCCTTTGATTAATTTCGAGACTTTTTTCGATCTCACCTTTTTGCAAGTAGGCATTAGCAAGATTACACATTGCCTGAATAATATCAGGGTTTAACTCCAATGCTTTTTCAAGGGCCTGAATAGCCTCTTCCGTTTTACCCATCTGGAGATATGCAAATCCAAGATTTGAATAACCCCGTGCATATCTCGGCTCTATCTCGATGGCTCTCAAGTTAGCCTTGGCCACATTTTCAAGTTCTCCCTTTTTAAAATATATGTAACCGAGGTTTACAAAAGCTTCGAACATCCTCACGCCTCTTTCTATAGACTCTTCAAACATTTCTAAGGCAAGATCTAACTTACCTTGCGTCATATAGGCAACACCCAGATTATAAAGAGACGTAGCACATTCAGGCTTTTCTATTAACTGCATTTTTTGTTCATAAATGAATTGTTCTATATCTTTGGGTTTTTCCATAAAATACTCATTCAATAAAATTTTTCCTCTCGAAGTAAAAACACACGGGTGACCCCTCTCGAATCACCCGTGTAAATAATTAAACGATAATAAATAAACTGCCTTTTGTTTATCCGCCGGTGTCTCCTGCTTTCTCAGGTGATACGCCTCTACCTTTTATACCGTACATAGTAGAACTTCCTGTTGAGAAGTACTCAAGGACACCTTCACTCACCATCTTTGAGGCTACATTCTTGACTTCTGAAGCTCCAGCATCAGGAATAACTTTCTTCACACCAGCAAGCATATCTTTAAAATAGAACTTACTTTTTGCCCCCTTTGAGCCATAATCAAGAATCGCCTGTCTGATATCTTCCTCTCTTCCCATAATTTTAACTCCTCGTGTTTTTTCTTAGATTTCTTAAGTTATTTATATTATATACCACCAACAGCTTTTGACACAGCCCAAGCATGGTCTGTATATTTAAACTGAGTCGACGTCCTGAAGGTATCATATGCCAAACGATAATCGTCAAGCAAATGCCATGAGAATTCTAACCCAACCTTTTCGAAGAATTTTTCCCATCCAATACGTTCAGCCCAATCTCCAAGTCTCTCATATTTTCTTGCATCTTTTGCATATACTTCGACGATCTTCTTCACTGTGTTTACAACCTCCGGCCAACGAGGCATATTATTCGGAAGCCATGGCACAATTACCTTTGAGAACTTCGGAGGACTTATCCTGTTCGAAAGTTTCCCACCAGCAAGTATTGCAACACCATCACCTTCTTTGTCAGCTAATGGTAATGCCATACACATCGTGTAACAATTACCACAGTACATACATTTCTCAACATTTACCTGAACGCTCTTGGTCTTCCCATCTTCCAAAGTAATAGGTTTAATTGCATAAAGAGGACACGCAGCAACAACAAGCGGAATTTCACAGACCTTTTGTAAAACTTCATGGTCGATTGCAGGTGGTTTACGATGATAGCCAAGCAACGCAATATCCGAACAATGCACTGCACCACACATATTAAGACAGCATGCGAGTGAAACCCTTAATTTTGCAGGCAGTGTCATGCTTTTAAAATAATTAAAGAGTTCATCCATAACAGCCTTAACTGGTCCAGACGCATCTGTTGCTGGCGTATGACAATGAACCCATCCCTGCGTATGGACAATATTGGTAATGCCCATACCTGTACCACCAACTGGAAATTTATAAGAACCTGCTACATGTTTTCTACTTTCAAGTTCCTTCTTTAATTCCTTGGCCTTTTCTTCGCTTTCTACTATGAACTCCACGTTATTTCTCGTCGTCCATCTCACATAACCGTTAGCATATTTATCTGCAATATCACAAATTTCACGAATATGCTCTACTGTCATCAATCTTGCGCCACCACATCTAACGGTATAGACCTTATCTCCTGATTCAGCCACATGCATCAAAATCCCTGGTTCTAATATTCTATGAGAAAGCCATTTGCCATAATTTTTTCTAAGAATCGGTGGCAAACCCTGCATATAATGAATAGGGCCTACGTCCGTTATCCTATTTTCTTGCGGCTTTTCTGGATTGTAATAGCCAAATTTACCTTTCGACATAATATACCTCCTTTATCTTATCTTGGATGTCTTGATCTATAATCATTAATGTCTCTCTTCCATCCACCCGGAACCTCCTCTTCCTTAAAGAAGACATAAGGGTTAGAACGAGGTTGTATAACCATTTGAGGCATTGCAGGTATGCCAAGAACTTCTATAAGTGTCTTTAGGCCCATACGCTGAATGAGCTCTCCCAGCCTTTCACGGTTTTTACCTTCTTCAATCCACCAATCAAAAATCTTTCTCGCTACGTCTTTAATGCTGTCATAAGGTTTTTTTGCATACATGAAAGGTATGGTCAAAACAGACATCTGTGCTCCTTCGAGTATAGGCGCTTTTGCTCCAAACAATATGCTTACACCCGTATCCTTTCCAACCCTCAAGGCTTCAGGCATTGTATCGATACAGTGCATACAGCGGTTACATTCTGCGTTGTTAATAGTCAATTTTTTCCCATCCCAGCTCATACACTGTGTTGGACACAGGTCAATAACCTCCTTCTGGATGTCGAAAGGTCCCCAATCTCTACCTGCAAATGCTCCTCCATCAGGTGGGATTTTACCCGCGACATATTCCTGCACCGCTTCCTGGTTTATCCTGATGTCATCTTTCCACGTGCCGATATAGGACATATCCGCACGTGCTACACTTGCCGTGCAGCCGTTAGGACACCCATCAAATTTAAACTTAAATTTATAGGGGAAAGCCGGCCTGTGTAACTCATCCTGAAAGGTCATTGTCATTTCATAGCACATATCAAGTGTATCATAACATGCAAACTCACAACGTGCAGGCCCCAAACAATCTGAGGGTGTTCTGAGATTCGAACCCGAACCACCCAGATCAACACCGAGGTCATGGGTTAAATCAAAGAAAATTGGTTCCAACTGTTCAGTAAAGGTACCCAGCATAACCAGGTCACCTGTAGAACCATGCATGTTGGTTATACCACTTCCACGGTATTCACATATATCACAAAATGTTCTAAGCCAGTCAGTTGTATAAAACTTTCCACCGGGTTGATTCACACGGATAGTATGGAAATGAGCAATAGCAGGGAATTTCTGTTGCTGGTCGGAATATCTTCCTATTACACCACCGCCATAACCTAAAACGCCTACGATACCTCCATGTTTCCAGTGTGTTTCACCTTCTTTGTAAGAGAGTTCAACCTGCCCCAATAAATCTTCACAAACCTCAACTGCTATCTGTAATTTGTCAGGCCCCAGTTTCTTTCTATGCAGGGCTTCTCTTTTTAAATCACTTACAAAGCTTGGCCACGGTCCTTTTTCTAATTCCTCAAGCATCGGGATATCATGCTTTACCTTAAAAGTCTTTAATTCTTCTTCTGTATAATTTTTCAACTCTTCATCTGAATAAATTCTCACATCATTATATGTTCTATGACCTTCGACTTCCTTATCCCATAAATGCTCCTGTCCTGGGATTCCCATCTCATACCTCCTTCTGCTATATTTTTAAAAGATGCGGGTAATTAAAAATCTTTATTTCTTTCTTCACCCCCTTCCTCTAATTGAATTCTAAAAAAATTCTGGAGAAAGAAATTGGAACAAATCATTATTTTAAAAACTAAAATACTCAGAAAAGTGATTAATAATAATCCACTAAGAGTCTTTTGTCAAGTAGAGATTATTTATATAATTATTAGATAAATTGATTACTATCTCATTAATAATAAATCTAAAATTAGAATTATAATGTTAATTTATTTTCTACTTTTATATCCGGACCAGATATTTTTATAATTGCCTCTTCTGCCCATTTTCTTATAGATTTCTTTTGAAAATCTCCAGAAATGTATATTTTAACTTCCGATTCCTTTGCAAGCAGTTTTCTTAACAAAGGTTCTGCAGGCTGAAATTTAACCTCACCCATAGCCCAAGCTGCAATTCCCAGTATTTCTAAATCTTCAAACTGAAAAACAGATAACACCTTATCTTTAAAAAAATATACTGAGTCAACTATCATTTCCCCTAATCTCCCTATTCCCCAGAGACAACCCTTAACAAGCGGGGGTTCATCAATACAATGAGCAATCATCATGCTTGCGTAAGGATCCACTAACGAAGGAATATTAATTATAGTCTCAGCAATCGTTTGAGGGGCGTGCCATCCAATTCCTCCTGACTCATCATTAATCGACCAGAATAGATTTCTCATATATTGCCGCACTTTTTCTTCACTTCCTTTTTCCCACCATCTCTTCATCATTAACGCAAACATCTCAATAGCTGACCACTGGATTTTTTCGTCCACCTCGTAAAGATTAAAACGAACCTGTTGCCAATATTTTTTATCTGATTCGCATAATCCGAGCAGACGACTAAAATTTCTTTCCAAAAGGAGTCTTTTAACATATTGTTTTATCTTCTCATTCATAAAAAGCATCCTTACCCTGCTTATCTAACGTGTTGTATAATGATATCAAAAAATTCTTTTCAACAAAATTCTATTTACATTCCCCCCTTAAGAGGTGCTATACTTACTGGACTTGTTTATGGATTGTAGGCGCTGAAAATGTCTCGAATAAAACTTTTGTTTATTTCTATCTTTATTTTAATTTTACAATCAGGGATTTCATATTCCGAAGAGCTTCCTATCATTAATTCTATCGAGATAGTAGGGCTCAAGAGAATAGAAGAAATCGCAATAATGTCTAAGATCACTCAGAAGGTTGGCGAACCAATTTCTCAAGAAAAGACGAATGAGGACATAAAAACTATTTACAAAATGGGCTATTTTGATGATGTCAGGGCTGAAATAGAACCTTTTGAGGGAGGGGTAAAATTAATTTATATTGTCAAAGAAAAACCTACAATAGTAAAAATTGACTTAGCGGGTAATAAAGAATTTGAAGACTCTAAACTTAAAGAGAAATTAACTATTACCACGGGAGCAATTGCAGATGCAGTTTTAATACAGGACAATGCTAATAAATTAAAAATGTTTTACGAAGAAGAAGGATATTACTTATCTCAAATTATCCCGATAGTTAAGAAAATCAGTCCACACGAAGTAAGCTTGACTTACCATATATATGAAGGAGAAAAAATAAAGATTAAAAAAATAAAAATCGAAGGGAATAAATTTTTATCGGACAGAAAGATAAAAGGTGCTATGGAAACCAGCGAATGGTGGCTTTTTTCGTTTATTACCTCATCTGGATACTACAAAAAGGAAAAGATGGAATCAGACATCGAAAAAATAAAGGACCTTTATTTTAATAATGGTTTTATAAAGGTAATAGTGGGAGAACCACAGATTGAATTCACGGATAATGGGAAGGGTATGATTATAACAATCAACATTTCCGAAGGTGAACAGTTTATGGTCTCTACAGTAAAGATAGATGGTAATAAAGTGTTCAATGATGATGAATTGATGAAAAAGGTTACATTAAAGATTGGGAAGCCTTTTAGCAAAGAAACATTACGAAAAGATATACTTTCTATTTCTGAACTTTATTCGGAAAATGGGTATGCCCTTATTACTGTGACACCTGATCTCGTTCCGGTGGAGAATAAAAATCTTGTTAACGTTTTACTCAATATAGATGAAGGCGATAAATACAGAATCGGCAGGATAGAAATTTCTGGCAATACGAGAACGAGGGATAAGGTTATTAGAAGAGAAGTTCGATTAGATGAGGGTGATATTTTTAACAGTTCACTTTTAAAAAGAAGTTACGAAAGGATTAACAACCTGAATTTTTTTGAAACTGTAGAATTAATTCCTAAACCAGATCCTGAGGAAAAACTTGTTGATATAGAAATCAAGGTAAAAGAAAGACCCACAGGTTTTTTTACTATCGGAGGTGGTTATAGTTCTGTTGAAAGATTTATTGCAATGGTTGAGTTAACACAGGGCAATTTATTCGGGAAAGGGCAATTTGTGAAGCTGAGAGGAGAATTGGGTGGTAGAACATCTTATTATGACATATCTTTCAAAGATCCTTGGTTTATGGATAAACCCATTACATTTTCCACAGGTGTATATAAAATCACGAGGGAATATATCGAATATGATAAAAAGGCTACTGGTTTTGATATAGCCTTCGGTAAGAGATATTCTGATTTTTGGTGGGTAAATATTGCCTATAATTTTGAGAATGCCGAAATATTCGACGTTTCTGAAAAGGCTCCTAAAATAATTAGGGAACAGCAGGGAACAAGGGTTACGAGTAGTATAACGCCATCAATTGTGAGAGATTCGAGAGACAATTATCTTGACCCATCAAGGGGATCAAGAAATTCAATATACTTAACTTATGCTGGAATTGGCGGAACGAATAACTTTATTAAAGGTGAGATTGATTCTGCATGGTACTTCCCGATTAAGAATACCTCTATAATGTTAAGGGGAAGATTTGGTTATGCTACAGGCATTGGTGGTAAGGACCTCCCACTATACGAACGGTTTTATGTTGGTGGTATTTATACAATTAGAGGACTGGGTTACGGTGAGGCAGGACCAAGAGACGAAGAGACTGACGATGTAATCGGGGGAACCGAAGAACTAATTTTAAATTTAGAATATATTTTCCCGTTAGTAAGCGAGATCAGATTAAAAGGTGTTATATTTTTTGATGCAGGTAATGCATATGAGTCATTCGAAAATTTTCCTGATTTGAGATATACTACTGGTTTAGGTGTTAGATGGATTTCGCCCATTGGGCCTGTAAGACTCGAATGGGGATACAATATTAATAAACAGCCAGGAGAGCGCTCCAGTAGGTTTGAATTTGCATTTGGAACATTTTTCTAAAAATATTTAAGATCTTAGGAGGTTAAATGAGAAGTTTTAAATTAGGTATTGTTATTCTCTTTTCTGTGCTTCTATCTTTATGTTTTTCCCCCCATGTATCATATCCTCTGGAACAAATTAAAATGGGAGTACTTGATGTGCAAAAGATTCTTAACGAATCTGATGCGGGGAAAAAAGCCAAAAGTGACCTCGAGGCCTTGATAAAATTGAAACAGGCTAATATCGATGAAAAAGGTAAGGCAATAGAAAAACTAAAAAATGAAATAGAGAAACAGTCTTCTGTTTTATCTAACGAGGCAAAAAGAAATAAAGAAGATGAATTAGAAAAACTAGTAAGAGAGTACCAGCGGCTTGTCCAGGACTCGCAATCAGAAGTTAAAAAGAAAGAGGCAGAATTGACCGATCTTATTCTACAGGAAATCTACGAATTAGTTAACAAAATTGGTGATGAGGAAGATTATTCACTTATTCTTGAACGGGGTGTTGTAGTATATTCAGATAAGACATTGGATATCACAGAAAACGTCTTAAAAAAATATAACGAGTCAAAAGCCAAGACAAAGAAATAGTGAGACTTAAAGATATTGCATCCCTTGTTGATGGTGAGATTATCGGCACACATGATATTGAAATCACAGGAGCGTCAGGAATTAATGAAGCTAAAGAAGGAGACATCACTTTTATTGCTTCAAAAAAATATTTAAAGGATTTATTGAATTGCAAGGCATCATGTGTAATTACAAAAGAACCGATTGCCAACTTAAATATCCCTCAATTAAAAGTTTCGAATCCTTATTTGGCCTTTGCCAAGATTCTAAGAAGTTTTTATGTCGAAAAACAAAAACCCGTAGGAATAAGCGAAGATACCTATATCTCTGAAAAAAGCCACGTGGGGAAAAATGTCTCTATTTACCCGTTCTCGTATATTTCGGATGACGTCTCTATCGGAGATGAAACGATCATCTACCCCTTTGTCTTTATAGGTAAAAATTGCAGTATAGGAGAAAGATGTATCATCTATCCTAATGTAACCATTCGAGAAGATGTCAAGATAGGCAAAGATGTAATTATTCACTCGGGTTCCGTAATTGGATCAGATGGCTTTGGATATGTCTTTGAGGAAGATAAAAAAAGATACTTTAAAATCCCACAAGTTGGTGGAGTAATTATAGAGGATGAAGTTGAAATTGGTTCTAATGTTTCTATCGACAGAGCTACTACAGGTAACACTATTATATCTAAAGGCACAAAAATCGATAATCTCGTACAGGTTGCTCACAACGTAAAAATAGGTGAAAATTCGATCATTATCGCTCAGGTTGGTATCGGAGGAAGTACAGAGATAGGCAATTTTGTGACTCTCGCCGGTCAGGTTGGAGTAAGCGACCACGCAAAAATTGAAACTGGCACCATGGTGGGCGCAAAATCAGGTGTTACGGGACATCTTGTTAGAGGCATATATTCAGGCATACCAGCCATACCACATAAAGACTGGCTGAAAGCTGAGGCAATATTTTCGAAACTTCCTGAACTATACAAAAAAATAAAGGAATTAGAAAAGAAAATATCTGAACTCGAAAGGAGGACATAGAATGATCGATATAAAAGAAATTCAGAAGCTTTTACCTCATAAATATCCCTTTTTGATGGTGGACAGAATTATAGATATAGAACCGGGCGTAGAAGCAATAGGAATAAAAAACGTTACAATCAATGAAGAGTTTTTTCAAGGTCATTTTCCAGGACAACCAATAATGCCCGGCGTCCTGATAATTGAGGCAATGGCTCAGGTAGCGGGTATCCTTGCTTATCGTTCAGGAGGAAATATCGGGAAAAGTGTTTATTTCATGAGTATAGAAAAAGCAAAATTCAGAAAACCTGTAGTTCCTGGGGATCAATTAAAATTGGTTGTAAATATACTTCAGCAGAGGGGTAACGTGTGGAAATTTTCTGGAACCGCATATGTTGAAGACAAGGTTACTGCAGAAGCTGAATTTACAGCAATGGTAACAGACAAGGAGTTATAACTATATGGCTAAAAAAATACATCCAACAGCCGTTATTTCAAAAAAAGCAGAAATTGAAGACGAAACTTATGTTGGTCCTTTCTGCATCATAGATGAAGGAGTTCACATAAAAAAAGGGACGAGGCTTATTTCTAACGTAATTATAGAAGGCAATACCGAAATAGGCGAAAATTGTGTAATATATCCCTTCACAACTATCGGCCTTCCTCCACAGGACTTAAAATATAAAGGAGAAAAAACAGGCGTCCGAATTGGAAACAACAACATTATCCGTGAATATATAACAATCCACAGAGCTTCTGTAGGCGGAGATGGTGTTACAGAAATTGGAGATAACAACTTCTTGATGGCTTATGTCCATATTGCTCATGATTGCAAAATTGGAAATTCTGTAATTATGGCAAACGTCGCTACTCTCGCAGGACATGTGCTTGTTGAGGACTACGTCGTTATTGGTGGCCTCGTTGCTATACACCAATTCACAAGAATTGGTGCTTATTCAATGGTTGGCGGATTTAGTGGAGTTGGGCAGGATATTCCACCATACGTAATAGCTTCGGGGGCAAGGGCAAAACTTTTCGGACTTAACACTGTAGGACTGAAACGACACGGCTTTTCAGATTCAACTATAAATGAACTTAAAAGAGCTTACAAAATACTATTCAGAGAGAAACATACCCTTAAAGAAGCTTTAAAGAAGATACAGGAAGAACTACCTTATACTGAAGAGATAAAACATCTAATCGAATTCATACAAAAAAATAAGAGGGGAATCTGTAGATAAAATAGAAAAAATAATACATGACCAAGATGATCAAGATACCTATATTATGCATTATGCATCTTAATAAATTTAATAAATGAAGAAACTCGGCTTAATTGCAGGTACAGGAGACCTGCCAAAGGTTATTGCATCAAGTGCAAGGGCGAAAGGCTTTAGGGTAATAGCCAGTGCCCTCGACTCACTAACTGATAAATCACTTTCTTCTTATGTTGATGAAATAAAATGGTTTAATGTTGGCAAATTTGGTCAAATCATAAATTACTTTAAAAAAAGCGATGTTAAAGAGGCAGTAATGGTTGGCAAAGTATCAAAGTCCTTACTTTACAAAAGTAAAATTAAACCTGACTTGCGGGCAATCAAACTCTTGTTTTCACTTAAAGATAGAAAGGATGACACCATCCTCCTTGCAATAACTGAAGAACTTCAGCGAGAGGGCATCAAACTTTTAAAAATAACTAATTTCAGTTCAGATATCTTGACTCCTGAAGAAATACTTACAAAAAGCAAACCTTCAGATAACGAATGGAAAGACATAAAATTTGGATTCAGGATGGCAAAGGAAATCGGCAAGCTGGATATAGGACAGACCGTAGTTGTCAAAGATCAGGCAGTGATGGCAGTTGAAGCAATAGAAGGTACCGATGAAGCAATAAAAAGAGGTGGAGAACTCGCTGGCAAAGGTGCTGTTGTAGTGAAAGTTAGCAAGCCGAATCAGGATATGAGATTCGATGTACCTGTGGCAGGTTTAAACACCTTAAAATCAATGATTGATGTTAATGCAAGAGTTTTATGTTTAGAAGCACAAAAATGTATTATCCTCGAAAAAGATAAGTTTATTAATGAAGCAAATCACGCCGGTATCGTTGTTGTGGGTTATAAAGAATAAACAGATACCTTACGCGAAAAATGCAGTTATTTGGATTTACAAATTTCTTATAATAGACTTTAAAATTTAAGTTTTGCTTTCTCTAAATTCGCTACTACAACAATCACGAAATCCTCAGGGCGAAGATATTCTTTTATTAAACCCATAACATCTTCTCTTGTTACAGATTCTATATAATCCTGATATCTTTCAGCATAATCGTGCCCAAGTTCAAAAAATTCTACGAAAGCAAGAAAATCTGCGACCTTTCTATTAGTATCGAGTCTCCTTTTAAAACTACCAATTAAATAAGATTTTGCTTCTTCAAGTTCACGCTCCGATATCCCTTCATCTCGCATCATTTTAACTTGTCTGATTATTTCATCGATAGCAATATTTGCAGTCTCATTTTTGGTTTGAAGACCTATTTGAAATGAACCTCCATTTTTAAACGCATTTAAAAAACTGTGAACATCATATGCAAGACCTTTTTCCTCTCTAATTGATTGCATCAGCCTTGAGGAAAAACCACCACCACCGAATATATAATTCATAATAGAAAATGCATAATATTTAGGGTCACTTCTTTTTATTCCTGTAGTCCCTATTATAATATTCGCCTGAGTCAGGTCTTTACCTATCTTTATGATTTTACTCCCTTTCTTTTCTATAATCTCTTCTACAGATTTCTCTGACATCTCTTTTTTCTCCCAATTTCCTAAATATCTTTCTAACAAACTATTTAGTTCATCAGATGTAAGATCACCTGCTACGGAAATAACAGAATTATTCGGGATAAAGTAATTCGAATAAAACATTACTACATCTTCTCTCGTAATCCTATTAATGCTCTCGATAGAACCTTCAACAATTCTTCCATAAGGATGAGCCCCAAATAACTCTTTTCTAAAAGCACGTTCAGCTAAAAAAGAGGGTTCTTCTTCAAGTCTTATCAAATAACCTTTTATTCTTTCTTTTTTTCTATCAATTTCTTCCTGTGGGAATGTAGGATTCAGTAGAATATCAGAAAAAATTTCAAATCCTTTCTCAATATCTTTTTTCAGAATAGATAATTTAATTATCGTATAATCATTCTCTGCTGAGGCATCAAGCGAGGCACCTATGAAATCCAATTCTTCATTTATATCGTTTGCATTACGAGACTTTGTCCCTTCAGTAATAAGTTCGGCTACAAGATTTGCCAGCCCTGCCTTCTCTTCTGGCTCATTAACCTGTCCAGCTTTTACTATAAGTGTAACCATTACGAGGGGCAGGCTGTGATTCTCTGAATGGAGCAGAATCAATCCATTCGAAAGTGTCGACCTTTGTACATTAAGTGCAAAAACATCATTAGGTAATGGATAGTAAAGGGTAAATAGTAAAAAGAATGAAAATAGCAGACATATAAAATTGTTTTTTCGCAGTTGAATATTCACGGCTCACTCTCCACAGTTGTGGTAGGGATTAATATCCCGACTGTTCTATTATCCTCGCTTAAATATTTATTAGCTACTCGCATTATATCCTCAGGTGTCACTTTTCTGATTCCATCGAGATATTTATTTATAAGCCTCCAGTCACCCAGAATTTCGAAAATACCATAATTCATTGCCTGCATAAATATAGAATCCTGATCCATTATAAAAGATGCCTCAATTTGGTTTTTTGCCTTCTGAACCTCGTAAGCAGATGGTGGTTCTTTCTTTAATCTATTGATCTCTTTATAAATAGAATTTTCAACTTCCTTCACATCTTTGCCCGGTGCTACCTTAGATGAAAAGAAGAATAGATATGGATCTGTACTAATCGAACTATAATAAGCAGATACGCTGAGTGATATTTTTTGTTCATAAACTAAGGATTTATAGAGTCTCGAGCTTTTCCCATTAGAAAGTATAAAACTTAAAACCTCCAGTGCATAACTATCTTCGTGTGGAAAAGATGGTGTATGATAAGCGATCAAAATAGAATGAAGCTTGGCATCTTTTTTGAGAGATACTCTACGTTCTCCTCTCTGGGCAGGCTCTGCAAACCTTATCTTTTCTTTTATCTCTCCCTTTAGCTCCCCCTTATTAATCTTTTCAAAAGAGCGGCGCACTTTTTCAATTATTTCATCGGCTTTTACATCCCCGACTATCAGGATAAATGCATTTTGAGGTGAATAATATGTTTTGTAAAATTCATATAAATCGTCTCTATCTATATTTTCGATATCGGACATCCATCCTATTATAGGTCGTTGATAAGGATGCACCTTGAATGCTGCTGCAACAACCTCTTCATAGAGAGAATTCTCTGGATCATCCTCGTAACTAAGCCTTCGTTCTTCCATGACAACATTTCTTTCTGAAAGCATTTCTTTTGGGTCCAATATAAGATTACACATTCTATCAGCTTCAAGATCAATGCTTATCTCTATTCTGTCCGAAGCTAAAAGAGTAAAATAGGCGGTATAATCTTTTGTTGTATAGGCATTATCAGTACCACCATATCTTTGAATAATCTTTGAAAACTCTGATGGACCATATTTGGATGTTCCTTTAAACATCATATGCTCTAATAAGTGAGTTAGGCCAGATTTACCAATCGGCTCATCTTTCGCTCCTACGCGATACCAAATCTGAAATGTAGCAACAGGAGCCTTATGTTCTTCGATAACTATTACTTCCAAACCATTTTTAAGGGTATATTCCTTGATTTCTAAAGCAAAGGATAAAACAGATAAGAGATAAATAAAAATTAATTGAAGAATAATTATTCTTAAAAATTTCATCTATTAAATATATCAAAAAAGTTAAAAACAATTAAACAAAAAAGCAAGAGGAGCATAAAAATTTCGTGTTATATAAGGTTGGAGGAATGTCCTTTTGCTTATCCCAAATAATTGAATTTTTTGGGTTAAAATCGCTCAGGGAAATCCCTTGGCCTAAAAATATTTCATCACGGTAAAGTGATGCTCACAAAGCAAAATAATTCTTGACAGTTTCCAATATCTTCGTTATTTTTATCTAAAGTAAATCTTTTAAAGGAGTGAGCAATGCAAAGAATAAAATTGGCAATTTTTAATTTTATTTTTATATCATTTATTATTTTTATTAATAACACTTCTGCACAAATCTATAATTTCAAAGAGTATACCGTAAAAAAGGGTGATACACTGTGGGATATAACCAAGCAAGAGTTAAAAGATCCATTCTTATGGCCTAAGGTCTGGCATGAAAATACAGAGATAACAAATCCTGATAAGATTTATCCACACCAAAAAATCAAAATACCACTCGATCTCTTACCACAAGAAATAGTTGAACCAAAACCAATTATTAAAAAAGAAATAGAAAGACCTGTTAAACCAGAAAAACTCGAAGACAAAGTAATAGTTAAACCTACAAAACAAATCGAAAAAGAATATCTCGTTGACAGAAACATCTTGATCAAAAGTGGATATATAGCAGAATCTCTTGATTATGCTGGAGAAATAACGGGTGCCGTCAATGGTAAATCATTACTTTCCACTGGAGATTATGCTTACATAAAAATAAAAGAAAATGTGAATGTAGGTGATAAATTTTATGTCATAAAATATGGAGAAAAGGTTAAGCATCCTGAAACAGGCAAACATCTTGGATATCTGGTAGAGATTCTCGGGGTTGCAGAAGTCACAGACGGCGAAAATTGCAGTAAGGTAAAAATCGTCGAATCTTTCAACGAAATATCTTCGGGCAATTTTCTAAAAAAATTCTATGAAGTAATACCTCCTACATCGACTGATAATCCTCGAAAACCAAATATAAACGGCTACATCATTGCTTCAAAGCATTCACATTTAATCAACGGGACAATGGATGTTGTATACCTTGATAAGGGCCTAAAAGATGGTTTGGCTGTAGGTGATTTACTTGCTACCACTTTAAAAGATAACTGTAATGTACCTAATGGACTAATCCAAGTTATCGATGCTCAAAATACTACCTCAACCGCTTTAGTAAAGAAAATAACTAATCGCGAAATAATAATAGGAGACAAAATTACAAAAGTTACGCAGGAATAGTTGTTAATCTTTTAAGGGCTTTAAGTCTGCTTGGATGTTTGAGCTTTCTTAAAGCCTTCGCTTCTATCTGTCTTACCCTTTCTCTTGTAATGGACAGATGTCTACCAACCTCTTCAAGGGTATGATCCCTTTCTGCTCCTATTCCAAATCTCATCCTTATAACCATTTCTTCTTTTGGTGTAAGTGTCTTTAAAATTTTCTGAATCTGCTCGGATGTCTCAATTTTTTCGGCATCAGAATAAGGGGAAGGACTATTTTTATCACCTATAAAATCTTCTAACTCCGTATCCTCATCCCCTACAGGAGTTTGAAGGGCGATGGGGTCCTGAATTGCCCTGAAGACCTCCTCAACTTTTCTTGTTGGGACCATAAGTTTTTGAGCAATTTCCTCGTTAGTGGGTTCTCGCCCTAATTGTTGAGTAAGTTCTCTTGAGGCCTTTGTTACTCTATTATAAAATTCCATCATATGAACAGGAACTCTAATTGTTTTTGTTTGATCTATAAGAGCCCTTGTAATAGCCTGTCTTATCCACCAGGTTGCATATGTACTGAATTTAAATCCCTTTTCATATTTAAATTTATCAACAGCTTTCATTAATCCTATATTACCTTCTTGAATTAAATCCAGTAATGGCAGACCTCTTCCCACATAATTTTTAGCTATATTTACTACAAGCCTAAGATTACGAGTTATTAATTCATTTTTTGCGGTCTCAATGAGAGTTTTCGCCTTTTGAATACGTGTCCACATAGACTTCAGCTCATCTATTTTTATACCCACTTCAGCCTCTATTCTTTTATAGGTCTTCTCAACATCTTTTGCCAATACCTCAAGTCTTTTTGTATCTATATTCCTTTTCTTTTTATCTCGAATGGCACTTTTTAAAGCTTTTAAAGAACCATACTTTGAAATCAATTTATCTTTTTCTTCTACTTCTTTCATTAAATGTTCAATAGTCTCCACTGTTTTTAACATTGCCTCTTCAGCTCTTTCTTCTGCACCAAGCTCTTCTTCGTCGCCGTTTAGACTTGCTTCGAGTTTTTTATAGAGTGGCAAAACTGTCACAAGTTCTCTTATTATCGTTTTTCCTTCTTCAAGTCTTTTTGCTAATTCCGTCTCTTCATCTTTAGTAAGTATAGAAATATCCCCCATTGAATAAAAGTACGCTTGTACTAAATCCTCTGTCTTTTCATACTCCTCTAATTCTTCCTCTATTTCCTCTTCAGGTGGGAGTGTTTCTTCGTGGTCGACAACTTTTACTCCCATATCCTGTAAAATATCCATCAAATCTTCTATCTCGTCGGGAGAAAAAAACTCAGACGGAAGTGCATCATTTATCTCATCATAAGTAAGTGTTCCTCTCCTCTTGCCTATATCAATAATCTCTTCAAAAATATCCCTTTCTCTCATTAATACCCCTCTCAGACAAAATTAGGGCTCCGCCTTCGAGCCCTTTTTGTTTCTTTGACAACAGGAGGGAAGAAGAGGGTCAAGTCGCACGGTCTATTAGTACTGGTCAGCTAAATGCATTACTGCACTTACACCTCCAGCCTA